>OGYH01001156.1_pt1 | contig 25863 bp, 21 predicted proteins | sample 1576511 | NCBI WGS metagenome assembly OGYH01 (sample SAMEA3541522, study PRJEB24748) | human gut metagenome | biome: human gut; feature: human-associated habitat; material: faeces | place: China | collected 2012
AGGTCCCCCTTCCCCCCTCCAAACCTCCCCCTTTCCCCTCCCAAGACTTTCGACTGGTGGGGAGGATGCGCGGAGGGAGTTCCGTTGTGTGGCAAGATAAAAGATAAGGGAAGCTTTCAATTGGAGGCTTCCCTTATCTTTTATTCAGCAAAGAGTATCTTATACTTTAATCGCTACCAGTCCCCGTACAGGTCGGTGCAGAAAGCTTGGTATCCGTAGGCAGCGTAACCTCAATCTTTGTCGGGCTAGTCATCGTTTTAACTGTTGCAATACCATCCGTAAACGTAGGCGCATCACCCGTAGTACCGTACTTCCAACCATTCAGATCGCCGGTTATCACACCTCCGTCAATAGCAGCGGTCCGAGCGGTATTACAATCGTTCCCCTGCAAGAGGCTTTGGCCAAACACAAGGTTGATGCGTGCCTGAGACTCGGCAACAACCCCAAGGGCGGCTTTCTGAAGAGCCTCTTTCTGCATGTCATAGTACTTCGGAACGGCCACAGCGGCGAGAATGCCGAGGATGACCAAGACGGAAATGATTTCAATGAGCGTGAAGCCCTGCTGTCCCCTGTCCTTTCGCATCGTATACCTCCATCCACAAATGTTGAAAAACGTCTTAAGCCTGAACGGAAAAATCACATGTATGAGGCTCGTGATAGAATCTTTTTCATCTATAGAGTACCTCGTGATTCAAGTAAAGGCCTTCGATATCCGCGTACAGCGCTATTCGCAAAATATCCTAGCTGTTTCTTCATGAAGGTTTCACAAAGAAACGGCGCTGCACTGAATAAAACGGCATACAAAAAAACAATACCACTTTATTTAACAATATATAGTTGCATAAAGCAAACTGTCCGGTGACGTAAAAAGAGTACCTTCCCGAAAAAAGAAGAAATACCTTCGGCGAGTATCTATACCCTCGCAACAATGATGTAAACCCAATATGCCCTTTTTACAAAAATAAGGGAGCATTTCTACGAATGCTCCCTTATCCGTTTTCTGAGAGATCAGCTTCCCCACTCTGGGGATTTTCATTTTTGAATCAGCAAAACAAAAACAACCAATAAAGAGGCTCTTATATCAACACACGGAGATGTATCGTGAAAAAAGGGAAAGAGTTTCGGGTGTACCTCTCTTTTTCGAAAAAATCTCCCCTCTCTCTTTATTTCACCTATAGAAACAACATCGTCACATGCCGCACGGCAACGGCGGCCCCAAACGCGATCAGCGTGTTGAATACCATACTGAACACAGGCCAACCCCACGAACCCGTCTCCTGCCGGATAGCGGCGACAGTCACCAGACAGGGCGCGTACAGCAGCACAAACACCAGCAGAGCCAAGGCGGTGGCGGGCGTCCAGCGCCCGTCGTTGCGGATCTGCTGCGCCAGCGGCGTGGGATCTTCGGGATCGATGTCGCCGAGGGAATAGGCCGTGCCGAGCGTGGCGACGATGACTTCCTTCGCCGCGAAACCGCCCACCAACGCGATGTCCGTGCGCCAGTCAAACCCGGCGGGACGGGTCAACGGTTCCAGCGCCATGCCGAGGCGGCCTGCAAACGAGTGTTGAAGTGCCCGCTCCGCGCGCTCGCCGTGCAAGGCCGTAAGCTGCCCTTCAAGAGCGGCTACATCGCCGCCCGAAGCCTTCGCCGCCTCAAGGTTCGCTTCGATGGTCTGCTGCGCGCCCGCGAAATGCGCCCGTGTGTCCAGCGGCAGCTGCGGATACGCCATAGCCGCCCACAGGATGATGGAAATGGCGAGGATGACCGTACCGGCCTTCTTCAGATACTCGAACGTGCGCTCTCCCGTATGAATCGCCAGCCCGAGCATTGTGGGCAGGCGATAGGGCGGAAGCTCCATGACGAACGGCGTGGACGGCCCACGGATAATCGTCGAGCGCAGCAGCCGCGCCGTGAGCAGGGCCACCACCCAGCCGGTGAGCGTCAGGCCGAACATGACCGCCGCCTCATGGCCGGGGAAAAAGACGCCGGAAAAAAGGATGAAAACCGGAAGCTTGGCCCCACAGGCCATAAAGGGCACGGTCAACAGCGTCGCTATCTTTTCGCGGGGGCTCCGCAGGGTGCGGGCCGCCAGCACGCCGGGCACGGCACAGCCGCCAGCAATGCCTCCGCCCACGATGAACGGCATCACCGAACAGCCGTGCAGCCCGAAAATACGGAAAATACGGTCGAGCATGTAGGCCATGCGCGCCATGTACCCGGTATCTTCAAGAAAGGCGATTTGAAGGAATATCAGCATGATGAGCGGGACAAAGCTCATGACGCCTCCCACGCCGTCGATGATGCCCGAAAGCACCAGCGACTTGAGCTGGCCGTCGGGGAGCACGGCGTCCGCGCCTTCGCGCAGCAGGGCAAACCCTTGTTCCACCCAGCCCATCGGGATCTCCCCAATGGTGAAGGTAACGGTATAAAGCAGATAGAGCACGCCGAGCATAATCGCCGGGCCCATGAACGGATGCGTCAGCACCTTGTCCATGCGGTCCGAGAACTGGATGCGCGCGTGCATGTCCTGAAGCCGGATCAGCACGCCGTCCCGCAGCAGCGAGGAAATAAACCCATAGCGGTAATCCGCGATGACGGCCTCGGGCCACGTATTCAGCGTATCCCGCAAATGCCGCGCCACCTCATCCACCTGCCGCTCCAGATCGGCGGCAAGCTCCGGGGCTTCGGCGCGGCTGCGGGTGAGGATTTCCTCATCCTGCTCCAGCAGCTTGAGCGCCACCCACCGCGCCGGATATTCCGAAGCCAGCAGCCCGGCCTCGGCAATGGCGGCTTCCATATCCCGCAGCACGGGATCAAGATCGGGCCCATACGAGATATGCAGCGGCTCCCACGGCTCGCCGCGCTTGGTTTCGATATAGGCTTCCGTCGCCTTCAAGAGTTCGGGCAGCCCTTCGCCCGTGCGGGCCACGGTCGCCATGACCGGGAAGCCCAGACGCTGCGACAGGCGCTCGATATCGATGGTCATGCCCTGCTTGGCGGCCTCATCCATCATGTTCAGGGCCAGCACCACGGGAACGCCGAGTTCCAGAAGCTGGATGGTCAGGTAGAGGTTGCGCTCCAGCGCGCCCGCATTGAGCACGTCGATGACCACGTCGGGCCGTTCCTGCGCCAGCACATGCCGGGCGACCGTCTCCTCCTGCGTGTAGGCGGTCAGGGAATACGTCCCCGGCAGGTCGATGAAGCGCACACACCGGCCGGAAGGCATCTTGATGAAGCCTTCCTTCTTCTCCACGGTAATGCCGGGATAGTTGCCCACATGCTGGTGCGAACCGGTCAGCGCGTTGAAGGCCGTCGTCTTGCCCGAATTCGGATTGCCCGCGAGGGCTATGGTAAGCTGCGACTCCATGACGCCTCAGCCCGCCTGTTCCAGCGGTTCGACGACGATGTAGTCGGCTTCGTTGTTCCTGAGGCTGAGCGTGAACCCCGGCAGGCGCAGGGCCACCGGATCGCGCAGCGGGGCGCGCCCCACCACTTCCACTTCCGCGCCGGGGATGAGCCCCATGTCCCGAATGCGCCGCCCCAGCTCTCCGCTGGCCTGCACATGGGCGATGCGGGCTTTCTGCCCCTCCTTCATCCTGCGCAGGGAAATGAGCCCGGCTTCCCGCATCTCCTTGGAGATGGGACAGCCTTCGCCGCCGCACGAACGGGCTTCGGCGCAATCATGCCCTCCGCGCTTTCTATGGCAAAATCCAAACATATTGTCCCCCAGCTTCAACTTTATCGTCACATCCGGCGCCGCCGCCCCTCTGGGAAAGCACATCCCCGGCCCTGACGGGCCCCGTGACAACCGGCGCAGCCGCCGTTGCATACCGGACGTTTCATGACATTGATCCTGCGGCATACAAACCACGCCGCAACGATGATCGCCACGACGAGCAGGGATTCCCACGAAAAAACGCTTCCAGTGATGAAAACAGGTTCCGCGTCCATACCCACTCCCTTATGATACCAATTGGATCTGCCCTTTCTATAGATTTTTGAAAATAAATGTCAATTGCGGCATGAGAACATTTTGCCCGGCATCCCCGGTTTCTTGCCCTTAACCCGCATCTCGTCTATACTTTTTTTATTCGCAACTTTCTTCGGAGCGCCCCATGTCCCTTTCCGCAAACGCATCTTCCCCAATCCCGGCCTCCTCCGCCCCGCTGTTGCAGGCGGAAGGCGTCACCGTGCGGTTCGACGCCTGCGAACGCCCGTTCGACGTGGTGCGCGACGTGTCGTTCACGCTGCATCCGGGGCGCACGCTCTGCCTTGTGGGGGAATCCGGCTGCGGCAAGAGCATGACGGCGCTGTCCCTGCTCCGCCTCATCCCCGAACCGGGGCGCCTCGCCGCCGGGCGCATCCTCTTTGAAGGCCGCGATCTTGCCGAATTGTCCGAATCCGCGATGGAACGCGTGCGGGGACGCGACATCGGCATGATCTTTCAGGAACCCATGACCTCGCTCAATCCGGTCATCCGGGTGGGAGAGCAGGTCGCGGAGCCGCTGATGCGTCACCTGCGCCTGCCAAAGAAGGCCGCGCTCGCCGAAGCCGTGGAACTGTTCCGGCTGGTCGGCATACCCGCGCCGGACATGCGCGTCCGCGACTACCCGCACCAGCTTTCCGGCGGTATGCGCCAGCGCGTCATGATCGCCATGGCGCTGGCCTGCAAACCCCGCCTCCTGCTCGCCGACGAGCCGACCACGGCCCTCGACGTGACCATACAGGGCCAGATACTCGCCCTGCTCGGCGATCTTTCCCGCGAGCGCGGCATGGGGCTTCTGCTCATCACCCACGATCTCGGCGTGGTGGCGGAAATGGCCGACGAAGTGGGCGTCATGTATGCCGGGCGCATCGTGGAGCGCGCGCCCGTGCGGGCTCTGTTCGCCGAACCGCGCCATCCCTATACTTGGGGCCTTATCCGCTCCGCGCCCACGCTCGACACGCCCCCTTCGGCGAAGCTGGACGCCATCCCCGGCACAGTCCCCTCGCCCGGCGATCTCCCGCAGGGATGCCCCTTCCGGCCGCGCTGCCCGGAAGCGCACGAGCGCTGTTTCAAGACGCCGCCCGTCATCGAATCCGCCGGGCCCGACGGCGCCCGGGAAGTCTGCTGCTGGCTTGCCGAAGCAAGGTAAGTGTTGCCGAATACGGGTTCAGTCCTATATAGAGTGTTGGCAGATGCGTCACGGAGACGGCGCGTCGCCGAATATGATCATTAAGGAGCTAGCATGACCGATACACGTGATCCCCAGACCGAAAAGGGACAGAACGGCGCCACCGAAGAGAACCTCGCGGAAACCGCGCAGGCCCCTGAAAAAACGCTTGAGGAGCAGTTCCGCGAAGAGATTTGCCCCACTTGCACGGTCAAGGCCGAAGCGGACGAAACCCGGCTGCGCGCCCTCGCGGAGATGGAAAATTTCAAGAAACGCATCCAGCGTGACCATGACGAATACATGCGCTACGCCAGCGAGCCGGTGCTCAAGGATCTCCTGCCCGCGCTGGACAGCCTTGATCTCGCCATTCAATACGGCGGCAGCGACGAAACCTGTAAAAGCCTGCTCACCGGCGTGATCATGACCCGGAAGCTGCTCCTCGACGCGCTCAAGAACCACGGCTTCGACGTTGCCGGGGAAGTGGGCGAGCCCTTCAACCCCGATGTCCATGATGCCGTTTCCTATGAAGAGCGGGATGACATGGAACCCGGCCTGGTCAGCACCCTGCACCAGCGCGGCTACCGCCTGAAAGACCGCCTGCTGCGCCCCGCCAAAGTATCCGTCAGCCGCAAGCCCGCCTGACGATGGCAGCCGAACCGATGACAAAAAGCAGGGCGTCCGCCTCGCTCGGAGGCGCGTTACGCGCCGAGAGCTCGGAGGGCGTCCTGCGCGTCATTTTCAGCGGCGAGTGGAAACGGGACCTGCTTGGGCCGAACTTTTTTACGGAACGTGACGAAGCGCTGCGTGAAACGGAGAGACTCCTCAAAGAGGCCCGCAGCGTCGAACTCCTCGGCGAGGCTCTCGGCGAATGGGACAGCGGTGTGCTCGTCGTCACCACCCGGCTCGTCACCCTCGCCAAAGAACACGACATCCCGCTCGATGACGCCCGCCTCCCCGAGGGCATCCGCAACCTGACCAAGCTGGCCCTTGCGGTCCCCCCGAACACCGCCGCGCAGCGTAAGGCCCAAAAGACGACCTTCCTCGAACGGGTCGGCGGCTTTGCATTGGCGGTGCCCCGCATGGCACGCGACATTTTCGATTTCATCGGCGAAATTGTCCTCAGCGTCGGCAGGCTGTTCCGGGGCCGCTCTTCCTGCACGTCGGGAAACGTCTGGCTCGCCGTTCAGGAAAGCGGCGTGGACGCCCTGCCCATCGTCTCTTTGATCAGCCTGCTCGTGGGCCTGATCCTCGCCTTCGTCGGCGTGATCCAGCTCAAGATGTTCGGCGCGGAAATCTACGTTTCCAGCCTCGTGGCCGTGAGCATGACCCGCATCATGGGCGCGATCATGACCGGCATCATCCTCGCGGGCCGCACCGGCGCCTCCTATGCCGCCGTCATCGGGACCATGCAGGTCAATGAGGAAATCGACGCTCTCACCACGCTCGGCGTGGCCCCTTCCGACTACCTCATCATGCCCCGCGTCCTCGCCCTTACCGCCATGACCCCGCTGCTCGTGCTCTATTCCGACTTCATGGGCATCATGGGCGGCTTCATCGTCGGCGTCGGGATGCTCGGCCTTGATCCCATGGAATACTATACATTTACCCAGAAAGGGTTCAACATCAACAACCTCTGGGTGGGCATGGTGCACGGCGCGGTCTACGGTATGCTCATCGCCATAACCGGCTGTTACCAGGGCCTGCGCTGCGGCCGCAATGCCGAAGCAGTCGGCAAGGCGACCACCTCGGCCGTGGTCTATTCCATCGTGGGCATCGTGCTGTCCACGGCTGTCCTCACCATCCTCTGCAATATTTTGAATATATGAATACCTCCACACCCATCATCGAAGCGCGGGACCTTACGGTCGGCTACGGCAGCTACGTCGTGCAGAAGGATCTCAACTTCACGATAAACCGTCAGGACGTATTCATCATCATGGGGCCGAGCGGATGCGGCAAAAGCACGCTCCTGCGCGTCCTCGTGGGCCTGCTCCAGCCTACAAAGGGGCAAGTGCTCTACAGGGGACAGGACTTTTGGGCCGGGACCGAAAGCGAGCGCCAAAAACTTCTCAGCGGCGTGGGCCTGCTCTTCCAGAGCGGCGCTCTGTGGAGCTCCATGACCCTCGCCGAGAATGTGGCCCTGCCCTTGCAGCGCTATACGAAGCTTTCCTCCGCCGAGATCAGGGAACAGACCTCCCTCAAACTCGCGCTCGTCGGCCTTGCCGGATTCGAGGATTATTACCCGTCCGAAATCAGCGGCGGTATGCGCAAACGCGCCGGGCTCGCCCGCGCGCTGGCGATGGACCCCGAAATCGTTTTCTTTGACGAGCCTTCGGCCGGGCTCGACCCGGTCAGCGCCGCCCTGCTGGACGAGCTCATCCTCGAACTCAAGGAGAACATGGGCATGACCGTCGTGGTCGTCACACACGATCTCGACAGCATCTTTACCATCGGCAACAACAGCGTATTCCTTGATGCGGCGACCCACACCATGATCACGGGCGGCGATCCCCATGTCCTTCGCTGCGATCAGGCGCACCCCGACATCGTCCGTTTCCTGAACCGCGGCAAAACCGACTCCTGCCCCACCTCCTCCAAAGGATACCGCTCATGAGCAAGCCAGCCAACAAAACCCTCATCGGAGCCTTCGTCGTCGGGGCCACAGCCCTCCTGCTGCTCGCTATCGCCGTTTTCGGCTCAGGCAAGCTGTTCCAGACGACAAGCCGCTACGTGCTCTTTTTCGACGGTTCCATCAGCGGGCTTTCCGTAGGCTCTCCGGTCCTGTTCCGCGGCGTCCCCGTGGGGCGCGTCGTCGAAATCCGGCTCACGGGCGACCTTGATAATTTAGTGTTCCAGACGCCGGTGTTCATCGAACTGAACAAGAAGGACGAAGGGCGGTTTTCCGTCTCCGACGGCGACATCTCCAAAAAAGAATATCTCGATCGCCTGGTTACCCACGGCCTGCGGGCAACGCTGGCGACCCAGAGCCTGCTCACCGGCCAGCTCATGATCGAGATGGATTTCTACCCCAGAAGCCAGATCCCTTATCCTATCAAGGAAGTCAAAGAATACGACGACGTGCCCGAGATTCCCACCATCCCGTCGCAATTCGACAACATCCTGCAAACGCTCACGACGCTGCCGTATGACGACATCGCCTCGAATGTCCTCGACATTACGGAAGGCGTCAAAAAAATCCTGAGCAATTCGGGGACGGAACAGCTGATCGGCCACATCGACAAGCTGGTGGTCCAGCTTCAGGATATCGGGACCAACCTCGACAAGACGCTGACGAGCATCCGCGGGCTTGCAGAACCGTATGCAAAGCTGGCGCAGGATACGGACAAGCGGCTGTCCGCCACGCTGGAACAGGCGTCGCATGTCCTGAGCAGCATCGACAACGTAGCCAAGGAGACGGAGATGACTGTCGTTTCCGCCCGTGGCGTGGTCAGTAAAAACAGTACGACCGTCATCGAACTGAATCAGGCCATCCGCGAAATCACCGAAGCGGCCCGGGCCGTTCGCGTGTTCGCCAACACGCTTGAGCGCAATCCCGAAGCAGTGCTGCGCGGGAAGGTACGGTAAAGGAATGTTTGGGGAGGGGAGGAGCCCCCTCCTCCTCTACCAAAGACTTTCGACTGGTGGGGTGTCGGGAAGTTCAAATCGTGGTGGGACCGGGTTGAAAGCAAAGTCCTGTTTCCGCGCTTGATTGGGCACAGTGCTGTTTCATTAAAAATGACACTATGAGCCCAAGGACGCGGAAACGGATTACATCCGTTTGAGATAATTAGGTATACAGGGAAGCGGCACACCACACCAGCAGGAGCGCCATGCTCGCGTTGGCGGCGGCATGGTGGTTCTGGAGGAAACGGCGGAATACGGCTCCAAAAAGCGCCCAAAAACATGTCCCGGCATAGGCGACAGCCGAGAGCACGCCGATGGAAACAGCCAAAGCCATAAAGGAATCGTAGTAAGGAAGCACAAAGGACGAGAAGGCGGTTATCCCATAGAGGATGCCTTTGGGGTTGACGAATTGCAGCAGCATCCCTGAAACGACGCCGTTGACGGGCACAAGGCGGGCATCTTCGCTTCCTGATCCCGACCGCCAGACGCCAAAGGCCATCCAGAGGATATACGCCGCGCCGACGGCACGCATTGTGGGTTCCACGTCGGGCAAAAACCGGAACAGCGCCGCGCCAAACAGCGCACATGCCGTCATGAGCCCCAGAACGCCCAGCAGGACGCCGAAGCAGAAACGGAGCCCCTTCCGGAGCCCGTACGCACTCGCGCTGGAAAGCGCCATAATGTTGTTTGGGCCGGGCGTAAAGGACATGATGCACGCGAAGGACAGGAAAGCGGCAATCGACGGCATGGTGGAAGCTCCTTTGAGTTTGTGCGATAGAGCATACGATCTGTGCACTATAATGTCAAACATGGACAGGATAACGCCCTTGGAAAATATCGGCCACATCGTAGCGGAGAACCTCAAACGCCTGCGGGAAGAAAGGAAGCTCAGCCTTGACGCCGTAGCGAAATGTTCCGGAGTGAGCAAAAGCATGCTCGGCCAGATCGAACGCGGCGTGACCAACCCGACCATCTCGACGCTCTGGAAGATCGCGAACGGGCTCAAGATTTCATTTACTTCGCTCATGATGCGCCCGGAAACGGACGTCGAAGTCGTCCCGCGTTCCGCCATAACGCCTTTTGTTGAAACAGACGGAAAATACAGGAATTATCCCGTCTTTCCGTTCGACAGTTCCCGGGGGTTCGAGATGTATGCCATTGAGCTGGATCCCGGCGTCCGGCTTGACGCCGAACCGCACCCCGAGGGGACGCAGGAGTTCATCACTGTTTTTTCCGGCGCGCTGACCGTACTGCTCGACGGCGAACGCTGGGGGATCGCCGATGGCGACTCCATCCGTTTCAAGGCGGATCGGAAACACGCCTATGCCAATGAAGGAAACACGCTGTGCCGCTTGAGCATGGTCATTTGCTACCCATCTTAAAGGAAAAAGGAAGCCATATGAAAAAGCGCGCCCCTTCCCTGCTGCTGGCCCTGCTGGCGCTGGCCGGACTGCTCACCGCTGGCGGCTGTTCCCTCGGCCGCAGCCCACGCCCCGATTTCTACATGCTGTCCTCCCCCGTGGAAAATGTGGTCCAGTCCGGCAAAGAAAAAATCTCCGGGCCACGCGTCGCCATCGGACCCGTGTCCATTCCGGGCTATCTGGACAGGCCCCAGCTCTTCCTGCGCGACGGCAATGACGTCAAAGTCGAGTTGGCCGAGTTCAACCATTGGAGCGAGCCGTTCGGCGAGGGCGTGACCCGGGTGCTCTGCGACGCCGTGTCCGCATCCCTTACTCCCCGCAAAGGGCTGGCCTCTCCCATGCGTTCGCAGCAGCCTTTCCAGTGGCGCATTGCCGTGGATATCGCCCGTTTTGACGGTGCGCCCAACGGCAGCGTCATCCTCGACGCAGGCTGGAGCCTCGTGAACGAGAGCGGCGAAGAGCTCAAGTCGGGACGTTTTGTGCAGCACGCCCCCGCCGGTCCCGACATCCCCTCGATGGTACAGGCCCAGAGCGCCCTTCTCGCCCAGTTCGGCGCGGTTCTTGGGCAGATGATCCCGTAGGGAAAATGTGGGGTGTGGGAGAGGGGACCTTTCTGGAAAAAGGTCCCCTCCCCCACACCCCCTCCTCTCTCCCTCCAAAGACTTTTGATGTTATCGAATCCCTGTTCGAGATGTTGCTGATTATCATGGGAAAAAGGGGCTAATATATTTAATATATTATTAAATTGCGGATAGTAAAAAATGAAAAAAGGCGGAGAAATTTTTCTCCGCCTTTCTGTTTATTATGGAAGAATGGAGTCTTTTCCCCCAAATCGCATACAGCCATAGCCGAGGGGGTCTGGGGGAAATCATTTCCCCCAGCGGGTGCAGGGCAGAGCCCTGCCCGCCGGAGGCATTCTCCTTTTTACAGCGCGTGGGCCGTGCGGCTGAGGATGTCGTCCTGCACTTCGCGGCTGAGTTCGACGAAATAGGCGCTGTATCCGGCTACGCGGACGAGAAGGGATTTGTACTCCTCGGGGTGGGCCTGAGCGCAGCGCAGGACTTCGTGCCCCACCACGTTGAACTGGACATGGAACACGTCAAGATCAAGAAAGGACTTGAGGAACGCCGAGAGCCGGATGCGCCCGGCTTCGCCCTCGACGGACGCGGGCGTGAACTTGAGGTTCAGGAGCGTGCCGCCGTCGATGCAGGTGTGTGGGAGCTTGCCGAGCGAACGGAGTACGGCGGTCGGCCCGGTGCGGTCCGCGCCCTGACAAGGGGAACAGCCTTCCGCAATGGGCCGGAAGGCACGGCGGCCCTAGGGGAGCGCGCCGACTGCCATGCCCTGCGGAACATTGGAAGACACCGGATAGAGCGCGGGCAGCTTCTGGTTGCCGAGCAGCCCCCGGAACGCGGCGATCTTCTTGATGATGAATGAAGTCAGATCGATGACCATCGCATCGGCTTCGGGATCGTCGTTGCCCCACTTGGGGGCTTCCCCATCGATGAGGCGCAGCAGGGGTTCGTAGCCCTTGAAGTCGTGCTTCACGGCGTCCGCGAGGGTCGCCATATCCACTTTCTTCTCGTCGAAAACCAGCTTTTTCACCGCAACCATCGAGTCGGCGTAGTCGGCCACACCGTTGCCGTTCATGCCGGGCCCGGTGTTGTAGCGCGCCCCGCCGCGCATGAGATCCTTTCCCTTTTCCACGCAATCGAGGAGGACCATCGAGGCCACGGGGTTGGGCAGGTAGCGCTGGTGCAGGAGTTCCAGCAGGTTCTGCATACTGGAGAAGGTGCGGAGCAGGTGATCGAGCTGGGCGTGCACCGCGTCGCGGAACTGTTCAAAGGTCGTGAAGGATGCCGGATCGCCGGTTTCAAGGCCGAGCTTTTTGCCGCTCTTGAGATGGAAGCCGTTGGAGAGCGCGAATTCGACGGCGGCGGCGATGTTGTAATGCCCCGCCGAACTCCATTGGGACATCTTGCCCGGCATGTTGGCTTCCACGCAGCCGAGCCCCACCCAGTCGCGGGCCAGCTCCGGCGGGATGCCTTTCTTCATGAGCTGCTTCATGCCGATATCATCACTGTAGATGGCGGGGAAGCCCGAACCCGTCTGGATGAGTTCCGCAATCTTGAGGAAGAAGTCCTCGGGGTTCTTGCGGCTCAGGCGCACGGAAAGGGACGGTTGCACCATCTGTGTATCGATGGTCGCTTGCAGCATGAGGTAGGAAAGCGGATTCACCGCATCGAGCCCGTCCATGTCCACGCCGCCGATGCAGACGTTCTGGAACGCACAGAATCCGGCGTAGTGCGTCGCTGCAGGTTCATTCCAATACCAGATCTGTTCGCCGAATTTGATCCACATGCATTCGATGAGTTCCAGCGCCTCGGCGTCGGTGAGGATGCCTGCCTCCACATCGCGCTTGTAGTAGGGATAGAGGTTCTGGTCCATGCGGCCCGGAGAATAGCCGCCCGCGTTGCCTTCGATGAACAGGCCCACGAAGATGAAGTAGTGGAGCTGCATGGCTTCACGGAAGGTCTTCGGCGGGTTTTCGGCGATAGCGTCGCAGGCCTCGGCCATGCCCAGCAGTTCGGCCTTGCGGGTGCCGTCCTTTTCGATGGCGGCCAGCTCGCGGGCGGCCTGCGCGTGGCGGCGGCAGAGTATGGAAAAACCGTCACAGGTGATGGTGATGGCTTCCCAGAAGTCGCGCCGGTCGTAATTTTCCACATCGTTGAGATCGACGGTTTCGAGCAGGGCTTGCGCTTGCGCACGGATGCCCCCGAAGCCCTTGGCGAAGATGTTTTCCTTGAATTCAGGGACGATGTCTCCGGGAGTGCACTCAATCTTGATGTCGTTGTCGATGACGCCGCCCACCGAGATGATGTCGAGGATGGGCTTGGGGGCTTGCGCGTTCCAGTAATCGCGCAGGGTCTTGCCCTTCCAGTACGGATAGATCTCGTTGCGGAAGAGCATTTTCTGCTCCTCTGTGATCGCATAAGGGTCTTGCGGGCGCGTCGCCATCGTGTCCAGTTCTTCGTATACCCAGTTGTTGGACAATTCCGGGCAGATATGAATTGTCCGGGCGGTGCGTCCGGCATTGCCGACGATGAGTTCGCCGGGCTGGATGGTGATGGTCTTGGTTTCGCAGTGGCGTTTGAAAGCCTTGGCGCGGCGGACGATCATGGGTTCGCCCTCCGTTTCCTTGAATACGTGCGTCTTGGAGAGAGCGCCCTCAAGACAGACGGCGGGAACATGGGTAAAAAACTGCTTCTTGAGCTGTTCGATTCGGGAAGTCAGCATGGCGGGGTCCTTTGTGGATAACGGTAAAAACGGTTGGGAGTTCAGGAGAGCACAGTGCCTGCAAGTATTGAAAGGTTCTGCGCCGCAACACGGCGTGGGTTTTTCCGGGAATGATGTTTTCGGGAAAAGGGGCCTTTGGAGTGAGCCGTATTCCAAAGGCAGTCGGCTCTAGAACAATACCTTGGTCCCGCCGAGACGTTCCGCGACGAACGCTGCGCGGCGGGCAAGGTCTTCCTTGCTCATGGGCCCGAGGGATTCGAGCGCATAGGTCCGTCCGAGCAGGGCGTACTTGTTTTTGCCGAGGCGATGGTAGGGCAGCAGTTCCACGGCGTGTACGCGGCCCAATGCCTTGATGGTGCGGGCAAAGTTTTCGAGATGGCCTTCATCGTCGTTGAGGCCGGGGATCAGCGGCAGGCGTACGGTCAGCTTCCCGGCGGCTCGATCCAGCACGGCGTCGAGGTTGTCGAGGATGAGCCCGTTGCCCTGTCCGGTGAGTTCCCGATGAGCGTCGTCGTCCGCATGTTTCACGTCATAGAAGAGGCAGTCGGCGGCATCCGCGAGGGCAAGCAGCTCCTCGCGTTTGCCGAACCCCGACGTTTCCAGCGCGAGGTGGATGCCGTAGCGTTTGCACGCTGCCATGAGGTCAAGGGCGAAAGCCGCCTGTGCGAGCACTTCACCGCCGGAAAGCGTCACGCCGCCGCCGGAATTGCGGTAAAACGCCATGTCCTTTTTGATATCTTCGAGCACGTCCTCCGTGTCGCGTTCGACCCCTGCGATCTGGAGCGCCTTGCCGGGGCATCCCTTCGCGCACAGCCCGCAGCCGTCGCACAGGGCACGGTCGAAGAGCACGGCCTCGTCTTCGCGGCTGACGGCGCGCTGCGGGCAGATCTCCGCGCAGTGGCCGCAGGAGAAGCATTTATCCGCATGGTACAGCAGTTCGGGCTTGTGCTCCTGCGTGGTAGGGTTGGAGCACCAGCGGCAGCGCAGGGGGCAGCCTTTCAGGAAAATCACGGTGCGGATGCCCGGGCCGTCGTGGATGCAGTAGTGCTGGATGTTTTCGAGAACTCCCTTCATGGTGGACCGTCCCGTGCGTTACAGGGTGTTGACCGTGCGGCTGAGGATGTCGTCCTGCACCTCGCGGCTGAGCTCGACGAAATAGGCGCTGTACCCGGCCACGCGCACGAGGAGCGAGCGGTATTCCTCGGGCCGTTCCTGCGCGCAGCGGAGGATGTCCTGCCCGACCACATTGAACTGGATATGGAAGATGTCCATGTCGAGGAAGGCTTTCAGGAAGGCTGACAGGCGGTGCCCGCCTTCCTCGCCCTGCACCACGGCGGGGGTGAGCCAGAGGTTCAGGAGCGTGCCGCCGTCGAGACAGGCATGGGGCATCTTGTCCAGCGAGCGCAGGATGGCGGTCGGCCCGAAGCGGTCGCAGCCCTGCGAGGGGGAGCAGCCGTCCGCCAGCGGCTTTCCCGCGCGGCGTCCCGAGGGCAGCGCGCCGATGGACAGCCCCTGCGGTACATTGGAGGAAACCGGGTACAGCGCGGGCATCTTGGGGTTGCCGAGGATGCCCTTGAGTTCCGCATGGATTTTGATGATGAAGTCGCACAGCTCCATGACCACGGCGTCGACGTCGGGATCGTCGTTGCCCCACTTGGGCGCGTCTTCCGTCAGCATACGTTCCACGGCCTCATAGCCCTGAAAATCCGCCGCCAGCGCTTCGAGCAGGGTGTGCATGGGCAGCCGTTTTTCGTCGTACACAAGCTTTTTCACGGCAATGAGCGAATCCGCGAAATCGGCCACGCCGTTGCCGTTCATGCCCGGCCCGACGTTGTAGCGCGCCCCGCCGTGCATGAGGTCCCTTCCGTTTTCCACACAGTCAAGGATACTCATGGAAATGAGCGGGTTGGGGAAGAACTGCTGTTGCAGCCGCTCGATGAGGTTCTGGGAGATGGAAAATTGCCGGATGAGCCGATCGAGCTGGGCATACACGGCGGCCTTGAACATCTCGTAGCTGGCGAAGGTTTCGGGATCGCCGGTTTCGAGGCCGATCCGTTTGCCGCTCTTGCGGTGGACGCCGTTTGTGAGGGCGAACTCCACGGCGGCGGCGAGATTGTAGTGTCCCGCCGAACTCCATTGGGAGGTCTTGCCGGGCATGAGGGGTTCCACGCAGCCGATGCAGCTCCAGTCCCACGCTTTTTCGAGCGGCACGCCTTTCTTCATGAGCATCTTGAGTCCGACTTCCTCATTGTAGATGGCGGGGAAGCCGGAACCGGTCCCCACCAACTCGGCGATCTTGAGGAAATAGTCCTCGGGGTTCTTCTTGCTCAGGCGCACGGACACGGAGGGCTGGACCATCTGGAGGTCGATGGTGGCCTTGAGCATGAGGTACGTGAGCTCGTTGACGCCGTCCTGCCCTGTTTCGCGGTCGAGCCCGCCGAGGCAGACATTCTGGAAGGAGCAGTACCCCGCGTAGTGCTTGATCCCCGCTTCGTCCCAGTACCACACGGCGTCATTGCTTTTGATCCAGAAACACTCGATGAGTTCGAGGGCGGTGGCGTCGTCGAGGATGCCCTCTGCCCGGTCACGCAGATAATAGGGGTAGAGATACTGATCCATGCGTCCCGGCGAATAGCCACCCGCGTTGCTTTCCATGTACAGGCCCATGAACAGGAAATGGATCTGCTGGAGCGCCTGCCGGAAGGTGGCGGGAGGGTTGTCCGTGAGGGAGGCGCAGTCGGAAGCGATGTTGAGGAGCTCCGCCTTGCGGATCGGGTCACTCTCCCGTGCGGCGAGGGCTTCGGCGGCTTCGGCGTGCCTGCGGCAGAGGATGCGGAGCCCTTCGTTGACGATGACGGCCGCCTGCCAGAAGTCGCGCTTTTCATAGTTGGCGGGCACGGTGAGGTCCACGGCATCAAGAAGCGCCTGCGCCTCGTCCTGAATGCCCTTGAAGCCCTTGGGTAAAAGATGATCCGGAAATTCCGGCGTGGTTTCGCCGGGCGCGCATTCGATCTTGATGTCGTTGTCGATGACGCCGCCCACGGCGATGAGTTCGAGCAGATCCCGAGGGGCCTGCCCGTTCCAGCGTTCGCGCAGGGTCTTCCCGACCCAATACGGGTAAATCTCCTTGCGGTAGAGGCGTTTCTGTTCTTCGGTCACGTCATAGGGGTCCTGATCGCGCACGGGCATCCGGTCGAATTCCCGGCACAGCCACGTGTTGGACAGCTCGGGGCAGATGACCGCGCTGCGCGACCGGCATCCGGGATGCCCGACAATGAGTTCACGGGGATCGATGACGATGGTCTTTGTTTCGCAATGCCGTCTGAATCCCTTGGCCCGCCGTACGAGGAGGGCTTCGCCTTCCGTTTCCCTGAACGCGCGCGTCTTGGCGAGCGCGCCTTCAAGACAGATGGACGGGCGGCGGGACAGGAACCGTTCTTTCAGGAAACGGGCGCGTTCCGGCTGCGCCATGCCCTGAGTGGTGTCGATCATGGAAACCTCCGCAAAGGGAAAGGATCAGGACGGGGTGCCGTCCCGCAGGGCGTAGAGGGCGTGAAGTTCTCCGGTCGCGCGCCGTTCGACGTCCGCCGTGCATTCGAGCAGCACTTCCATAATGCTGACGGAAGGGCCGAGACTGAGGAGCCAGCGCATGGTCGCGGCGATCTGCTCCGGCTGGATCATTTTTTCCGGGGGATGGACGCAGCCTTCGCCGGAGGCCATGTCGGTATTCACCCAGCCCGGGCACAGGGTCGTGACCTTGATCCCCTGCGCGGCGAGTTCCCGGTAGAGCACTTCCCCGAGCCCCACGAGCCCGAACTTGGAGGCCGTATACCCGCCGAGCCCGGCCACGCCGATTTTCCCGTTGCGGGACGCGATGTTGAAAATGTAGCCGCTTCCCTGCCGCCGCATGATCGGGATGACGTGTTTCATGAACAGGAAGGGCGCGCGCAGGTTTGTCCGGTACAGCAAATCGAGGGTGTCGGCGTCGAGTTCCAGCGTGCCGGGGATGCTGACGCCCGCACTGTTGAACAGCACGTCGATACGGCCCCATTCCGCCGCCAGCCGGTCGACGGCATCGCCCACGGCCTGCCCGTCGCCCACGTCGAGGGCAAAGGTGAGGGGCGCGTGCTCCGCGTCCAGCCCAAGCGTTTCGACGAGTTCCCTTGCCGCCGCTTCGAGGCGTTCCGGCGTCCGCGCGATCAGGGCTACCTTGTAGCCTTCCCGCGCCAGTTCTTCCGCCGCCGCCCTGCCGATGCCGCGGCTTCCGCCCGTGACCAGCGCTACGGGTATGTTCGACATGACGATCCTCCGGTTTAGAAATTTATGTAGTAACCTTAACCTGATATGGTTCAAGCGAAGAAAAGGTTTCCCCGTTCTGGGGCGGTCCTTCCGCTCTTCTTCAGTTCCGACGTGAATGGATATTCCCCTTTCTTCCATGCCTACAGCGGCTTTCCACTCAAAGTACGCAACACTCTTTCCTTCAAGTATCCCTTTCACTTTTTCGCATTTCCCCGTCGGAACGAACTCCCGTTGCGCGGCCTCCCCACCAGTCAAAACGTTTGGGGGGATGAGGGGAGGGGGTCCGGGGGAGGGGGCTTTTTTCAAAAAGCTCCCTCCCCCGGCTCTCTCTTTCTACTCCTTATAATCATTGATTCGCGGCTGCCTCACGATACGTTGGAGTGGCGGAGTTTCAGGCGCACTCTCCCGCCGGGGGCGACGCTGAACTTCCCCGCTGTCGGATATTTTGGGGGTGGGGAACGGGGGAGGCGCCCTTTCTACGGGAGGGCACCTCCCCCCAATACGTCTGTAACCGAAACAAGAGGTTTCCTATGGAACTTACCCGACGAGACTTCGTGCGTATTTGCACCGGGACGGTGGCGGGAATCGGGGTTTCCGGCATGTTTCACCCGTTCGTGCGGGATGTGCTTGCGGAAACGCTGACCGGGCAGCGCCCTCCGGTGTTCTGGGTCGAAGGGCAGGGGTGTACGGGCTGCACCGTGTCCCTGCTCAACAACGCCCACCCCGGCATCGCCAAAGTGCTGCTGGAAATCATTGCGATGCATTTCCATCCCACAATCATGGCCGCCGAAGGGCAGCTCGCCTTCCAGAGTATGCTGGACAAATCCAAAGAGTTTAACAGCCAGTACGTGCTTATCGTCGAAGGCTCCATCCCCTTGAAGGCGGACGGGAAATACTGCGTCGTGGGGGAAGTGGATCATCATGAGTACACCGTGGCTGAAACCACGGACATTCTGGCCCGGAGCGCTGCGGCCGTCGTTGCCGCCGGGACATGTTCGTCCTATGGCGGCGTTCCAGCGGCGCGCGGGCAGCAGACGCAAGCGGTGAGCGTAAGCCAATTTTTGAAGATGCGGGGCATCCCCACCCCGGTGATCAACGTTCCGGGCTGCCCTCCGCATCCCGACTGGATGGTCGGGACGCTGGCCCTCCTGCTCGACGCCATGAAGCGCAAGGGCACGGAAGGCGGCGTACTGGAGATCATGCGCGGGCTCGATGACGTGGGGCGGCCCAAGGTGTTTTATCCGAACACGCATCTGACCTGCCCCTACCTGAGTTCTTTCGAAGACGGCATCTTCTCCCCGTTCATGACGGACAAGAAGGGGTGCCGTTTCGAACTCGGCTGCCGGGGGCCGTGGAGCGGCTGCGACTCCGCCACGCGGAAGTGGAACGGCGGGGTCAACTGGTGCATCGCCAACGCCACCTGCGTGGGCTGCACGTCGCCCAATTTTCCCGACGGCATGTCCCCCTTCTATGAAAACTGATCGCCCGGAGGCAGCATGAGCAAGACCGTTATCGCCATCGATCCCGTTACCCGACTTGAAGGGCATCTCAAGGTCGAGGTGCAGGTGGAGGACGGCAAAGTCGCCGACGCATGGATCACCGGCGGCATGTTCCGGGGGTTCGAGGCCATCCTGCGCGGGCGGAATCCCCGCGACGCCTCCCAGATCGTACAGCGCATCTGCGGCGTGTGCCCTGTGGCCCACGCAACGGCGTCATCCCTTGCGATTGAGGCCGTGTGCGGCGTCGAGGTGCCCGAAAACGGGCGCATCGCCCGGAACCTGATGCTGGCGGGCAACTATCTCCAATCCAACATCCTGCACTTCTACCATCTCGGCGGACAGGACTATTTCCACGGGCCGGATACGGTACCGTTCATTCCGCGCTACCGGAATCCCGATTTGCGGCTTTCCGAAGAGCAGAACACGCTGGCGATGGATGAATACATCGAGGCGCTGGAAGTCCGGCAGGTCTGCCACCAGCTTGTGGCCTTGTTCGGCGGGCGTATGCCGCACTTGCAGGGCATCCTCGGCGGCGGCGCGGCGCAGATCCCCGACCGCGAGACGATTCTCGAATACGCGGCGCGCATGAAGCAGGTTCGGAAATTCGTGGAAAACCGTTACCTGCCGCTGGTCTACACCATCGCCTCACGCTACATGGATATGTTCGAGATGGCGCACGGCTACAAGAATGCCCTGTGCGTGGGCGTTTTTCCGCTGGCGAAGAAGGGCGAGCAGTTCTTCAATGCCGGGGCCTACATCAACGGGCGTGACGAGCCATTCGACGGGAACCGCATCCTTGAGGATGTGCGTTATTCGTGGTTTGAGCCCGCGCCTTCCGGCACGCCGCTCCAGAAGTCGGAATCCAATCCGCAGGTGGACAAGGAGGGCGCGTACAGCTTCATCAAGGCCCCCTTGTATGCCGGGCATCGGGTCGAAGTCGGCCCGCTGGCGCGCATGTGGATCAACGACAAGCCGCTTTCGCCTATTGGCCAACGGTTCTTTGCCGATATGTTCGGCGTCCGCGCGGAGACGTTCCGCCAGATAGGCGAGGACCCCGCCTTCTCGATCATGGGGCGCAACGTGGCGCGCGTCGAGGAGGTGTATCAGACCCTCGGCATGATCGAGTATTGGCTGCACGAGCTGGAGCCGGGCGCGCAGACCTTCGCCTTGCCGGAAGTCCCGCAGGCCGGGGAGGGCATCGGCTTTACCGAAGCGCCGCGCGGCGCGTTGTGCCACTACATGCGCGTGAAGAACGGCGTGATCGACGATTACGCCGTTGTAGCCGCCTCCATGTGGAACTGTTCGCCGCGCGACGACGCCGGGAAGCGCGGGGCCGTTGAAGAGGCGCTCATCGGCGTTCCCGTTCCCGAGGTCGACAGCCCCGTCAACCTCGGGCGCGTGATCCGCGCCTACGACCCGTGACTTGGCTGCGCCGTGCACGTGCTGCACGCCAAGGCCGAGTAGAGAAAGAATCGGAGGGGGCGGGCCTGCCGGGGCGGATGTTTATGCCCTTTTGCCGGTATCCTGCGGTCGCCCAGCAGGAAAAGGTAACATGCCAACTGGTGATATTACCATATGTTGATATGTGTTTTATCTTTTGCGCAAATGCTTTTTTGAGCCGGTACAGATGCATTCTTCGCGGGATAGCCCAAGGCGATGTAGCAGGGCATGACATAGTTTTCAGGATGCCCGACAGCCGTCTTGATGTGCTCGGATTCCTCAGCCATTGGGATGCGGGTTACGCCCAATAATCCTTCGGAAGCGGCGGCAAGCAGCATGTTTTCGATGCAGCACCAGATTGACGCGAAGTCATTGAGGGAACTTAATGAGCTTGGCTGGAGCAACGGTTCCCGTATCTTGAAAAAAGGAAGTATCAGGCATCCGGCATTGTAGAGCATTGAGAACTGCCTGGGCATGGCCTCACGATACATGTTGCGCTGGACCTCGTCCGTCATGCCGAAGCCATCGAGCATTTGTTCGCACTCGTCCCGGCTGGTCATGTTCTTCACCCGGAGGAGGTTGCCCCTCTCTTCTTTGCCGTTCACGATGACAAACTCCCATTGGCGCAGATGGTTGTTGGTCGGCGCTTTCAAGCCTGCGTCAATGATCCGCTCAATGGTGCCCATTCCAACCTGTCTGTCTTCGAAATCACGGATGGTCCTCCGAGCCCTGATCGCCTCGTATACGTCCATTTTTGCCTCCGTCCTTTGAATTTTTTGGAGATGTATGACGGACTGTACGCTGGGAACCGGACACCTGTTTGTCATATTTCTTTTGCATGGAATGGATTTTTTCTTTCAAGGCCGTCCGGAGGGTTGCGGGTTCGATAACTTCAAGGCCGTCCGCGAAGGAAAGGAGGTAGCCCGTCAGCCATTCGTTGATGGGCATTTCTTCGTCAATCAAAAAAGAGCCGTCGGGCTGTGGGCGGATATCTTGTTCCGGGAATTCGTCGAATGCCCTGAAAGCGCATTCCGCGTCTATGCGGAGCACAACCCTTTGCAGGGCATAGCTTTTTGAATAGTCCGGCGTCGCCATCGGGTCTTCCTGCATGGTGCGCTCGAACGTTTCTTCCATGACGTGCAAATCGCGGATCCGTGAGGCCCGCAGTACCATTTCCCGGCTTTTTTTCCTGTCAAAGACGCAAACATACCAGGCCCGTTCACGGAACAGCAGGCACAAAGGTTCCGCGACACGCTCGGATACCCGGTTTTCTGAGCTGAAATAGGTGAAGCGGACAACTTTTTTCGCCAAGATAGCTTCCTTCAGCCGGTGGAACTTTTCTTTGCCGAACCCGGATCCGCACCATGAGGAAAAATCCACCCGCAGCCAGCGATCTTCCTTTCTCCGGAACAGGGCGGCAAGCTTGTGAAGGGCCGCATTGCCGTCAGGGTATCCCGCACCCTCAAGGGCTTGGAGCCCATGCAAAATGTCCGCTTGCTCCTGCTCGGTCATGAACGTTTTATCCAACGTGAATTCTTTGAGCAGTCCTATGCCGCCCCCGTATCCCCGGCTGGAAAATACAGGAATGCCGGCAAGGCTCAGGGCATCCAAATCCCTTTGGATGGTTCTGACGGAGACGGAGCAATGCTCAGCCAGTTCTTTCGCTGTGCCGCATGAGCCGCTCATGAGCAAAAAAACGATTTGAAAAAGGCGTTCAACATGCATGGAAAACCACTCCTGAAAAGGCGCTCTCTCCTGAAAAGTTGTGTGGCGGGTTACGCAGCAATGCCTTTCAATAAAACGGAGGTGTTGGCTTAGAATGATTTCTTTCAAAAATCCATAGGAGATAAAGTTAAAAATATTCAAAGGTTAATACTCTCCAATAAACAACGCCCCGCGCAAACGGACACGTTTGGGCGGGGCCTCTTCTTGCCGACCGGGACAACCGGCAGCAGGGATTCGATAAGGACAAAAGCCTTTGGGGAGGAAAGGCGGGGATTGGGGAGGGGAGGAGGCCCCTTTCTGAAAGAAGGGCCTCCTCCCCTCCCCGAATTTCGCCTCTGGAAAAAAAGAACAAGAAGGCGGGGGGTTGCCTAATCGCAAAAAAATAAACATACTATCAAGAAACACTTCTTGTAGCGGGACCGTTTCCGGATTCGGAGACGGGGGGTCCGCATCACTTGCAACCAGGAAAAAACAATGGAACAGACTCCTGCTGAACTCTGGAAACAACGGTCCATAGCCATTGCGGCTACGGTGAAGGAAGTCGCGTCGGTGGACGAGGCTTTGCAGTACGCCCTCGAACTGTGTCAGGCCGCCGAGCCTCATGAGCAGCTCATGGGCGCCGAACCGGAACGCAAGGGCAATATCCTCGCAGCGCCCGGCCTGCCTGCTGAACAGGCCGAGATCCTCCGCAAGGGATGCGAAGAGAAGGGCCTCGTTTTCGTTGAAGGGGGCCTGCGGGAATACGCCGGCGGCATGGAAGTCGGCGTTGCGTGGGCCGCGTGCGGCCTCGCCGATACGGGGACCTGCGTGGTTGAGAGCACCAACGAAGACATCCGGCTGGCGACCATGCTTCCGGAAACAAGCGTGTTGCTCATCCGCCGCTCGACCATCCTGCCCGGCAATGAAAACGGCGCGGAGGTGCTCCAGAAGTTCTTCGGCAAGGCCGAACCCGAATTTCTGGCTTTCATCAGCGGGCCGAGCCGTACCGCCGACATCGAGCGTGTGCTGACGCTGGGCGTTCATGGCCCGTTGTATCTGCACGCCGTGCTCATCAACGACTAGTTTTCGTACGGGAAGCCGCTTCCCAGTCGATTTACCATAAGGATTGCCATATGAAAGAACCCGCACGCGATATAAAAAACTACCGTACCGACCTGTCCGCCGCGCTGGAGGATACGTTCCAGCGCCGCGCCTTGGACAAGTTCGCGGTGGATTACCGGGCCAGCCGTGAGCGCATCTACTCCGGTCTGAACGACCGCGAGCTGATCGCCGAAGTCGCCGCCCGTAAGGACGAATCGGTCAGGCACCTCGACGAGCTGTTCGTACAGTTCAAGGAAGAGGCCGAAAAGCGCGGGGTGCAGGTGCACCTTGCCAGAGATGCCGCCGACGCCAACCGCATCATCGCCAAGATCGCGGAAGAAAACGGCTGTAAGATGGTCGTGAAGTCCAAATCCATGACCGTCGAGGAAATCCAGACCAATACGGCCCTTGAAGCCAAGGGCATGGAAGTGGTGGAAACCGACCTTGCGGAATGGATCATCCAGCTTCGCCATGAAGGGCCTTCCCACATGGTCATGCCCGCTATCCACCTGTCCCGCACGCAGGTTGCCGATACCTTCACCAAGGAAACCGGCAAGCACCAGACCGAAGACATCACCAGCCTCGTGCGCGTGGCCCGCCGCGAGCTGCGCCGCAAGTTCGCCGAAGCCGACATGGGCATTTCCGGCATGAATTTCGCCGTGGCCGAATCCGGCGCTATCGGCCTAGTGACCAACGAAGGCAACGCCCGCATGGTCACTACGTTGCCCCGCGTGCATGTCGCGGTGGGTGGCATCGACAAGCTGATCCCCTCGTTCGACGACGCGATGGCGACCCTCCGCGTGTTGCCCCGTAACGCCACGGGCCAGCATCTGACCTCTTACGTCACGTGGATCGCCGGCGGCGTGCCCACGGCTTCCGCGCCCGACGGCAAGAAGAGTATGCACGTGGTGTTCGTGGACAATGGCCGTAAAGCCGTGCTCAACGATCCCATCCTGTCGCAGGCCCTGCGCTGCGTGCGCTGCGGCGCATGCGCCAACGTGTGCCCCGTGTACCGTCTCGTGGGCGGGCACCGCATGGGCTACATCTACATCGGGGCCATCGGCCTCATCCTGACCTATCTGTTCCACGGCAAGGACCGCGCCAAGGCGCTCGTCCAGAACTGCGTGAACTGCCAGGCCTGCAAGAGCGTCTGCGCGGCGGGCATCGACCTGCCCGGCCTGATTGAGGAAATCCGTATGCGGTACATTGAGCAGGACGGCAACAGCCTGCCCATGAACCTGCTGGCGTCCACCCTCAAGAACCGCAAGGCGTTCCATACGCTTTTGAAGTTCGCCAAGTACGCCCAGAAGCCGCTCACCGGTGGCGAGCAGTTCATCCGCCATCTGCCTTCCATGTTCGCCAAGGACAACGAGTTCCGCGCCCTGCCCGCCATCGCCGACAAGGCGTTCCGCGACCGCTGGGAAAAGCTGGATCGCCCGGTTTCCGCGAACCCCTCGCTGCGTGTGGCCATCTTTGCGGGCTGTGTACAGGACTTCGTGTATCCCGAGCAGCTTGAAGCGGCTGTAAAGCTCATGCAGGGCCACAACATCCGTGTGGACTTCCCGATGGATCAGTCCTGCTGCGGCCTGCCCGTGGTGATGATGGGCCAGCGCGAAACCGCCCGCGACGTGGCGCTCCAGAATATGGACGCCTTCGAGAAGGGCGATTACGATGTCATCCTGACCCTCTGCGCCTCCTGCGCCTCGCAGCTCAAGGAAGGCTATGTGGAACTGTTCGCCGGGCAGCCCGGACGTCAGGCCCGCGCAAAGGCGCTTGCGGACAAGGTTATGGACTTCAGCACGTTCGCGAAGGAAAAGCTCGGACTGAGCGCCGAAAGCTTCAACCACAGTGACGAAAAGGTAACCTATCACGCCTCTTGTCACCTTTGCCGTGGCCTTGGCGTGAAGGAAGCCCCGCGTGAACTCATCGCCGCTGCCGCCGACTATGTTCCGGCTGCCGAAGAGGAAGTGTGCTGCGGTTTCGGCGGCACGTACTCCGCCAAGTTCCCCGAAGTGTCCGCCGCGCTGCTTCGCAAGAAGCTGGACGGCATCGCCGATACCGGCGCGGTCCGTGTGGTCATGGACTGCCCCGGCTGCGTGCTTCAGATCCGCGGCGGCGCGGAGAAGGACGGCAAGGGCCTCAAGGTGACGCACATCTCCGAGCTGCTGGCTGAGAATCTGAAGAAGTAAATGCCTCCCGGCGGGCTTGGGGGGCATGATGCCCCCCAGACCCCCTCGAAGCGAAAAGAAGCGGTTCCGTCTCCGGCTGAAGCCGAAAACGGAACCGCTTCTTTTCGCTCCAAGTCCGTCAGGAGTACCCTTTTC
>OGYH01001166.1_pt1 | contig 25766 bp, 13 predicted proteins | sample 1576511 | NCBI WGS metagenome assembly OGYH01 (sample SAMEA3541522, study PRJEB24748) | human gut metagenome | biome: human gut; feature: human-associated habitat; material: faeces | place: China | collected 2012
AACATTAGACTATGTTGTATGTAAAATTCCTAAATGGCCATTTGATAAATTCGTTTACGGACGCCGGAAGCTGGGTACCCAGATGAAGGCAACCGGCGAGGTTATGGCGATCGGCCGCAACTTTGAGCAGGCGCTCATGAAGGCAGTCCGCGGCGCGGAGATCTCCCAGAACAGCCTGAACATGAAGAAACTGGCGCCGATGAGTGTGGAAGAGCTGAGAGAAAAAATTCTGGCGCAGGATGACGAGCGTCTGTTTGCAATCTATGAGAGCTTCAAGCGCGGCGTGACCGTTGCCGAGATTCATGAGCTGACCAAGATCGACGAGTGGTTCTTAAATAAACTGATGCATATCCTGTCCCTGGAACGCCGGATGCAGTCTGAGACTCTGAGCGATGCGCTTTATATGGAAGCCAAACAGAACGGATTCCCGGATGCAGTCATCAAGGAGATGACCGGGCTTTCGGAAATCAAGCATGTTCCGGCATGCTACCGCATGGTTGATACCTGCAGCGCTGAGTTTACGGCAAGTACCCCTTACTTCTACAGCACCTTCGGCGAGGAAGATGAGGCAGAAGAATTTATTAAAGAGAATGCAAGCGGAAAACCAGTTGTTATGGTATTTGGCTCCGGTCCGATCCGTATCGGTCAGGGTATCGAGTTTGATTTCGCATCCGTTCACTGCGTATGGTCGTTAAAGAGAGCCGGTTATGAGGTTGTCATCGTAAATAACAACCCGGAGACCGTTTCCACCGACTTCAACGTAGCAGACCGTCTGTATTTTGAGCCGCTGACACCGGAGGATGTGCTGGATATCATCCGGATCGAGAAGCCGATCGGCGCAGTTGTAGCCTTTGGCGGACAGACAGCGATCCGTCTGACAAAATGTCTTGTAGAGAACAATATTCCGGTTCTCGGCACTCCGGCAGACAGCATCGATATGGCGGAGGATCGCGGACGTTTCGCAGCCCTGCTGAAAAAATTAAATATGAAACAGGCAGCGGGTCAGACCGTTTACACTGAGGATGAGGCAATCCAGGCGGCAAATCATCTGGGCTATCCGGTTCTGATGCGTCCGAGCTATGTATTAGGCGGACAAAACATGATTATCGCGTACAACGACGCCGATATTCATGAGTATATGAAGATTATTCTCTCACACAAGATTGAGAATGCGATCCTGATTGATAAATACCTGATGGGTACCGAGCTGGAGGTCGACGCGATCTGCGACGGCGAAACGGTTCTGATTCCGGGTATCATGGAGCACATCGAGCGTGCGGGCGTCCATTCCGGCGACTCCATCGCGGTATATCCGGCATTTATGCTGACCGAGAGCCAGAAAGACCGTCTGGTGGACTATTCCATCCGTCTGGCGCTGTCCATGAATACGAAAGGCCTGATCAATATCCAGTATGTCCTGCATGAGGATACGATCTATATCATCGAGGTCAACCCGCGTTCGTCCCGTACCGTGCCGTACATCAGCAAGGTAACCGGCGTGCCGATGGTCGATCTGGCAACCCGCATCATGATGGGCGAGAAGCTGGCTGACATGGGCTACGAGACAGGTCTGTATCCGTGCTCTCCGTACTACGCAGTCAAGGTTCCGGTCTTCTCCTTTGAGAAGCTGTCCAACGTAGATACACAGCTCGGACCGGAAATGAAATCGACCGGCGAGGTACTGGGTATCGCCCGGACGATGGAGGAAGCGCTGTTCAAGGGTCTGGTAGCAGCCGGATATACGATGAAGCGCGAGGGCGGCGTCTTAATCAGTGTCCGCGATACCGATAAGAGCGACCTGCGCGAGCTGGTCAAAGAGTACGTGGCGATGGGATTCCACATCTACGCGACCTCCGGTACTGCAAGCAGGTTAAACAGCGTCGGCATTTCTTCAACGTTAGTCAAGAAGCCGAAGGAAGCCAAAGAGGGCGAGGAGACGACCATTTCCCTGCTAGAAGAAGGAAAGATCAGCTATGTGATTTCCACTTCCAAGACGGGACGCCAGCCGGGACGCGACAGTGTTCGCCTGAGAAGAAAGGCAGTCGAGCTTGGTATTCCGTGCCTGACATCGCTTGATACCGCGGCTGTCCTGGCGCTGACACTGGAAAGCAAGTACAACGAGGACAACGTTGAACTGGTAGATATCGCGCACATTGCACATGGTGCAGCGGCTAGAAAAGAGCTGAGCCAGATGGAAAAACCGGAAGAAATCCAGATTCCGGGTTATGTGCTTCAGGAGCATGAGAACGACTAAAAAGAACGATGGTCTGCATGGATTCTGCGTTTTGAGGGTTGCGGAATCCGTGCAGGCTGAAATCTTTTGTGAAGGCAAAATCTGACAGAATCATATATGACGGAAAAAGTGGATTAATTTCAAAGAAAGGAAGAGGAGGAAAAGCAGATGGCAAAATTTATTTTTGTGACAGGCGGTGTTGTATCGGGATTGGGGAAAGGTATTACAGCAGCGTCTCTGGGCCGTCTTTTGAAGGCACGGGGATTTAAGGTAGCAGCGCAGAAGCTGGATCCGTATATCAACGTCGATCCGGGAACCATGAGCCCGTATCAGCACGGCGAAGTATTCGTAACAAACGACGGTGCGGAGACGGATCTGGATCTGGGACATTATGAGCGTTTTATAGATGAAGATTTAAACCGGTATTCCAACCTGACGACCGGTAAGGTCTACTGGAATGTGTTAAATAAAGAGCGCCGCGGCGAATATCTGGGCGAGACGGTACAGGTAATTCCACATATCACAAATGAGATAAAATCATTTATCTATTCCGTGCAGGAAAAGACCGATGCGGACATCGTTATCACAGAGATCGGCGGAACGACCGGCGATATTGAGTCACAGCCGTTCCTGGAAGCCATCCGCCAGGTGTCCTGCGAGGCGGGACGCAGCAACTGCCTCTTCATCCATGTAACCCTGATTCCATATCTGGAATCTTCAGGCGAGCATAAATCAAAACCGACGCAGCATTCGGTTAAACAGCTGCAGTCCTTTGGTATCATGCCGGATATCATCGTAGCGCGCTGTGACCGTCCGGTGGACGATCCATCCATTTTCCGCAAGATCGCACTGTTCTGTAACGTCAAAGAGGACTGCGTCATCGAGAACCTGACCCTTCCGGTTCTCTACGAGGCGCCGATCATGCTGGAGGAAGCAGGACTTGCCAAGATCGTGCTTCGCGAGCTGGGCATCGAGAAAGCGCCGCAGGAGTGCGATCTGACTGAGTGGAAACATATGCTGGACCGCATCAAGAACAGCCGCAAGACGGTCAAGATTTCCCTGGTCGGCAAGTACGTCAAACTGCACGACTCCTATCTGTCGATCGTAGAATCCCTGCACCATGCCGGATGGGAAAATGGCGCGCAGGTGGAGATCAACTGGGTGGATAGTGAGACGATCACCCCGGAGACAGCGTCGGAAATCCTGGGCGGTTCAACCGGTATCATCGTGCCGGGCGGCTTCGGCATCCGAGGCATCGAGGGCATGATTGCGGCAGCTGATTATGCGAGAAGAAACAATATCCCGTACTTTGGCATCTGCCTTGGTATGCAGATCGCGGCGATCGCATTTGCCAGAGGCGTGTTAGGCTATGAGGATGCGAACTCAACCGAGTTTGCGCCGGATAGCAAGCATCCGGTCATTGCCCTGATGGAAGAGCAGATGGATCTGGCTGACATGGGCGGAACGATGCGTCTGGGTGCATATCCGTGCCGCATCAGTCCGGATACGCTGATGATGAAAGCGTATGGAAAAGGTCTGATCGAAGAGAGACATCGCCATCGTTATGAATTTAACAACAAGTTCCGGGAAGTTTATATGGAGCATGGCGCTGTCTTCTCCGGACAGTCTCCGGACGGTACGCTGGTAGAGGCGATGGAGATTCCGGGACATCCGTTCTATCTGGGAGTTCAGTACCATCCGGAGTTCAAGAGCCGCCCGAACCGCGCACATCCGATCTTCCGGGAGTTTGTGAAAGCGGCTCTGGAGGTAAAGGAAAAAAATTCTTAAAATATGGAGAAAATAAAGTATGAAGATCAACGAAAACTATAAAAATCTGGAAGAAAGCTATCTGTTTTCCACCATCGCTAAAAAAGTAGATGAGTACACCAAAGCCCATCCAGAGGCAAAAGTAATCAAAATGGGTATCGGTGACGTAACACTTCCGATCTGCCAGAAAGCAGCTGACGCATTTGCAAAAGCAGCTATGGAGCAGGGCGAGGCGGCTACGTTCCATGGATATGGTCCGGAGCAGGGATATGATTTTCTGCGCGTAGCAGTTCAGAAGTATTATGCGTCCTTCCATGTTGAGGTGGCGGCGGAGGATATATTCATCAGCGACGGCGCGAAGAGTGATGTCGGAAATATCCTCGATCTCTTTGATGCGGACAACACGGTCCTGATCCCGGATCCGGTATACCCGGTTTACATGGATACGAACGTGATGGCAGGCAGAAAGATCGTATTTATGGATGCCAATGTGGAAAATGGCTTTCTTCCGATGCCTCCGAAGGGACAGAAAGCGGATATTATTTATCTCTGCTCCCCGAATAACCCGACTGGCGGTGTGTATAACCGTGAGCAGTTAAAAGAGTGGGTTGACTATGCAAACGAGCAGGATGCGATCCTTTTATTTGATGCGGCGTATGAGTCCTTCGTAGCAGATCCGGCGCTTCCGAGAAGTATTTTTGAGATTGAGGGCGCCAAGACCTGCGCGATCGAGTTCTGCTCCCTTTCGAAGCTGGCAAGCTTTACCGGAACCCGCTGTGGCTATACCGTGGTTCCGTCTGAATTAGAGCGCGGTGGTTCTTCCATCCGCAAGATGTGGCTGCGCCGCCAGACAACCAAGTTTAACGGCGTTTCCTACCCGGTACAGCGCGCCGCAGAGGCAGCTCTTTCACCGGAGGGAATGGCACAGTGCCGCGAGCACCTGGACGTATACCGCACCAATGCGAAGATCATGACCGAGACCTTAAAAGAGCTTGGCATCTGGCACATCGGCGGCGAAAATTCACCGTACATCTGGATGCAGTGCCCGAACGGCATGAAATCCTGGGAGTTTTTCGACGATCTGCTTGCCAAGGCAAATGTGGTCGGCACACCGGGCAGCGGATTTGGTAAGAATGGAGAAGGATTCTTCCGTCTGACTGCATTTGGTACGACTGCGAATACAAAAGAGGCAATGGAGCGGATCAAGAAGGTTTACGGAAAATAAATAGCTCTATTTTATAAATGAGGGGGCTGGTGCATCTGGGGCATTGTTATCCTATGCACCGTCCCTTTTTTGCTGAAGCAGAGATTGAGCTGTTTCCGCGACCTGATCGCGTACCGGATCGTGATTTCACTGCCGAAGTGTTACCTGAAACCGGGAGAATCGCAGCAGGAGGCGGATATCCGGTACCTGTACCAGATAGCGAATGAGCTTCCGGAGGGCGCGTGCGTTTATTTTGACGAGGCATACGAGCGCTGCCAGCGCCTGGTGTCGCTCAAGTTGGCTGAGCTCAATGTCAATATGTTTACGGCAATCAACAACGACCTTGTCAACGACGGCTGCGGGCTGTACCGGGGGCGGCTGATTTTGCCGTATGAGCATTTGTCGAGGCATCAGAATGAGCTGGTGGATTGAGGGGTTCACGGGCAGGCATGAATCCGGTTGCGAATAGTTGACGAAACGGGAAGATTCATATATAGTTGCCTGTAAAGAAAAAATGACCGAAAATGATAGGGAGGAACCAGTTTATGGACCATACATCCTGCCGCCTGCGTCTGGCTGCTATCGCCGATGCACCTGCGATATTGGAAATTTATGCACAATATATGGACACGCCGATCACGTTTGAGACGGAGCTGCCGTCCCTGGAGGAATTTGAGGGGCGCATCCGGGCGATCACGGCAGAATATCCGTGGATTGTCTGCGAGGATGAAACGGGCAGAATCATTGGCTATGCATATGGGCATAAGCAGCTTGAGCGCGCGGCGTACCGTTGGAATGCGGAACTTTCTGAATATCTGGACAGTCGGGTGACGTCGAAGGGCATCGGCAAACGGATGCTTCTGGTGCTTCTGGAACTTTTAAAGGCGCAGGGCATCCACACCGTCTACAGTCTGGTGACAAGTCCGAATGTGAAGAGCGATGCGATGCATAACGGATGCGGATTCCGGACGATGGGCGTGTGCAAAAATACCGGTTATAAGAGCGGAAAATGGCACGATGTTACCTGGTATGAGAAAGCGCTGCTGCCGTATGAGGACGTACCGGCGGAGATGATTCCGATTGGGGAGATGGAGAAGGAGACGGTAGATAAGATTTTGGCGTCTTTTTGAACAGAGACATAAAACAAATCTGCATAAAATAAACAGGGCGTGTGAAAAAGGAATTTTCCATTTTCACACGCCCTCATCAGTTCTCTTTTATTCACCAGCGCCGTAATGCGCTGTCCATTCATTCACTCAGATTAGTTGAAGTATCTCTTTAACAGACCCTCAAATGCCTTGCCATGTCTAGCCTCGTCACGAGCCATCTCATGAACGGTGTCATGGATTGCATCCAGGTTAGCAGCTTTCGCACGTTTTGCAAGGTCAAATTTGCCTTCGGTTGCGCCGTGCTCAGCCTCTACACGCATCTCCAGGTTCTTCTTGGTGGAATCAGTTACAACCTCGCCGAGAAGCTCTGCAAACTTAGCAGCGTGCTCAGCCTCTTCGTGAGCTGCCTTCTCCCAGTACAGACCGATCTCCGGATAGCCCTCTCTGTGAGCTACACGTGCCATCGCCAGGTACATACCAACTTCTCTGCACTCGCCTTCATAGTTAGCTCTTAAATCTTCGAGAATATCCTCGCTGACACCCTGTGCCACACCAACTACGTGCTCAGCTGCCCATGTCATCTCGCCGGACTGCTCTTTGAACTTGGAAGCCGGAGCGCCGCATACTGGACATTTCTCCGGAGCAGCCTCACCCTCGTATACGTAACCACATACTGTACAGACAAATTTCTTCATAGTCAATTCTCCTTTTCTAAAATAAATTTTTAATTTCGTGTTTTATAGAAACAATAAATAGATAGTAAAGTTGTTTGCAACCATTCTGTTTCATAGGAGCTTTTAAAACGAAATCGTTTATTTGGCTTAAATGAAATCAGTAATGATTACTGATATTAAGATATCATAGATTCCTGTGTTTGTCAATGAAAAAATAGAAATAATTCTTATTTTTTTCATTTTTATCGATAACCTGGATATTCTCAGAACTTTTTCGCTGGTGATGTATTCATACCCGGTCAGCGCATGGCAGAAATCGGGAAGCGGCTCATTTGGTCCCGTCTGTTCCGATACAAAATCAGCCGCTTCTATATTAGTGCTTTTCCCCTTTCATACACTCATCGCATATCCCATAGAAAAACACGGTATGGTCGTCGATCGTTCCCGGCACAAATTCTTTGGCGGCTGTCTCCAGCTCCTTGGTTGCTTCCATCGGAATATCCATGACCCGTCCGCACTGGCGGCAGACGTAGTGGTAATGTGGGGATGTATCATAATCGAAATGATCCGTGCCGTCGCCGCAGGACAGCTTCCGGATCTCGCCCAGCTCAACTAACAGGTTTAAATTGCGGTAAACGGTTCCAAGGCTGATATTCGGAAACTGTTCCCGGATGCTGGTGTAAAGGGCGTCGGCGGTCGGATGATCCTTCCGGCTCATCAGGCAGGCTTTGATCGATTCGCGCTGACGGCTGTATTTTAAGGTTTTCATAAGCGACACTCCAATCCTTCTAAATAATATTGATAATGATTATTATTTATATTATGCGTCCTGACGCGATGAAAGTCAATCTTTTTTCAAAGATTTCCGTGAGAAATTTTAGAGTCAAATTTCAACATCACCGATGCATAAAAGATCCCGTCCTCATACCGGAAATCCACCAGACCCTGGTACCGCTCAGCGATCGAACGGATGGAGGCGGTTCCCGTGCCGAAGCCGTCATGTTTGGTCGAGCGGAACCGCCCATTTTCCTCGATCGGCGGATGGCAGCAGGTGTTGTCAACGGCGATCACGATGTGACCGGCATCCTCCTGGGCGCAGATGCGGATAAACGGCGCGCTGTCCGTACATTCCCGACAGGCGTCGAGGGCATTTTCCAGAAGATTGCCGAAGATCGAGCAGAGCTGTGGCTCACCCAGCGGGAGAGAGGGCGGAAGCTGGATGCGGACCGAAAAATCGACCGACGCCTTGCGTGCCTCCTCGCCGTAATAGCTGATAATCGTGTTGACCGCATAATTTTCACACCAGGTCCGCGCAGTGTCCGGCGGAAGCGTCATACGGTATTGTTCGATGTAGGTATTCAGATCCTCCGTTTTCCCGCTTTGCAGGTAATGCTCGATGAGATTTAAGTGCTGGCGCAGGTCGTGGCGCGCCTCCCGCACCTCTTCGATGTGGCGGGAAAGCTGCTGATACTGTGTGTACTGCATCGCCAGGAGGGTGTCCTGCTGTGCCGCGCGTTCTTCCAACTGCGCCTGCTGGCGGACTGCATTGAGCGCTTCCAAAAGGACATAGTAGATGAGAATTGTCATAGCAAAGAGCCAGAGGCGCGTGAGGATAAAACGGAACTTGCGGACGGTATCAATGTTTAAATCAAAGTTATAAGCGCAGATAATCAGGGTGCATGAAAATGGAATAAACCAGACTTTCTGCCAGAATGCGGAGCTGTCTACCTGAAAAACGCGTTCCGTGGCATTTTTCATAAATTTGAGCCCGAGGGGGAGCGTCAGAAGCAGAAGAATCGAGATGAGCAGCAGGCTTTGATCGCGGAGTGAATAATAGGTAATGCTGGGATCGTAGAACAGACGGCTTTCCAGAAAGAAACAGATGCCCCGGACTGTGACAAAATAATTCAGGATGAAGTTTCCCAGAAACAGAAGTTTCCAGAAATTAGCCTTCACACATAAAAAATAGATCGCCAGGGAAACGAAGGCAAATACCGTGTCGGTGACCCGGGTCGGTTTACCGTGGCTGATCAGGTAGGTATACAGGGAGGACTGGAGCAGCTGACCGATAAAAATGAACAGAATCAGGATTTTGATCGGAAATCGAAGCTGCTTTTTAAATGGCAGAATCGATAAAATAAAAAAAGGAATGGAATAGACGGTTTCAACGAGAAATGCCTTGCCAAACACAGACCAGTTCATAGAGTACCTCCCTTCCGCAATGTGTCAAACAAGTAGGTTGCAAATGCTTCTTTTGTCTCTTTTTTCTTCCGGCGGCTGCAGAAAAAGCAGCTGCCGTTTTTCAGATGGACAGAACCGTCCTCGTCCACCGAGGCAACCTGTGAAAAATTGATAAGCAGCCCGCGTCCGCTCATGTAAAAACGTCTGCCCTTCGGGAGCAGCGACATTAGCTCCGAAAAAGAAATCCGTGTGGCGGTGTCACCGGAACTGGTGTGGATGATCAGCCGGTGGTTCTGCGTCTCCGCATACAGAAAATCATCAAGCAGAATCCGCTGCGTGGATGACTGTCCCCGTCCGAGCGCCGCCTGAATTTCGATGTAGGCAGGCGCGGCAAGAAATGTCCGGATCTCATCGAGACACCAGGCAAGCGCCTTTTCCTCAACCGGTTTTAAGAGATAATCAAGGGGATGGGCACGGTAGCCTTGCAGCGAATAATCGCGTTCCGATGTGGTGAAAACGATCGGGAGACGTTGCGCGCTCTTGCGAAGCTCCAGCGCCGTGTCAATGCCATTGCGCCCGTTCCGGTCCAGCATAATATCCATAAAAACCGCATTAAAAAGTCCCGGACGGAACGCTTCCAGAAATGCCTCGCCGCTCTCGTAGCAGTCAAAGTGCGCCGTTTCCCCGTGCTTCTCCAAGTTCTCCTGTATCAAATGAATCAGATGATTCTGATCTATTTTCAAGTCCTCAACAATCGCAAAATGCATCAAAGCTCAACCGCCTCCTTTATTCAAAACCGTGACCATTTAGGTCGAGGTTTGACCGTTTGCGTCGATGTGGTTTTCATTAAATCGCTCATTTGGTATGCTTATAGTATAAAAGTTATAACCCGAAATGTAAATGAAATGTTGTTACAGATAAATCAAAAAAGGCAGGTGGGATATGGTACGGGTAGTGATATATGGAGAAAAACCGACCGACATTGAAGGACTGGAAATGATGCTGCGTGAAATATTGACTGAAAACCGCAGATGGCCGATGATTCACACGTATATCAGCGATCTGGACGCATATCTGCACTTTGTAAAGGGGAATCCCTACCTCATTATGCTGGCGTCCGTCCAGGGCAGACAGGGAGCGGAAATCGTAGAAAAAATCCGGGAAAACAACCCGGCGGCGTCCTTGATCTGGCTTTCCGACCGGGACAATGCCCTTGAATCCTGGCGGATCCATGTGACTGCATTCGGGGTATTTCCGACGAAAAAAGAAGAATTAGAAGAACTTCTGGCGGCGTGTAGCGAAAGCCTGCTGGATCGGAAGAAAGAGTATTTTGTTCAAGTGGGAAACAGACTGAAATAGAAAAATTCGCTCAGAATAAATGGAGGAAAACAGCATGAAAAAGAAATATAAGCGTGCCCTGGCAGCGGCGCTGGCGGCGGTGATGATATGGAATACCTGTGACTGGCACCCGCAGGTGCTGGCAGGCAGTTCGGTGCAGTATATCGAGGAAGTGAAGGAGCTTTCGGATGAAATCCTGCATCAGGAGGTTCCGTATGGAACGAAATATAAGGATCTGGAGCTGCCGGACAAGCTGAAGGTGCGGGTTTTGGCAGAAGAAGCATCGGATGAAGAAGACGGTGCAGAAAAGATTGCTACGCCGTCGGAGCTTCAAAGCGGAGACGGTAAAGTGGAAACAGAAAAAAAGTCTCAGACGCTTTCTTCATCTGAAACAGATGGTACAGTTCGGAAAGCATCCCCATCTGAGGCAGATACTACAGAAAAATCGGAAATAGGGGGGGTGGATGACACTGAGCAGAAAGCATCCCCATCCGATGCGGAGGGGACGAAAACCGATAAAAGCTGGAAGGAAGTAAAGGTTCGCTGGGTTCTGGATGAGACCTTCAGTGAGAAAGATACATACGACGGAGAAACACCGGGTACCTATGTGTTTGATGCGGAATTGAAAAGCAGCCGCTATGAACTGGATACCGGCTTTTTGCCAAGCATCGAGGTGACGGTGCTGCCAGAAGAAAAAGGTCCGGCAATCATCGGATTTTCGGAGTTAGATGAGGCAGTTGCGGTGCAGAAGCTCCCTCTGGGTGCCAAAGAAAGCGATATCCTCCTGCCGGATACTCTGGAGGTTGAGGTGGAAGAGGCGGATGAAACGCTGGCGGAAGACAGCCAGAACGTGCATCTGGTGGAAGCAGTAGATAAGGGCACAGAGAAAGATACAGATGCGGAAACGGCAGTCTGTCAGATTTCCGGCATAACCTGGAAACTGGACGAAGAGCAGAGTGACCTCCCGGAGTTTCACGGCGGCATTTCCGAAAAAGACTATTTCGAAGAATTTGACGAAAACGGCGAGCCGGTTGAGACCTCGATGAAGACCTGGGCGGGCTATGCTGAGACGAACCAGGACTACAACGGCTGTGCCTATGTCTACACACCGGTTCTGCCGGAGGAGTATTCAGTGGGAGAGGAGGCAGAGCTTCCGGAAATCTGCGTTCTCGTAGGAGAGATGCAGCTGATGACTCTGGCAGGCGAGGTGTATAACCTGAATGAGCCTCTGACCATTAATAGCAGTAATGTAAATCAGCTTAATGGAAAAACCATAACCGGCAGCTATTGCCCGAGCACCCGGCCGGGTGATTATTTAGACATCAAGGGCGGTATCACAATTGATAATGTTACGGTCGATCTGACCATTAAAAATGTAACGATCAAATCCGGTGGCGACGGTGCCAGAGGATGGGATCTGGCTGGTATTTACCTGAAAGGAAATGCCAAGCTGAATCTGACCTTAGAAGGAACAAATACACTTCTGGGGTTGGATGAGGGAGCCGGAATTGAGGTGGAAAAGGGGGCAACACTGGTTATTACGGATCAGAGTAACGGAAGCTTGAAGGCAGTGGGAGGTGCCTATGGGGCTGCCGGTATCGGAGGAAAAGCCGGATCAACAGGTTACGAAGGCAAAGAACTTGAGACAGGAACGATTATAATCGAGGGCGGAACTATCGAAGCTGAAGGTGGAACTTATTGGGTTTCCCATTCGCTGGATCATAATGGAGGAGCCGGAATCGGAACCGGTCTGTATGGAATCGGCGGAACCATTAAAATACTGGGTGGAACGATAACCGCAAAAGGAGGAGAGGAGACAGGAGCCGGAATCGGAGGTGGAGCTGGTGGAAGTGTAGACACGATCGTGATCGGCGGGGCGAATGGCGAAGCTCCCGATATAACCGTATCTTCTTATTATAGTGCGCGGGGATATATGGGAGCTGCCATCGGCAGCGGATGGAATGGAGTGAGTGATTTACAATTATCCTGTGGCGATATCCAGATATTAAGTGGATCTGTTACGGTAAAGGGCGGAAATATTGGTTATGGAGTGTTAACGGTTGTTGGTGGAAATAGCATGGAAGGCGGCAGTATCACTATTTCCGAGGAGGTGCAGCTGGAGCTGCCGCTTGAAAGCAAGATTGCTCCCCGGGGAGAATGTACCTACGGGAAAAAAACATTCCGGATCACCGCTTATGATAACCAGCTACTAGATGGAACCTATCAGGCTGACATATCCCTGTATCGGGAAAATGATACAGAAAAAGCATCTCCGGTTTATCAGACAAAGGCAGAAATGACCGTCTCCGGGTTCAGGGGAACGATATCGGATATAACCCAGTGGATGGGCTATTTCGGAAATATGAAGATGGTTGTAGCGCTGAAGCCTTCCGGCGGCGGGACAGTTAAGACGATGGACGGAACAGTTGTTCTAAACAAAGGAATAGATGAAACCATCTCCGTCACACTTGGAGAAACCGCCTACCAGAAGACAATGGATCTGACCATCCATGATGGCCGTTTGAGGTATGGTAAGAAATATACACTGACAGCTCAAATCGGGAAAGAAGCAAGTGAAGGCGGTACCGCATCGGATGTGGTAACCTATTCATCTCAAAAAGCTTCCGGTTATCAGATAAAGACTGATAAAGTCAGCTGGTATACGCCCCTGTCCGGAGAGGTTCCGGTATCGGTTCAGGTACAGGAAGAAGGAGGGGAAGGAGAAAATAATAGATTTACAGTAACAGGATCTCTCACGATGAAGTCAGAGGAGGAAACGAATCTTTCCCTCACCATCGGAGAATCCCTGTATCCTGTCCGGTTCCACTTCTATTCATCAAAGGTGCAGGCGGCAGCAAATGTATCCCTGACAGCCGGACGGCTGGCTGGAGCTGCTTCAGAAGCTCCGGTGGAATTAAAGCAGGACAAAGGCCAGTTTGCCTTTGACGGGAAGCTGACAATCGATGCAGAAGCAGGCAATCATGCATATGCTCTGGCATATCTTCCTGCCGGAAATTACCGGTTTGTGATAAATACAGGTATTGCAGAATTAGGCGGAACCGGCGGAAGCTTTACCATGGACAGCGAAACGGTAGAAGCAAAGGATGCAGGAACGGATATTATCGTATTAAATGCGGCAGAGACGCTGGAGGGAGAACTGGATCTTTCCCTTGGAGACATATCTTTTTCCGAGGAAAATGGTCAGCTGACAATTATATATTCTAAAAGGGATGATTCTGACCAAGTGGTTACAGCAAAGTTAATAGACCAGTCCTATGATAATTGCTATCGGATTATTTCATCTGGGAATGTAGAGAAGTATCATCTCTTTGTGGATACCTCAGCTTCCGAGGAATTAAAGCTCGTATTAAAGAACCTTACGATTACACCGGCAGAGGCTATCGCACCGATTCAGATAAACGGAGAGTCCCATGTGACCACCTATCTGGAAGGGAAAAACAAGATTTCGATTAATAAAACAAGATCAAATGTTTCACCTGCCGGTATCAGCGTGGCGAAGGATGCAAAGCTTACGATTGACAGTGAGCCGGAACAGCAGGGCTCCATAGAGGTGCTCAATAATACAAGTGTAAGAAAGACTGGTGCAGCAATTGGAGGAAATGGAGGAGAGGATGCAGGAACCATTCACATCAAGGGGGGAACTGTAACTGCAAAAATGACGAATTCCAGTCCTAGGGGAGCTGCCATCGGTGCTTCGGAAGGAAAAAGTGTAAAAGAAATACGGATTAGCGGAGGAGTTGTAACTGCAATAGGTATTTGGGGTGCCGGAATCGGAACAGGAGGTGCTTCTGGCGAGATTAGAACCAGTAAAATCGTGATAGAAGGCGGAACGGTGAATGCAAGCTCGTGGAGTGGTGCCGGAATTGGAAGCGGTTATGGATATGCCCGTACTAAACCGGCGATAACTGCAGAGATTAAAATTCATGGCGGAATGATTACAGCCTATTCTGAACAGGGAGCCTGCATCGGAAGTGGTAGAGACAGCTCATCGAGGGTGCTGATTGATGGCGGTACCATATGCCTGGATAAAAAGACTACAGGGTATAGGGACGTAGCACATATTGGAATGGGACAAAGTGATAATACACAGGTACAAACTGATGTGACGATTGTGGGCGGAACGATTTGCTTGATAGGGGCGGATGCATATATACCGCGACCGATCATTTATGGCTGGGAACAGGTAGATGGAAAGTGGCAGAAGAATAATACAACAAAAGATAGGAAAGGTAACCCGGTTTATTACACCACAGCGGATCTGACCGGTATCTATGAGAATAATACACTGGTTGAAAAAGCAGGTATTGAAGGAAGCTCCTACGTCTTTAAGGATGTCCGGACAGATTCCAACGGAAAGATCTATATGTACCTTCCGGTTTCGGAGGCAGTGAAAGCCTCCTTTGGCGGTGTGGAATTTACCGGAACAGTAAATGCAGACACGACTGAAAATGTATTAGAACGTGAACTGACTTCTGTTGATTATGGAAAGGAAGTATTGAAAAACAATTTACAGAGCGCAGTGGAATGTGCACAGTCAAAAGATGCGTCATCCTGGACGGAAATTCCGGTAAATGGTGCGGTATCGTTGACAGAGATTCTGGATAGCCAGCCAGAAGGTACAAATGAGATTTCCCTGTATGTCCGTAAGAAAGCGGACACTTCCGGCGCTGCAACCGAGATAAAGATTCCGGCAAGACCGCCAAAACCGGCTCAGATAACAGATGTAACGAAAGGTAGCTATTCTATCAAGGTAAATGGACAGTTCGATTCCAGTTACGAGTACGGAATTGCCGAATCTGAGTCTGGTGAGCCTGAGTGGTGGACGACGAAGACGTTTACGTCGCCGAAGCCGGCTAACACGTATTACGTAACCCTTCGTGTGAAAGCAACAGACAGCAGTTTTGCATCGAAGCCAGCTGATCGTTTGGAGGTGACAACACCGGATGCATTACTGATCGACGGTCCCGCTGGCGCTGTATCCTTTGAAGCGAAGGGAACCTATGGACAGACGCTTGCTCAGATTCAAGTACGGCTGGCAGAGAAATTTAAGGTTGTTAATTATGGTAGAACGGAGGTTTCTGGAAATTGGCACTTCATTGAAAGGCAGGGCGGAATGTCTGCTTCCTCCATTTATCCGGAGGTAAAGGGAAGCACTGCATATCAGGTCGAATTTATACCTGATAAAGCATCGGAAGGGCAGTATGGAGAACCTTTGACCCAGAGTGTGACTCCGGAGATATCTCCGAAAGAGTTGACCGCAGTTATTACGACACCTATTGTAAAAGACTATGACAGAAGTACAGATATCGCATTAGAGGCGACGGTGGAGATAGAAACTCCGGGTCAGAGCACGGGGCATAGCTATAACATCCGCGATCTGAAAGGCAGATTTGCAGATGCCAATGCCGGAACCGATAAGACGGTAACCATTGATTCCTCAGAGGCAAAGGTTGAGACGGGTGAGAGTGGAGTGAATCTGCAGAATTACCGTATCATATATCCAGCTCAGACCGGAACGATCCGTCCGATACAGGGTTCGGTTTCAATCGACCAGAAAGCATGGACCAGAGAAAAAACCTATGGAGATGACAGCTTTTCCTTGACAGGTGTGAAGGTAGTGGGAGATGGAGCTCTGAAATATGAAAGCTCCGATGAAAAGGTTCTCACCGTGGACGCACAGGGACAGGTGACCATCAAAGGCACGGGTTCCGCAGATGTAATCATCACCATGGAAAACGGAAGAAATTATTTCGGTACAACTACACCTGTAAAGAGAACCATAAACATTCATAAAGGAACACTCGCCCTTATTTTAACGGCTGTGAACCGGACGACCGGGGCTAAGCTTTCGAAAGGAATTCTCGGAACAGAGAAAGAAGATTTCGACATCATTGCCAGAGTACAGGGAGTTTACCAGGACAAGCTGCAGGGTTATGTTCATTTCTATGATAATGAAAACCCGGATGCAGATATAGTTTCGGTAGGAGAAGATGGAACCGCTGTACTCAAGTGGACAAAGCCGGGAGAATCATTGGTAGGCACCCACACAATCAAAGCCGAATTTGATTTTGGCGAATTTAATACGTGGGAATCCAGATACAACACACCGGATCCGGCATCCGTTACATTTGAAATCAGTAAGGCAGCTCCACCGGCAGAGGATAAGCCAGAAGACTCCGATAAGCCAGATAACTCCGACAAGCCAGACCAATCAGGCAGCCAGAGCTCTTCCTCCGGACGTGACAAGTCTTCCGGCAGCGGAGCGACCAGGCGGGATCCGGTGAGGGGAAGAACCAACAGCATCACAGGTATTCTCACAGGAACTGCCAACAGCACTGCCAATGACGGAAAGAGTCACTGGATGCAGGATGAACACGGCTGGTGGCTCCGCTTCGCAGACAGCAGCTACCCGAAGGCAGAAAAACGCGGTACAAATGGCATTGCATATGCATGGGAGCAGGTAAACGGCAACTGGTGGGCGTTCGATGAAAGCGGCTATATCAAGACCGGCTGGATGCGCGACGAAGACTATGGCGGCTGGTTCTACCTCGATCCGGAACACGGCATGCAGACCGGCTGGGTCCTGATTGACGGCAAATGGCACTATTTCCACCCGACCTCAGACGGAAGAAAAGGCATCCTGTATGTCGGACGTCTGACACCGGACGGCTACTATGTAGATGAAAATGGTGTGTGGGATGGGAAAGACAGACAGTAAAAAGAACATTTAGGTCGAAGTTTGATTGATTGCGGCTTCTATCTAAATACCTTATGAAGCCGAGTCAAAATGAAATTCCAATGTGTTTACAGCTGTATTCATGAAAAAATATAATGAGCGCAGGAGAAAAGAATGCGGCTGCGAAGCAGACATATTCTTTTCTTGCGCCATTAACGAACGAACAGCCATGCGAAGCAGGGCGGTAGAGCGCGATAGCGCGGGTTCGTGAGTGGACGGGTGAGAATACGTATGATATAATGAAACCTGGGGGATCATAATCTGATTCACAAGGGGAAAACAAACCGACACAGGAGGGGAACACATGAAGAATTTCTACACGGAAGAACAATGGAATGAAATTCTGAAACAGCAGGAATCCGTACTTTGCTACGACACATTTACCCGGAAACAGGCGCTTGAGCTGGGGCTTTTGATTGCAGAGGTCACGGAGAAAAAATATCACGGTTCGGTCGCTGTCCGCATCGTGGAGGACGAGACGACCGTCTTTGCCTACAAGATGGAGGGCGCGACGCTGGAAGCAGACTGGTGGATGACCAATAAGCTGGCAGCATCGCGGCTCACGGGGATGAGCTCGCTGCGGGCGCTGACGGCATCGAGAGCCGGAGAACTGGAAGCATCCTGGAAAGTGCGCGAGGAGAACTTCTTCGTGTGCGGCGGCTGCATCCCGGTTTTCATGAGAGATGGAAGCCGTCCGTTTGCCTATGTGATGGTATCCGGCATGGAACACTGGGACGACCATCAGGTGATCGCGGATGCGATGGCGAAACAGCTGGGAGTTGAGATTCCGGAGATTCGGAAAGAGCAGCCATAAAACGATTGACTTGTAAAAACAAAGACGTTTGCAGAAATGGAAGGTAGATGAGCTATCTGCATTTTTGCAGGCGTCTTTTGTGGTTTTACTGTGCCGTATGGCGATGAATTATCCGTTATTTTGTATAGCGCACTTCCCCACCTGGTGGTATAATTCAAGTATTATAAAATTTGATATGAAAAGAATATTTACAATGACTCAGATGGTTTTTGCATAGCAAAGAACCATCTGAGAGATCCAGAGAATGTGAGGGATGTGGATGAGTAAAAAAGAGGTACGTCAGGCGGCTGCGGAACTGACCGAGCGCCTTTGTGAAAAAGACTTTTTAGACCGGTCGGGACTGAGCCGGAAAAATGTCATGATGCTCATGAACAAGGATCACTGGGAGGAACAGTTTGCCCATATTTTCCCGATCAAAAAGCGGATTTCCTGCCGGGCGGTCTACGAGATCTGTGAGGAACCGTTAAGCCTTTTAGGGCATGAGCCGGAAGAGGGCTGGATGAAGTTTACCTACCAGTATGTGTGCCATATTCTCTACCCGGATGCGGAGTTTAAGAAGAAAAATGCCGCTTTTTCCGCCGGTGCGGAGTTCTATCTGGCAGTGCTTCAGTTCGTGTTTGACCGCGAGCGGGCGGTGCTTCCGTACAAACCGATGGAGGACTTTGCATTTTTGGATGATGAGGAAGCTTCAAGCTTTGAGTGCGCGGCAGAATACAGCCGTTTCAAGAAGTTTTTCGCACAGGAATATATCTATGAGATGATGCGCCTCAATGCGGAGGTGACGCCGTTTCGGACGCTGGAGCACATCGCGGGCGTGCATTATGTTGCGATGACGGTGGCACGCGGGCTTTACGAGGCGGGTGTTCCGATCGATCTGACGCTGACCTCGGGCGCGGCTGCAGGTCATGATCTCGGCAAATTCGGCTGCAAGCCAAATGAGCGGGTTCCGTATCTTCATTACTATTATACAAACCAGTGGTTCAACAACCATTCGATGGAATACATCGGCCATATCGCGGCGAACCATTCGACCTGGGATCTGGAACCGGAAAACCTGTCGGTTGAATCCCTGGTGCTGATCTATGCCGATTTCCGTGTAAAACAGAGCCGCGGCGATGATGGGCGTGAGATTACCTATATTTCCAATCTGGACGAGGCGTTCAATGTCATCCTCTCGAAACTCGACAACGTGGATGAGGTGAAATTAAACCGTTACCGCTTTGTTTATTCCAAACTGCATGATTTTGAGGATTATATGCGGTCTCTCGGCGTGGATGTGGATTTGAATGGACACCCCAAAAAGCCGGAGGTGCTGCCGGATATTTCCCTTCGGAATGCAGAGCAGACGGTGCAGTCCCTCGTTTTCATGGGTATCGAGCATAATATCCGCGTCATGCATCAGATGGGGGCAGAACGCCAGTTTGGCAATCTCCTCGAGGCGGCGCGCAGCGAGAAGGATTGGAAGAGTGTCCGCGCATACTTAAACATTTTCCGTGAATATTTTACATACACAAACGACAAACAGAAAGAGCAGACGCTGGGCTTTTTATATGAGCTTCTGATGCACCGTGAGGGCGACATCCGCGCGCAGGCGGCGAGGCTGATCGGACACGTGATCGCGCAGTTCAACGCCGGTTACCGCAAGGAGCGCCCGGCGGGCATGCCGGATATTGCCGAGGAGCGGGTGATGGAGATCTGGAAGCAATATCTGGAAATGATCATCCGACCGGATCACAAGCTGATGCTGCAGCAGAAACGGCGCATCCGTTATCACCTGAAAAATGTGCTGGCATCGGTGGTTGATCATGCGACGCCGGGTGATCTGCGGGAATTTCTGGAGGCATTTCTGGTTTGGTATGACCGGGCGGAGGAGCTGGATCCGGGCGAGGCATTTTCCCTGCTGGATACGGTGCATTTCATGCCGTTTGATAAACTGAGCGAAGAGGAACTGGGGAAAATCGCAAAATTTGCCCTGATTGAGTCGCAGAGCGGGGAACCGGATGTGCGGATCGCATCGTGGCGCGCGTTCAAGCTTCTGACGGCGTACCAGCCGGATCATCCGTGCTGTGCCGAGATCGGCATGTGCGTGAAGGCGGCGCAGGTTGAGGACAATATCACGATGACCTTTCTCAAATACCGCGTGTTAAATAACCTCGGAGAGGACACGGCGAGAGAACAGGAACTTTTGTACGACCGTGACGTTGTCTCCGATATTTTCCTGGATAACCTCAAAACAGCGACGCCGTGGGTCATCAAGTCGGCCAATATCAAGCTGCTCGTCGATCAGATTGCGCATGGTAAACAGGAACATATGCTGCATATCGCAGCGCATCTTTCAAACCTTGTAAAAGTCAGCGAGCACGTGATCGTGCGCCATGATGCCGGAACCGCCCTGCTTCGCATCATCGGGCTTTTGACACCGGATCAGAGAAATGAGATCGTGGTTGAGCTGATGAAGGGGCTGGAAGTCGGTGAGTACGAATTTTCCAAATATATTCCGCAGTATCTGGGGCAGGCGGCGCTGTGGCTGCCGCCGGAACAGCTGGAGGAGATCGTTTCCTACCTGCATGGCATGATGGCAAATGCAAACGACCAGATAGTCTCGGTTGCGCTTGATACGGTCGGCGTGCTGCTGGAACGGTATTCGTGCTACCCAGAGCGCTTTGCGGAGGAAAAGGAGGTATGCGAGGAACGGCGCGGACGTCTGCTTGGCATCCTGCTCAGCGGTCTGGCGAATTACCGCGAGTCGGTGCGCCAGGAGGCGATGCTGGTGCTGGGGCAGACCGTCTTCGGCTCATCCTGGATGGAGTGCCGGGAGAAAAAAGAGCTGTTCGCCCTGTCCTTCCGCAAGATGCTGTTCTTATTCAATGAAAATAAGGGAAATGAGCTGACGGCATTTTATCGTGCGGCGTCCCTTTCTAATATTTACCGGTTCATCACGCAGTACCATATGACCGAGGGCAATTTAGAGATCAAAGAGCGAAACCAGGTGGCATTCTTCCCAGGCACATTTGACCCGTTTACGCTGTCGCACAAGGAGATTGTCCGCGAGATTCGCGACCGCGGCTATGAGGTGTTTCTGGCGGTCGATGAATTTTCCTGGTCGAAAAAGGCGCAGCCGCATCTGATCCGCCGTCAGATTGTGAGTATGTCGGTGGCGAATGAGTTCCATGTGAACCTGTTCCCGGATGAGATTCCGGTCAATATTGCCAATCCGGCGGATCTGAAACGCCTGAGAGAGGTGTTTTCCGGAAAAGAGCTGTATATCGTGGTCGGCAGCGATGTCATTGCCAATGCCTCTTCTTATAAGAAGAAACCGGTCAAAAATTCGATTCATTCGATGAACCACATCGCGTTCCGCCGCGTGGGTGATGTCAAGTCGGACAATAAATACAACCGTCAGATGATGGATCAGATCAGCGGCAAGGTTGTGGAGCTGGAGCTTCCGGAGCATCTGGAGGACATCAGTTCGACGAGAATTCGTGAAAATATCGATCTGAACCGGGATATTTCGAACCTGATTGACCCGTCTGTGCAGGAATATATCTATTACAATGGCCTGTATCTGCGGGAGCCGGAATATAAACCATATATCCGCGCGCGCGCGATCTCCTATGAGGAGGTGGAGATGCCGGATGAAATGCTTCTGGCGGAAATTTCGAATTTCGTTTTGCGGGACGAAGAAGATCGCGAGAACCTGTTAAATTCGATGAAGGAGTCGGGCGACCGGCTGCTGCTTCTTAGGAATACCGTGCAGGAAAACCGGCTGGTCGGCGTGGCACGGCTTCGTTATCTGGCGCCGGATGAGCTGTTTGCCGTCCTGGGACAGGTCAGTCTGGCAGATCAGGTGCGCCGCCATACCTATGGTGAGATTCTTCTGATTTCGGGTATCTATGTCGAGCGAGATCCGATGATCTACGACGCGGAACAGCTGCTTTTAACCGAGGCGATCGCACGGTCCTTTGAGTATAAATGCGGCTATGCACTTTTCTTCCCGGCAGACGGCTACTGCCCGGAGCGCGTGCTGTCGGCGGTGGTCCGCCAGGGCTTTGTGAAGGCGCCGGAATCCCCGGAAGACGCTCCGCTCTATCTGGTCGATATGCATGCGCCGCTTGTGTTAGTGCAGAATCTGGAAACGACGTTAAAAGAACCATTTTCCAGCAATCCGCGGGTTCTGGATGCGATCTACAAGGCGCATCGGGAATTGCAGATGTCGATGACGCGCTTCTATCCGGGACAGCTGGTTCTTTCGATGTCGGCGAGCGTGATTTACCACCGTCTGGTGGAACGGATCACGGCGTTAAATGGTGTGCCGCGTGACCCAGTGACGCCGAGACGCCTCGGCGGGGCGATGTGCGTGCCCTTCGGCAAGATCCTGCGTGGAAAAGTCATTCCGAATACGGTGACGAAGACGCTGCATACGGATAAAGTATACGATCCGGAGCTGAAAGAGAAGTCGATCGAAGCGTTCCCGTACTATTCGCCGCTGCGAAGCCAGATCAAGGCTATCAAGTCCTTTGACCGCCCGGTGATTTTGGTCGATGATCTGCTGCATCACGGCGGACGTTTCGAGGCCTTGGAGCCGATGCTGCGCGAAGAGGGCGTGGAAATCAAAAAATTGGTGTTAGGTATGATTTCAGGCTATGGGCGCGATACGATGGCGACGAAGGGCGTGCCGGTAGACAGTATTTATTATATTCCGAACCTGCGGAACTGGTTTGTCGAGTCCACACTGTACCCGTTCATCGGAGGCGATACGGTGCGCCGCGATACCGTGAAGGTGGCGGGACTGACGCCGTCGATCAATATGATCCTGCCGTATGCCGCACCGCCGGTACAGGGAAGTACGCCGGAAGCCGCGTTTGAGTTCTCCGCGTGCTGCATCCGCAACGCGCGCAACATTCTTCTGGTGCTCGAATCCGAGTACCGGGCGCTGTTTGCGAGAAACCTGACCTTAAGCCGCTTGTCTGAAGCGGTCATCCTGCCGCTCTGCCCGGATAAAGGCGAGTGTGTCAGCTACGATCCGAATCTGGCAGCGTCGGTGTATCTGGAAAATGATTTGGAGATGCTGTATCGGACGCGGAAGTGAGAAATTATGTCAAATAACGCAAAATAATATCATATAAGATATCAAAAAGAGCAGGGGGTATACAATATGTACTATTATAAAATTGGAGATAAAATCTGTTGTTCCTTCAATGGAAATTTATCATACGAAAAGGCAGAAATGCCGCACCCGGGCACGCCGCTCACATTCTTATTCGAGCGCGAGCCGGGAACCGGAAGAGATTCTTTTAAGGTAAACTCGCCGCTGCTTTTATTCCAGGAGGCAGAGAATGTTTCCTGGCTGAGCAGCCGGAAGCTGGAGGTGCAGGCGGCAAACAAGAATTGTGAGCTTGACGAGGCAGTCAAAGCCGCGATCGCTCAGGGCGTGATGCGCGCAGTCAACCGCCAGCATCCGGATTTTGAGGCTATTTTGGCAGAAAAACCGCAGAAAACGAAGAAAAGAGTCCATGTTCTGGCGATCGGCGATGTCGGAAGTACGCTGTTGACCGGGCTTCATCTTCTGGGCGGCGACTGCATCAGTTCGATCGGCATCTGTGATATTTCCGATAAAGTGACCGCACGCTGGGAATTTGAGGAAAACCAGATTGCCTACCCGTGGTCGTATGACGCGCTGCCGGAGGTCGATGTGGTAAAACCGGAAGACCTCTTCAAGTGTGATGTATTTGTATTTGTCGCTTCTAAGGGAATCCCGCCGGTTGGTTCTGGCGTCAAGGATGTGCGGATGTACCAGTTTGAAAATAACTCCAAGATCGTTGCGCAGTATGCAAGACAGGCGAGAGCCGAGCATTTCAAGGGCTTATTTGCCGTTGTCTCCGATCCGGTTGACCCACTGGCAAAGACGGCATGGCTGGAGAGCAACAAGGACGAAAACGGCATCCTTGATTTAAAGGGACTCCGTCCGGAACAGGTACAGGGCTTCGGACTGGGCGTTATGAATGCGCGCGCGGCTTATTATGCGAAGCGCGACGGACGATTTTCACAGTTTTTGACCGAGGGACGTTCCTTCGGACCGCATGGACAGGATCTCGTCATCGCAGATTCCATTGCAAATTACAACGATGCGCTTTCAAAAGAACTGACCCAGCTGACGGTAACGGCAAACCTGCATATGCGCGCGATCGGTTTCAAGCCGTTTATCGCACCGGCATATTCCTCCGGCGCAATCTCCCTGATTCTGATGATGCGCGGCGAATGGCACTGCGGTTCCGTCTTCATGGGCGGTATCTTCATGGGAGTGAAAAACCGTTATACCGAATATGGTCTGGAAACAGAAATTCTTCCACTGCCGGATGCGCTGTATGAGCGGATTGTGACGGCGGAGGAAAATCTGAAAAGGATTGTCTGATCGATGAGTCTTATCGCAGGAAGGAAGCGAAAATAAATGATTCATTCAAATTCAGAAGGAGATATCTATATAGAAGAAATGCCTCTCCTCCTCGTCCATCTGCGCGAGGAGGAAAAAGGCGCGGATGCGCGCCTTTCGGAGGTGTTATCCTATGCGCTGGACGGCTACGCCTACGAGACAGCGATGGAAATCAGTGCTTTTGAAGATTATGTAAACCGATGGAGGCGCCTGGAGAAGACACAGAATCGAAAAAATCCAGTCCAGGGACGTATCCTGTTTGCCGTGCCCCTTGGCACATCTGGCATCAACCTGGAGCTTTACCGTCTGATTCGTTTCCTGCGGGAACATCCGGATTTTCTGAACGGTTTTGTCGGCGGACTTTTGGTGGACAGTGAAAATGACCTCTATTCCAAATCGGCGGCGAAGGATCTGGTATTTGCCGCTAACTGTGCGGGCTGCGCGTTCGTGGGACGCCCGCTCGTCGAGGGCACGCGGACACTTTCCAATTACACGATCGTTTCCAATAATCTTGGAACCGATCTGATGGGGGCATACCGCGAGAGCGCAGCGGGGCTGGTCAAAGAAGTACTGGGAACGGATTGCGTCAGGAAAAAATGTCCGAAAGTATTGGTATTGCACGCGTCAAGCCACAAGACCTCCAACACCTACGCGATCTGGGACCGGGTGAAAGAACAGCTCCCGGAGATGGAGATCCGGGAGATAGGGCTTCGAAACGGTACGCTTTCCGACTGCGCCGGATGCCCGTACAAGATGTGCCTGCATTTTGGCGAGCAGGGAAGCTGCTTCTACGGTGGAGTGATGGTCGAGGACGTCTATCCGGCAGTCCGCGAGGCGGATGCCATCGTGATGCTCTGTCCAAACTACAACGATGCGCTGTCGGCAAACCTGACTGCGTTCATCAACCGCCTGACTTCGCTGTTCCGGACGACGCGGTTTTATGACAAAGCGCTGTTTGCGGTGGTTGTGTCGGGCTATTCCGGAAGCGATATCGTGGCGGAACAGCTTATCGCGGCGTTAAATATGAACAAAACCTTCTATCTGCCGGGGCACTTTGCGATGATGGAGACGGCAAACAATGCCGGGGCAGCGATGCAGCTGCCGGGGATTGAGGAACGGATGAATGCGTTTGCGGAGAGAATCCGGGAGACGCTATTATATAGGTAAAGAGGCGTTATAAGCAGGGCAGCGTCACTGGGAGAGTTTGTAACTGTTCACAGGTAGGAATTTTCTGAACTGAAAATTCCGTACGATACAGT
>OGYH01001169.1_pt1 | contig 25726 bp, 25 predicted proteins | sample 1576511 | NCBI WGS metagenome assembly OGYH01 (sample SAMEA3541522, study PRJEB24748) | human gut metagenome | biome: human gut; feature: human-associated habitat; material: faeces | place: China | collected 2012
TACCCTCTTGTGCCCCCGCCGGGTAGGCGCACTCCCCGCTGAGGTTCAGCGAAAAACTCTCCGCCCGTTAGGGGCGAACACGCCTACGCAGTTCGCGTCCCCCGCTCAGCCGGTGCTGAAAAGGAGCCGCCCGGAAAGGGTGAACCGCCTGCGCGGTTCAGTTTTCCCGCCCAGCCGGTGCTGAAAAAGGAAAAGGGCATACCTTTCGGTACACCCTAATGTATAAATTATTCCACTTCCACGCCATTGATCCGCGCGGATTCATCCCCGGTGAGCGGAATGACAAGGCACTTCTGCCCTTCCACAACCTCGGTATGGACGTTCGCGGCTCTCTCCTGTGGCATGCGCACGTCGATGACCGTGCCGGTCTCCCACGGAACGTCGTCCTCATCCGTGTCGGCGGCGTTTGCCGCCTGATGCGCCAATTCCTGCTGCAACACTGCCACCTTCTGCTCCAGGGCGGCGGTATGCGCCTTGACCGTGCCCTCCTCGACCAGACGGCTGTCCAGCACGTTATGCGCCTGCGGCGGCTGATCACCGAACACCTGCTCGTACGACTTCTCAATCTGCGCGCGCACCTCATCCGGCACCTCGGCCTCGGTCGCCAGACCGGAGACCGCCTCGGCGGTCAGCTCGACCGGCGGCAGGCTCTCATCCTCCTCCCGCTCGGCCACCATGGCGCTGATGGTCTTCTGCATCTGGAAGAACGCCGCGTCCGCCTGCTCCTCATCCTCACCGAAGGCGTCGTGCACCACGTTCTTGAATGCCAGCTTGTCCTCGGCAGCCGTGCGCTGCGCGACACAGCCGAGCACGTTCTCGATGAACTCCGGATGCGAGGGACGGCCGGTCTTGACGTAGTACATCACGGCGTTGACATCGCTGCCGCGGTTTGCAAACGCCGGGTACACAAAGCCAAGGTCGGGCAGACCGACAACCCAGTCACGCTCCCGCGCACCGATGCGGTTTTCGTCCTCCTTGTAGCCGAGCGCAGGCTTCGCCAGCTCGACCGGACAGACCGCGCACACGCAGTACGCATACAGCTCGGTGGACTCGTCCTGGTCCTCGCCCGAGGTGGCCTTGCTCGGCACGTCGTACACATCGTGGTAAACCACGATCAGGTAGTTGCCCGGGTAGCTGTACTCCTCGATCACCTGCTCGTACAGGCGGTCGAGCAGCTCCTCGTTCGCCAGCTTGCTGTCCTTGAGCGTCAGCAGGTATTTCTGGTGCTCGATGCCGTTGTCGCTGCGGTCAAACTCCAGTTCCAGCAGGTTTGCGCCGAGCGTGCCGCTGAACGTCTTTTTCGCGATCTCGAGGTACTTGTAGTATTCATCCTCTTCCAGTTCGGAAAACTGCTCGGTGAACTTGGTCACGATCTGCTTGCCGCTGTTGACGTAGCAGCCGCACAGACGCCCGAACGTGCATTCGGTCTTTTTCAAACGGCGGCGCAGCTCCTGCACATCGCCCTTGGTGATATTCATAGGTTTCGCTCCTTAGCGTGTGGATTCAGTATATACAAGTATACGGCATTTTCCATGCAAAAGGCAAGCATTTTCACACAAAAAGCGGCTGACCGGGTAAGGTCAGCCGTAAATTGACAGGTTTTGCGCCTGTGTGATATACTTAGTTTACGGAAACGCTGTTGCACACGCAGTGAGCAATCACTGCAGGCGGTCAGATCTTCTTCTTCCCCACAGTCTGTGGGCGGAAGGAGGTGCTGCGCATGAGGAAGAAAGCCTTTGAGCTTTTTATCTGTGCGGTCATTGTACTGTACATTTTTCTCGTAAATGCGCGATGACCGCTTGGCTAGCCCCCAAACGGTCATCGTCTAAAAAACCTTGATCTGTTGTAAGGTCTGACCGCTGCGCACAGCGTTTCCCTTTTTGTATCTTTATTATACCACACGAGCGCATGTTGTCAAGCGGCGTGATTTGCCGTAAATGCGCATTGACCGCTTGGCTAGCACCCAAACGGTCAATGACTTAAAAACCATTGATTATTGAAAGGGTCTGACCGCTGTACACGGCGTTTCCCTTTTGTATCTTTATTATACCACACTCCCGCGCCAAGTCAAGCGCGGGAGCATTTTTATGCCTGCTCTGCGCTTTCACTCTGCCGGCTCTCTCCCGGAGCGTTACCCGTGTCCTGCGGCGGCTGCACCCTCACCTCAGGCGGGTTTCTCTTATCGCCGGACTGCCGGAACCGATCGTCGATATGCTCACGGAGCCGTTCGGCGTGGCCGCCGCTGCGCGAGGTCACGGTGATGCTGACGCTCTCGCCTTCCTTTGCTTCCTGCCGGACGGTATGCTCCACCGCCTTATCAATGTGTGCAAACCGCGGAATTTTGCCGTCCGGCGGCTGCTCCCTGCCGGAAACGCGGGCGCCGAGCACCTGATCGAACCGGTTTACCGTATACTCCACGCTGTCCGTGCCGCCCACGACACTGACGCTGGCATACGGCTCATACGCGGCGTACACGCCGGTGGTCGCCATGCCGCACAGGACAGCCACACACGCCGCCCAGGTCAGCGGCTTTTTCCACCGTCTGCGGCGCTTCGCCGGAATCCGAATCTCCTGTCCGACCGCTCTGTTCTTCGCGTCTACAAGGTGAACTGTGCCGTCCTCCGCGAGCGCGGCGACCTTTCCCTCTCGAATATCCGTAATTATCGCACGCATTGCTCTGCCTCCTTGCGCATGGTCTGCAGATAGGTGCAGAGGATGGGGTAATCGCCGTCGATGAGCAGCGCCGCCGCTACAATGTAATCCCGGTGACGGGTGAGCGTCCGCGCGGACACGCCGCACTGCTGCGCGAGCGCCTTGATCGGCAGGCTGTGCGCGTTCTGCATGGACGCAAACAGCACCGGCGAATGCAGCAGCGTGCCGACCGCCACGGCGCAGCTGCGGCGCGTCTTGTCCGACTTGGGCGAGCTTGCCGCTAAATCATAAAACGCGAATCCGTACTTCTCAAACACCGTGTTTGCCGCCTCGATCTCCTCCTGTGCGCTGACCGGCTTTGCTTCGCTCATCTGCTCCGCGACCGCCTGCTGCATGGCGGCGTCCGCGCTCTCGCGGTCCACCGTGCCGTCGAACGTCTGCGGGGCAAGCGGCGTTTCCGCGTCAAACCGGTGCTGACTGCGGTAATGGTCGGCAAGGCGTCTGCCAATCACAAGCGACGCATACGCGCCGAACGGCCCGCTTGCCGGGTCGTAGCCCTTGATGGCTTCGTAGAAGGCCAGCAGCGCGACCGAGTATTCATCGTCGCTGCGCGTGACCGCAAAGCCTGCATGTCTGCTCGCGCACCGGAGAACGAATGCCTCGTGCGCCTCAATGAACCGCTCCAAAAACGGCTCGTCCGTGCGTGCGCGGACTGCCTGTGTGCTCGTCTGCATGCCGCCGCCTCCCCTCCTTTAATGATACTATCATAATTTTGCTCTGTGTTGAAACGGTGTACCGACTGTTACCGTTCTGCGTAGACTTCCGTATGTTTTGAAGGACAAAAAAGAGCACCGCAGTTTTGAACTGCACCCCATTTGTTAGACAGTATGGTATACTATCTAACAAATGGGGTGCAGTTCACCGCGGTGTTCTGTTTTATTCCATTTCGTCAAGGACGGAAAACGCGGCAAGCTGCTCGGTATTGTCCTCGTTATACTCAATCTCGCGCGAGTACGCCTTGCAGATGCAGATCTGCGCCCAGTGCGTGACCTCGCCCTTGGCGAGCCACTCGTACACATCGAGCAGCTGAATGACCGCCGTGCTCACAAGCGCCAGCTGCACCTTGTCCTGCACAGCGTCGTCCCCGAGCGCCTTCATAAAGTGCCGGTACAGGAAGTACGTCAGCAGGTTATCGTATTCATGGCGTTTGCCCTGATACGCCTGCAAAAACGCCTCTCTGCGGGCTAAAATCTCCGGCAGGCGCGCCTTTGCGCCGGTCAGCAGCGTGCGCCAGTCGTCCTTGTTGATCTCAAAGCCGAGCAGCATCTCAAGCAAACTCGTGAGCGTGCTCTCCCGCCAGAACGCCTGCGACCACGAAGCCGTGTCCTCGTCCGTCTCGTCTGCATCCTCGTCCTCCCCCTCGGGGAACGGGAACAGCAGGTCGTCGTACTGCTCCTGCTGCGCCTTTGCCGTGCGGTAGAGCCTGTCGGCCTTGTCATCGAACGGCGCGTCCTCGCACGCCAGCCGGAACAGCGCATCGCGCATGGAAAACAGCACGTTCTCCAGTTCGGTTTCCGCCTCCGTGCCGGTTTCGGATACGCCGTCCGCCTCGGTCACGTCAAACGCCGGTGCGCCGGTCTGCGCGAGTATCAATTCGGCGGCAGCCTCACAGCACAAGCCGAGACCGTCCTCGCGGCCGTCGGAAAACCATTCGTAATACCGCGGATGGTCGGTGCAGATCTGCGCCATTTTGTCCTCACCTAAGTGAAGCAGCACTTCGCACAGGTTGCAGTCGTTCAGCAGCGGACACCGCTCCTCGGCGTCCAGTCGAAAATGTGCGGCCTCTCCGGTCTGCTCGTCCGCAGGCGCAATGCTCGCGCGCAAACGCTCGCCAAAATCGCCGGGAACGGTCTCGTAGTACGCAAGGGAATCCTCGTCTACGTCGATTTCCCAGCCGATACAGCAGTTTTCCGTGCAGTCCGAGCCGATGCACCGGAATGCCTTGTAATACGCAGGACGGCGAATGTAGCCCATCCTAATCACCTCTCTTGTCTGTCTCATTATAGCAGACACGGGCGCGGTTGAAAAGGGTTATGACGGCACCGCCTTTTCCCTTGTGTACCGCTTGACCCGCTCGTACCATTCCCGATCGAACGCGGACAGCTGTTCGCTCGACGGCCCGATTGCGGGCTGCGCCGGTGCGGGCTTTGCCCGTTTCTGCATATCCTCAGCGGTGAGAATGCCGTCACGCTCGCAGTTCTGCAGCAGCGTGCGGAAATACCCTGCCGGATTGCGCGGTGCATTCTCAGCCGTCTGTCGGGCGGTATCTAAGAACACCTCACGGTGCATACCCTTGTTCTGCAGCCTGCGCAGCTCCAGACAGAAATTATGGTCAAACTTACAATTCAGTTTTTCTTCCAGTTCGGTCGTCAGACCAGAATCAGCCGTAACTGCTTTCTCTTCTCTGGTCTGCTCTGCTCTACTGTCCTCTACTGTTCTCTGCTCTTCTCTGCTCTGTGGATTTTCGGTACAATAAATCGCATTTTCCGTACGATAAATCGCATTTTCCGTGCGGGAAATAAATGCACGCAGCACAAAAGACTTGCCACTCGGATTCTTCTCCCGCATTTCCTGCTCGGTGAGAAGCCAAATGTCAAAATTGATGGGCACTGCATTACGCGTCACGGTCGCCAGAAAATACCCCATCTGTATTCTTTTGGATGTGAGAAAGCCGCGTTCATATAACGCAGCATGGAACAGGCCGCTTGCCGCCAGCTGATCGACTACGGCGGCCAGTGTTTCGATCGTCACGTTTTCCAGTCCGGCGGTGTACTCGCGGAGCTGCCACAGCGTGTCCTCGCGGCCCTCGCCGCTGTAGGCGATGTAGTAGCCCTTGTCGCCGTAGGCAATGTCGAGCAGGCATTCGTACACATACGGCCCGAGCACGCCGAATTTCTGCCGTGCGGCTCTCAGCTTCGGGTCGCGGTACAGGCCGATATCGCGCGGCCACCAGTCCAATCCAACTTTTCTGTTTCTGCCCATGTGAGCACCTCCCTTTACCCTACCGCCGGAACGGATAAAAAATTGACCACAAATGGTCAACTCCGAAAAAATATTTTTCGGGAAATAAAAAAACATCCCCTGTTCACAGTCAGAGGATGTTAAAATCTGTTCGCAGCCCGCGCGTAAGCGCGTATTCAATAGGATTGCTCTGCAATCCGAAAAAACCGGGAGCATGTATCTCGGTTTTTTCACTTCCGGAGGGAGAAAGTTCCTGCATAGGAACTTTCGTACGACTTTGGAACGGCCTACGGTCCGTTCCTCCTTGTCGGCGAAACTGTAGTTTCTCGACAGGTAATGCAAAAAGAGCCGAAACCAACGTTTCAGCTCTTTATGGCGGAGAGTTAGGGATTTGAACCCTAGAGACGCTCATCACGCCTACACGATTTCCAATCGTGCGCCTTCGACCACTCAGCCAACTCTCCATCTTGTTAAGTTGTTGTCGTTTTTGATGACTCATCGCTGACGACTTGTTTAGTATATAACAGAATCCCCGTTTCGTCAACCCCTTTTTTTAATTTTTTTGAAAAAGTTTTTTCATGTCGAATTGGGGCGATTGCAGGTGTAGGATTTGGCGTTGCGCAGACCATACAACGGCATACATTCCACCAAAGGGTTCGACCTGTAAATCATAACGATTATGGGATACCGTAGGGTAAATCCTTTCAACCGCCAAACGCAAAAAAGAAAACCGCCTGCTCTCACAGACGGTTCTCCCCTATTTACTTCTGAAACTGCTCGCGCACTTCCATATACTTGATGATCTCCTCAACCGTGCCGTCAAAGCCGAGCACGCCGCTGTTGAGCGACAGATCATAATTCCGCGCGTCATACCAGTCGTGGCCGGTGTGGTGCTTGTAGTAGCGGGCGCGGTACTCGTCGATCTCGGCAATTTTCTTCTCGACCTCGTTCTCCGGCAGCGAGTCCACCTTCATGGCCTGCTCGAGACAGAAATCCTTGTCCGCATGGACGAACACGCGCACAACATCCGGTCGGCCCGCCAGAATATAGTCGGCACAGCGGCCGATCATAACGCATGGACCCTGATCCGCCAGCCGGCGGATGATCTTCACCTGATAGGCGAACAGCGCCTCATCCTTGAGGTAGGACTTGGACGAGTCGTTCGGCACGGGCGTGTTGCCGTGATAATGCGCGCGCAGGCGCGTCAGGAAATCGCCCTTGAGACGCTCGTCCGAGAACAGCATGGCATTTACACCGCTGTCCTCACTCGCCATGGTGATGATCTCGCGGTTGTAGAACGGAATGCCCAGCTTGTCCGCCAGCATCTTGCCGACCGTCTTGCCGCCCGAACCGTACTGGCGCGCGATGGTGATAACGTATGGTTTCATTGTTTTTACCCCCTTTTATCAATGGGTCACGTTTTCCGCAGGGCGGGGTGCGGTCATCCCGCCCTGCGATGCAAGGATTGCCTTTATTCTCCCAGATAAGCCTTCTTAATAGAGTCATCATTCAGCAGATCGGACGCCTTGCCGGTCTTGACAATTTTGCCGGTCTCAAGGACGTAGCCTCTGTCCGCGATGGACAGCGCCTTCTTTGCGTTCTGCTCGACCAGCAGGACAGTGGTGCCTGCCTTGGACACTTCCTCGATGATCTTGAAGATTTCACCTACGAACAGCGGCGACAGACCCATGGACGGCTCATCGAGCAGCAGGATGCGCGGCTTGCTCATCAGCGCACGGCCCATTGCGAGCATCTGCTGCTCGCCGCCGGACAGCGTACCGGCTGCCTGATTTTTACGCTCCTCCAGACGCGGAAAACGCTCGTAGACCATTTTCAGCGACTCCGGGATCTCATTCTTCGGGCGGGTATACGCGCCCATACGCAGGTTCTCCGCGACCGTCAGACCCGCGAACACGCGGCGGCCCTCCGGAACGTGGCTCATGCCCAGCTTCACGATGGCATGACCCGGCTTGTGCGTGATGTCCTTGCCCTCAAACGTCACCGTGCCGCCCTTCGACGGCAGCAGACCCGTGACCGTGTGCAGCGTGGTGGTCTTACCGGCGCCGTTTGCACCGATGAGCGCCACGACCTCGCCCTCGTTTACCTCGAAGGAAACATCACGCAGTGCATGAATCAGGCCGTAATACACGTTGATGTCCTTTACTTCCAACATTGCCATACTTGTTTCCTCCTTTCTTATTCGCCCAGATATGCCTTAACGACTTCCGGATTGCTCAGCACTTCCTTGGGCGTGCCCTCAGCGAGCAGACGGCCGAAGTTGAGCACATACAGGTACTCGCAGATGCCGGAGACCAGCTTCATGTCATGCTCGATGAGCAGGACGGTTACGCCGAACCTCTTGCGGACGATTTCGATCGTCTCCATCAGCTCCTCGGTCTCGTTCGGGTTCATGCCCGCGGCAGGCTCGTCGAGCAGCAGCAGCTTGGGGTTGGTAGCGAGCGCACGCGCGATCTCGAGCTTGCGCTGCTTGCCGTACGGCAGGTTTGCGGCCTTGTAGTCGGCTACGCCGTCCAGATCGAACACGCGCAGCAGCTCCATCGCCTTTTCGTCCATCTGCTTCTCCTTTTTACGGTAGGAGCCGAGGTGGAACATGCTCTCTGCGAACGAGTAGGTGATCTGGTTGTGCAGACCGGTCTTTACGTTATCCAGCACGCTCAGCTGCGAGAACAGGCGGATGTTCTGGAACGTGCGGGCAACGCCCAGTTTACAGATTTCATGCGGCTTTTTGCCGATGAGGTTCTGGCCGTCCAGACGGATGCCGCCGTCAGTCGGACGGTACACGCCGGTCAGCATATTGAACGCGGTGGTCTTGCCTGCGCCGTTCGGGCCGATGAGGCCGACCAGACCGCCCTTTTCGATTTTCATGCTCAGCTCGTCAACGGCACGCAGACCGCCGAACGAAATGCCGAGCGAAGTAACTTCCAGCATTGCCATGGCTTACGCACCCTCCTTCTTGCCGCCGGCCTTTTCGGCCTTTTCCATCTGACGCATTGCGCGCTTCTCCAGCAGGCGAACCTTGAAGGAGGAGTTGTTGAACAGCATCATTGCGATCAGCAGGATCGCGTAGATGAGCATACGGTAGTTGCTCAGGCCGCGCAGCAGCTCGGGCAGCAGCGTGAGCAGCGCCGCCGCGATGATCGAGCCCCAGATGTTGCCCAGACCGCCGAGAACGACGAATACGAGCACCAGAATGGAGGTGTTGAAATCAAACTTTGCCGCCGTAACGGTGGAGAAGTTCATCGCGTACAGCGTGCCTGCCATGCCTGCGAACGCCGCGGAGACCACGAACGCGAGCAGCTTGTAGTGCGAGGTGGAGATGCCGATGGAGTCAGCGGCGATCTTGTTGTCGCGGACCGCCATGACAGCACGTCCCGTGCGGCTGTTTACAAAATTCAGCACGAAGAACAGCGTAACGAGGATGAGCACAACGCCCGAGGTGAAGGTGGAGATCTTGGTGACGCCGGATACGCCGATCGGGCCGTTGATGATCATCTTGCCGCCGTCGCCCAGCTGGAAATTCTGGTTGACCAGGCTGAAATGCAGACCGGCATCATCCAGACCGAGATACATAACGTTTACAATGTTTTTGATGATCTCACCGAAGGCGAGGGTTACGATAGCGAGGTAGTCGCCCTTGAGGCGCAGCACCGGCACGCCGACGATGACACCCGCAATCGCCGCAAACAGTCCGGCAACGACCATGGCGACAGCCAGACGCAGCGGTGCAAGCGGAATCGCATCCGCCAGACAGGTGGTGGTGACAATGCCCGCAAACGCGCCGACCGACATAAAGCCCGCATGGCCGAGCGACAGCTCACCGAGGATGCCGACGGTCAGGTTGAGCGAGATCGCCATGACAACATACGAGCAGATCGGCACGAGCAGACCCTTGATCTGGCTGGAGATGCCGCCGCCCGCGATGGCTGCCTGCACGATGATGTACGCAATAATGACAATGCCGAAGCACAGCAGCGTGTCACGTCCGCGCTTGGACGCAGCATAGGATTTTAACTTGTTCATATGACTGCCCCCTTAAACCTTTTCGCTCACATGCTTGCCGAGCAGGCCGTCCGGCTTGACCAGCAGCACCACGATGAGCACTGCGAACACGATCGCGTCCGACAGCTGCGTGGAAATGTACGCCTTGGCGAAAATCTCGATGATGCCGAGCAGAATGCCGCCGATGAACGCGCCCGGAATCGAGCCGATGCCGCCGAATACGGCAGCGGTGAATGCCTTGATGCCCGGCAGAGAGCCGGTGGTCGGCATCAGGGTCGGGTACGCGGAGCACAGCAGCACGCCCGCGATAGCGGCAAGACCCGAGCCGATGGCAAAGGTGATGGAAATGGTCGTGTTGACGTTGATGCCCATCAGCTGGGCCGCGCCCTTGTCCTCGGAAACCGCACGCATCGCCGTGCCGACCTTGCTCTTGCCGGTGAACAGCATCAGAGCGACCATGATGACAAGGCAGGCTGCAATGGCAACGAGCGTCACCTTGGAGATCTGCATCTGACCGCCGAACAGGCTGAGCGCATCGCCGGTAACGACCGAGGTAAAGGTCTTCGGGTTGGAGGACCAGATCAGCAGCGCTGCATTCTGCAGGAAGTACGAAACGCCGATGGCTGTGATCAGCACCGCCAGCGACGGCGCCATACGCAGCGGCTTGTAGGCAAGTCTCTCAATAACAACACCGAGCGCGGTGCAGACAATAACAGCCAGCACAACGCCCATCCACGCCGGCCAGCCGAGATAGGTGGTAGCGCAGAAGCACATGTAGCCGCCTACCATGATAACATCGCCGTGCGCGAAGTTCAGCATTTTTGCAATGCCGTAAACCATCGTGTAGCCGAGTGCGATGATGGCGTAGATGCTGCCCAGACTGATGCCGCTGATCAAATGATTCAAAAAGCTCATGGTTTGGAACACCTCAAATCTTTGTTTCTCCTGTTTATGAAATGGGGCAGTGGTTCGGCAATGGTCAAGCCACCGCCCCACCCCATAACTTTTGGTGGATGATACCTTCTCCGCAGGACACCCCGCCCTGCGGTACAGGTATACCTCTTTATAATAGCGGTAAAGGAGGACTGCTTCCAGACCTCCTTCACTCGCCCTTGCGTTCTTAATATGTCCCGGGCGAGCTTTGCCCGTCCGGGACACCGCTGCCCGCGCCATCGTGGCGCGACCGCCTTTGCCGTGCAAAGGCGAGGGGGATATCCAAAAAAGTTTCTTCGGAACTTTTTTGGTATCTAAGGGGGCGAACACACGCCTTAAAACAAACATGAAATGTTTGCGTGTGTGAGTTTCAAGCGGCCACTTGCGATTTACGAGCAAGTGGTGAACAAACAGCCGGTGGCTGTTTGTTCAGCTTGATTCCCAGAGTCCCCCTTAGAGGGTCTTACATACCAACGTAAGCGCCGTTCTCGATAACCATGCCCTTCGGGGACTTGGATACGGCACCGGTCTCATCCCAGGTCATGCCCTCACCGGTCAGACCGTCAAAGGTCATGGAGGTGAACTGCTCGATCATCTTGTCGCACAGGTCCTCAGCGGACATATCCGGCGTAGCGCCTGCATTCTCGAGTGCCTGCTTGTAAGCGTAAACACAGTCGTAAGCGTCGGCTGCGAACTGGTTCGGGGTCTCGCCGAACTGCTCCTTGTACTTCTTAACGAAGGAAGCGGTCTTTTCGTCGGTTGCGTCTGCGTTGAACGGGGTCAGCAGCATAACACCCTCGGCCAGCTTGGGATCAAAGCCTTCCATGGTCAGAATGCCGTCCATGCCGTCTACGCCGAAGAACTTCGGTGCGTAGCCCATTGCGTTTGCCTGGGTCAGGATCAGGGATGCCGGCTGATAGTATATCGGCAGGAATACCAGGTCAGCGCCCTTGCTCTTTGCTTCGTTCAGCTGAACGGAGAAGTCGTTCGCGGAAGCATCGGTGAAGGTCTTGTCGGAAACGACCTCGAGGCCCTTGGTCTTTGCCTCTTCTACGAACTTGTCGTGAATGCCGGTGGAGTAAACATCATCGTTCTTCCAGATGATCGCAACCTTGGTGCCGAGCTTCTGCTCTGCGATGTACTGTGCGGATGCGGTGCCCTGGTTCGGGTCCATAAAGCACATCTGGAATACGTTGTCCTTGCCCTCGGTTACTGCAACGGAGGATGCAGACGGCGTCAGCCCGAAGATGCGGTCGCTGTAGTTCTCAGCGGCGGTAGCCTCGCACGGCTTGGAGGTTACGGAGCCGAGAGACAGCTGCATGCCCCAGTCCTTCAGGGTGTTGTAGGCGTTTACCGCCTTCTCTGCGTCGCTCTCGTCGTCCTGATAGTTCAGCTCAAACTGAATATCGCCGCCCTCAGCGTTGATCTCGTCAACCGCGATCTGTGCGCCGTTCTTGCAGGCATTGCCGTAAATAGCATTCGCGCCGGTCAGCGGGCCGGTGCCGCCAATCTTGAAGGCAGTGCCGGAAGCGGTGCTGTCGGAGCCGCTGTTCTGCGAATCGGAGCTGCTCGAAGCGGAGCCGCCGCAGCCGGTCAGCGCCGTAGCCAGCATAGCGCCGGCAAGAAGCATACTGAGTGTTTTCTTCATGGTGAAATCTTCTCCTTTGTTTCCCCCGAATCGGCATATCCTATCGGGTGTCTTGGATTATGCTTCACATTATACTACCATTTCCGCATTTCGGCGCACTTTTTTTGCGCTGAGAATACAATTTCAGATAATCTACTGATTATCTTTTGAGTAACTTTACGTTTTTTGTATCTTCTCACAAGAACACTTGTCCGCCCCGCAAGGATTCCTGCAAATTACTTCCATTCTGCCGCCGTTTTTGCAGAGAGAGCCTGCAAAATTTTTCTCATGCTGAGAACATCATAGACTATCTTCGCTATTCATAAGATATTCGTAGGGCGGGGTGCCCCGCCCTGCGGTGTTCATTCAATCTGTGCAACATTTCAAGGAGGTACCCCATGACCGAAAAACGCCACGGAAAAGGACTGCTATTCATCGTAACGCTGGTTCTCGCTGCCGGTGTGATAAAGTACGCCGATATCCCCTTCGCGCAGACCGTGCGCGAAAAGGCGGCTTCCGCCCTGTCCGGCGCGGCAAACGCGGACCATGTTCTCGCGGTATTCGGCGGTTCTGCCATGCCCGCAGATACCGTTCCTGCGGAATCCTCCGGCGGTGCGGACGATATTTTAGACCGCGACCAGACCCTGTTCCCCGACACGGTTGACCAGACCGTCTATCCGCTGGAGTTCGAGCACGCCACGCCGACTTCCGGCACGCTGACGTCCTCTTTCGGCAGCAGGCTCAGTCCCATCACCGGCCAGCCGGGCTTCCACTACGGGCTTGACCTTGCCGCAGACGAGGGCACGCCCATCACCGCCTTCGCGGACGGCACCGTGCGCGAGACCGGTGAATCCGGCTACGGTCTGTATGTCATTGTCGATCACGCGGACGGTTTTGCAACCCTATACGCGCACTGCAGCAGCATTTCCGCCAAAGTCGGTGATAAAGTGACCTGCGGCGAGCAGATCGCCCAGGTCGGCCAGACCGGCAACGCCACCGGTCCGCACCTGCACCTCGAGCTGTGGCACAACGGCGCAGCGCTCGATCCTGCCGACTATCTTGCGCTGTGAGCCGGATTCAGGTCCGCGACGGCTTTCTTGTGCTCATGGCTGCGCTCTGGTGCGCGGATGAGAGCGGCGTGCTCCCCATTTTCCTGCTGGCGGCGGCTGTACATGAGTGCGGACACCTTTTCGTCATTCGGCTGTCCGGCGGCACAGTGCACGCCCTGTGCCTGACCGCCTGCGGCGCTGTCCTGCGGTGCAGCTTGCCGCCGTCACCGTTTTCGCGCGCCGCCATCTGCCTCGCCGGACCGGCGGCCAGCTTTGCGCTCACCGCACTGGCGAACCCGCTCGGCGCATATCGGCTTGCCGGCGCGAGTGCGCTGCTCGGGCTGTTCAATCTTCTGCCCATTCCCCCGCTCGATGGAGGCATGGCGCTCCGGCACCTCGCGGACGGACGATGCGCTTTCCTGTTAGACGGGCTCGCGGGCGTATCCGTTCTCGTTCTCCTTGCGGACGGTGTCCTCCTGTGGAAGTCGGGATTTGGCGGGTGGCTGTTTCTCGCTGGATTGATGGTCGCCGTTTCCTTTGGACGCGCGTAACCGTAGGGGCGAACATTGTTCGCCCACAAACCGTTCGATTTTACGCTGTTCGGGCGCACACTGTGCTCCCCTGCGGGATAATCGTTGCAGATGAAGCCGCTCCGGAGTGCCCCGCCCTGCGATAAATTCTCACAACCCTTGTAAATTTTGCCGAAATCGTGTAAAATAACGGTACAAAGATTTATCCAAACGAACCAAAAGGCTCACAAAGCCTTTTGATAGAAAGGACCGAACAATTATGCTGGGAAAACGCAGAAAAAAAACTGATCTCCCCGCCGTATGCGCTGTTATCGTAGCGGCAGGCTCCTCCCGCCGCATGGGCGGCGAAAACAAGCTGCTGCTCGAAATTGACGGCGTACCCGTCCTCGCACGCACGCTTTCCGCCTTCCAGAAATGCGCCGCCATCCGCGATATCGTGCTCGTCTGCCGTGAGCAGAACATCATGCCCTATACCGAGCTGGCGAAGGCCTTCTCCATTGACAAGTTGTGCACGGTGACGCGCGGCGGCGAGACCCGCACGGAATCCGTTCTCGCGGGCATCACGGCTGCACCGGAAAACGCCGTGCTCGTTGCCGTACACGACGGTGCCCGCCCGCTCGTCTCCGAGGCCGTTATCACCGAGGCGGTTACCACCGCCGCCGCGTGCGGCGCTGCCGCGCCGGTCGTTCCGGTCAAGGACAGCATCAAGCGCATCGAGGATGGCAATATCGCCGCCGATGTCGCCCGCAACACGCTTGCCGCGGTGCAGACTCCGCAGGTATTCCGCAAGGACCTGCTCCGCCGTGCGCTCACCTCGGCTGCTGAGCGCGGCTACAGCTTCACCGATGACTGCGCGGCTGTCGAGTCGCTCGGCACCATCGTCAAGGCGACCCACGGCAGCTACCAGAACATTAAAATCACCACGCCGGAGGACATTCTCGTTGCGGAAGCGCTCCTCACAAGGGAGGTCAAGTGATATGCGCATCGGACACGGTTACGACGTACACAGACTGGTCTCCGGCAGACCGTGCATCATCGGCGGTGTAAACATTCCGTTTGAGCTTGGTCTGGACGGTCACTCAGACGCGGATGTGCTCACGCATGCCGTCATGGATTCCCTGCTCGGTGCGCTCGCGCTCGGTGACATCGGCAAGCATTTTCCGGATACCGACCCGCGCTACAAGGGCGCGGACAGCATCGCGCTGCTGCGTCACGTTGCCGCGCTCGTGCGCGAAAGCGGCTGGCAGCTCGGCAATTTGGATGCGACCGTGCTCGCACAGGCGCCCAAGCTCGCGCCGCACATTCTGCAGATGCGCGAGAACCTTGCCGCCGCCATCGGCTGCGCGGTCGAGCAGGTTTCGGTCAAGGCGACCACCGAGGAGGGACTGGGCTTTACCGGTTCCAAACAAGGCATTGCCGCGCACTGCGTGTGCCTTTTAGAGCGGATTTAACAATCCCAATCCCCTGTTTAGATGGAAAAAGGTAGAGGAAGTGATTCCAATGGATATACAGGTAAACGACATTCTTACCATGAAAAAACAGCACCCGTGCGGCAGCAAGCAGTGGCAGGTACTGCGTATCGGTATGGATTTCAGGCTGAAATGCCTCGGCTGCGGGCATGAGGTCATGCTGCCGCGCAGCAAGGCGGAGAAAAACATCAGAACCGTAGAACGGGAGGGTGAAATCGTATGTTGATAGACGGCAGACAGATGCACATTCAAATCACCAAGGGCGATATCGGGCGGTACGTCATTCTGCCCGGTGACCCGGCGCGGTGCGAGAAGATCGCGCAGTATTTCGACGACCCGAAGCAGATTGCGCACAACCGCGAGTACACGCTGTGGACAGGCTCTCTGGACGGCGTTCCGGTTGCGGTCTGCTCGACCGGCATCGGCGGCCCGTCGGCTGCCATCGCCATGGAGGAGCTGGTCGAGTGCGGCGCGGACACGTTCATCCGCGTGGGCACGTCCGGCGGCATTGTGGACAAGGTAAAGGGCGGCGATATCGTCATCGCCACCGGCGCCATCCGGCAGGAGGGCACGAGCCGCGAGTACCTCCCCATCGAGTTCCCGGCTGTTGCGGATTTCGCGGTCGTTTCCGCGCTGCATGAGGCGGCGCAGGCGCTCGGCTTCCCGTATCACACGGGCGTAATCCAGTCCAAGGACAGCTTTTACGGCGAAATCCGTCCCGCGCAGATGCCAATCGCGGACGAGCTGACCGCCAAGTGGAAGGCATGGAAGGCGGCAGGCGCGCTCACCAGCGAGATGGAGACAGCCGCGCTCATGATCGTCGCGCAGGTGCTGCACGTTCGGTGCGGCGCGGTACTCAACGTGCTGTGGAACGCGGACAACGATGATGCTCCCGCCATCCCGCCTGACGCTACCGAGCGCGGCGTAAAGGCCGCCGTGGAGGCCATCCGCGTGCTCATCCGTGAGGACAGCAAGGCATGAGTGAACAACAGAATCAGCAGACAGCGGCCCTCGGCACAGCACCCGTAGGGCCGCTGCTGTTTCGGCTGGCGCTGCCGACCATCACGGCGCAGGTTGTCAACCTGCTGTACAGCATCGTAGACCGCATTTACATCGGACGCATCCCGCTCGAGGGCAAGCTGGCGCTGACCGGCATGGGCGTCACCCTCCCTGTCATCACGCTCATTTCCGCATTCGCGGCGCTCATCGGCATGGGCGGCGCACCGCGGGCGTCTATCGCGCTCGGCGCAAAGGAGCACGACCGCGCGGAACGCATCCTCGGAACGTGTACGGCGGCGCTGTGGGCACTTGCGCTCGTGCTGACAGCACTTTTCCTGCTGTTTCAGGCGCCATTACTGAAACTGTTCGGCGCATCTGCCGACACCCTGCCGTATGCGATGCAGTACCTCAACCTCTACGTTCTCGGCACGGTTTTCGTGATGACATCGCTCGGTCTGAACGGCTTCATCACCGCGCAGGGCCGCTCGTCGGTTGCGATGAAAACGGTCGTTATCGGCGCGGTGCTCAACACCGCGCTTGACCCGCTGTTCATCTTCGTGTTCCGCATGGGCGTACGCGGCGCGGCTGTAGCGACGATTATTTCGCAGGCGGTGTCTGCGGCATGGGTTCTGCGATTTCTGACCGGAAAACAGACCGTTCTGCGCTTAAAACGCGCGTATTTCCGCATTGACCGGCCGCTTCTGGCGTCCGCAGTCGGTCTGGGTGCATCTCCGTTTGTCATGCAGTCGACAGAAAGCCTGCTCACCATCGCGTTCAACGTGTCGCTGCAACGCTACGGCGGCGACGCAGCCGTCGGCGCAATGACCATCCTGACCTCGGTGGCGCAAATGGTGCAGCTGCCGCTAACCGGTCTGGCGCAGGGCGCGCAGCCCATCCTCAGCTACGCCTGCGGCGCGAAGCGGCCCGACCGCATGAAGCGCGTCGTGCAGCTGAATCTCGCGGCGGCGTTCGTGTTCGCGTTCTCGATCTGGGCAGCTGTGCAGCTGTTCCCGCATACGGTCGTGCACCTGTTTACCTCGGATGAGGAGCTGGTCGAACGCACCGTCTGGGCGCTGCGCGTGTACTTTGCGCTCGGATTTACCAATGCGTTCCAGACCGGATTCCAGCAGTCGTTTGTGGCGCTCGGCGAGGCGAGAATCTCGCTTTTTCTCGCGCTCGAGCGCAAGGTTTTCCTGCTGATACCGTTTATTTTAATCCTGCCGCACTTTTTCGCGGATAAGCTGTTCGCCGTGTTCCTCGCAGAGCCGGTCGCGGATTTGCTGGCGGCAGCAACGACGACAACGCTGTTTTTGATTCGATTCAAGCAGATCACGCGAGATATGTGAACCAATTTCCCTGCATCGGCTGTGCGGGGTACACGAGGCGCGTAGCGCTACGCCCTATCCGGGAGGCAGCCTTTTTCAGCACCAGCTGAGCGGGGTACACGAACTGCGCAAGCGTGTTCGCCCCTGACGGGCGGGGGGATTCGCTGAACCTCAGCGGAGAGTTGCGCTCTGCGGAGCGCGGGGATTTGCCGCGCCCCGCGGCGGGGCAAGAGGGTAGACACCTACGGTTTCTACCCTCTTAACTCCCGTTTCCCTTTATTTCTTAGTCTGGCGCAGATTGCCGACATGTGACCGCTTCGAAATGGGGGAACGGCAGAGGATTTTTTCTACCGTAGGGGAGCACAGTGTGCTCCCATGTCCCGACATATTCGCAGCGTCAGATAAATTACTGCTACACATGTGGGTTCATCTACGCAGAGCGCGGCATAACCGTGCCGCACAACTCTTTAACGTGTTATACCGCACGGCATCTGCGAATTTAGGTGTTTGGTACAATTTATCTTCGTAGGCCCTGTCTATAACAACGCGCTAAAGGATCGCGCGGCACTGCTATGCCGCGCCTGCGAAGACTTTCCGGTCTATGTAGCAGTACGCTGTCTGTGAACTGCGAATAGGTTGCGAAAAACACGGAAGAAAAAATCCTCTGCCGTACTCCTTTTCGCAGCGGTCACATGTAGGTAATCTGCGTCAGATTAGGAAGCAAGGGAAAGGCAGGAGTTCAAAGAGGAAGGGAAACCGCAGGTGTCCCTTCCTTTTTGCCCCTGCGGCGGGCGCCGCACGTTCCTGCGCTCCGCAGAGCGCAACTCCCGCTGAATCGCAGACGAAAACCTCGATTTAACATAGATTTTACTCGAAAAAGCACACTTTACTTAAACTTAACGAACTCTCGCTTTTGCATTTTACAAAACTTCCGTAAGATAATCTTGTAACAAAAAACGAAGACGAATGTAAAAGGAGAACTAATTATGAAAAAGAGCATTTCCATGCTTCTGGCAGCAATGATGCTGACCGGTGCACTGAGCGGCTGCGGCGGCAGTTCCTCTTCCGCTTCCTCGGATTCCCAGGCAAGCGGCAATGACAGCGGCGTATCCGGTGCGATCACCGTTATCTCACGTGAGGATGGTTCCGGTACGCGCGGCGCGTTCATCGAACTGACTGGTGTAGAGGAGAAGAACGACGCAGGCGAGAAGATCGACAATACCACCGCGGATGCCGAGATCGCCAACAAGACCGATGTTGTACTGACCAGCGTAGCAGGCAACGAGAAGGCTATCGGCTACATTTCTCTCGGTGCGCTGAACGACACCGTACAGGCTGTCAAGGTAGACGGCGCAGAAGCTACCGTAGATAACGTAAAGGCAGGCACCTACAAGCTGTCCCGTCCGTTCAATATTGCAACCAAGGGCGAGCCGACCGGTGTAGCCAAGGATTTTATCAACTTCATCCTCTCCAAGGAAGGTCAGGCTGTTGTAACTGATAACAAGTACATCGCTGTTGACGACAATGCAGCAGCCTTTACTTCCGACGGTTCCTCCGGACAGATCGCAGTCGGCGGTTCCTCCTCGGTATCCCCGGTTATGGAGAAGCTGATCGAGGCGTACAAAGCTGTAAACCCGAACGCAAGCATCGACCTGCAGACCTCTGACTCCACCTCCGGCATGACCGGCACGATGGACGGCACCTTTGCCATCGGCATGGCATCCCGCGAGCTGAAGGACGACGAGGCTGCACAGCTTACCGGCACCGCCATCGCACTTGACGGCATCGCAGTAGTCGTAAACCCGGCGAACACCATTGACGACCTGTCTATGGATCAGATCAAGGGTATCTATGTCGGCGACATCACCGACTGGGGCGACCTCGCGTAAGCGAATTCACAGACTGATAAAACAGGGCGAAGTGATTCGCCCTGTGCCTGTATAGGAGAAAGATTATGAAAAACTTTCGGGAAAACCTGATGCACATGGTATTTTTTCTCTGTGCGCTGACCTCCATCTTTGCGGTGGTGCTCATCTGTATTTTCCTGTTTGCGAACGGTGTGCCTGCCATGAAGGAGATTGGCCTGCTGGACTTCCTCACAGGCGCGAAGTGGAAGCCGGGCAACGACATTTACGGCATCCTGCCGATGATCCTCGGCAGCCTGTACATCACCGCCGGTGCGATCGTTATCGGCGTGCCGATCGGTCTGCTGACCGCGGTATTCATGGCATTCTACTGTCCGAAAAAACTGTACGGTCTTCTCAAGCCGTGCACCGAGCTGCTGGCCGGTATTCCGTCTATCGTATACGGCTTCTTCGGCATGGTCATTATCGTACCGGTAGTTCGTGCGGTGGCAGGTGTGTTCGGAGCGGATATTTCCGGCTCGTCCATCCTGGCGGCGTCCATCCTGCTCGGCATTATGATTCTGCCGACCATCATCGGCGTGTCCGAAGCGGCGCTGCGTGCGGTTCCGATGAGCTACTACGAGGGCGCCGTCGCCATGGGCGCACGGCATGAGCGCGCGATATTCACGGTTATGGTACCGGCTGCCAAGTCCGGCGTGCTGGCCGGCATCGTGCTCGGCATCGGCCGCGCCATCGGCGAGACCATGGCGGTTATCATGGTAGCGGGCAACCAGCCGCGACTGACCGGCAGCATGCTCAAGGGCATCCGCACCATGACGGCAAACATCGTGCTTGAGATGGGCTACGCCACCGGCCTGCACCGTGAGGCACTTATTGCGACCGGCGTTGTGCTGTTCGTATTCATTCTGCTCATCAATCTGGCATTCTCGGTTCTCAAAAGGAGGAAGGAAGCATGACAAGAGAAGCTGTCTCTGCTGCAAAACCGGCAATGCGCGCACAGGCAAAGACCGAAAAGGTGCACGGCGCCGCGTCTGCGGCTGCGCTCAAGGGTCTGGTGTACGGCGCGGCTGTGCTGACCTTTGCGGTGCTGCTGTTCCTGCTCGGCTATATTCTGGTGACGGGTATCCCGCATCTCAAGTCGTCGCTGTTTCAGTGGAATTACACCTCTGAGAACGTCTCGATGATGCCTGCCATCCTCACTACGGTTGAAACGACCGCGCTGGCACTGCTGCTGGCCGTGCCGCTCGGCCTGTTCACCGCCGTGTACCTGAATGAGTATGCCAAGCGCGGAAACAAGCTGGTAAACGTCATCCGCATCACGACCGAGACGCTTTCCGGCATTCCGTCCATCGTATACGGCCTGTTCGGCATGCTGTTCTTCGTCACCAGGCTGCACTGGGGATACTCGCTGCTGGCCGGTGCGATGACGCTGGCAATCATGATCCTGCCGCTCATCATGCGTACCGCAGAGGAAGCACTGATTGCGGTTCCGGATTCCTACCGCGAAGGCTCGTTCGGTCTGGGCGCCGGACGTCTGCGCACGGTATTCCGCATCGTGCTGCCTGCTGCGGGTCCCGGCATTCTGTCCGGTGTTATCCTTGGTATCGGCCGCATCGTCGGTGAGACCGCGGCGCTCATCTTTACCGCAGGCACTATGGCCCAGATTCCCGGTCTGTTCCAGTCCGGCCGTACGCTGGCCATCCACATGTATGTGCTCTCGGGTGAGGCGCTGCACATGAACGAGGCAAATGCTACCGCAGTCGTTCTGCTGCTGGTGGTCCTGCTGATGAATACGCTTTCCGCTCTGGCAGCGAAAAAGCTGACCAAGAAGTAAATGGAGAATGAACATGGAAAATAAGATCGAAATTCACAATATGAATCTGCATTACGGCGATTTTCACGCCCTGCACGATATCAATCTGGATATCAAGGAGAATGAGATCACCGCATTCATCGGGCCGTCCGGCTGCGGCAAGTCTACGCTGCTGCGTTCGCTCAACCGCATGAACGATCTGGTGGAAAACTGCCGTATCACGGGCGACATCATGCTCGATGGTCAGGATATCTACAAGAACTGTGACGTCAATCTGCTGCGCCGCCGTGTCGGCATGGTATTCCAGAAGCCGAACCCGTTCCCGATGTCGATTTATGATAACATCGCCTACGGTCCGCGCACGCACGGCATTAAGAGCCGTGTGCAGCTTGACGAGATCGTTGAAACCTCGCTCAAGCGTGCCGCTATCTGGGAGGAGACCAAGGATAACCTCAAAAAATCCGCGCTGTCCATGTCCGGCGGTCAGCAGCAGCGTATCTGCATCGCGCGTGCGCTTGCCGCAGACCCGGAGGTGCTGCTGATGGACGAGCCGACCTCTGCGCTTGATCCGATCTCCACCGCGAAGATCGAGGACCTTGTGCTCGAGCTCAAAAAGGATTATACTATCGTTATGGTAACGCATAATATGCAGCAGGCCACCCGTGTTTCGGATACGACTGCGTTCTTCCTGCTTGGAGACATGATCGAAGTGGATGACACCGAAAAGCTGTTCTCCATGCCGTCGGACAAGCGCACGGAAGACTACATTACGGGGAGGTTCGGCTAATGAGAAACCGTTTTGATAATCAGCTTGCGGAGATGAACAATGAGCTGATCTCGATGGGAGCACTGTGCGAAAACGCAATCGCCAGTGCGGTAAAGGCTCTGCTTGAGGGCGATATCAAGCTGGCGGCTGCCGCCATCCGCATTGATCAGGAGATTGACCGCAAGGAACGCGAAATCGAGTCCATGTGCCTCAAGCTGCTGCTGCAGCAGCAGCCGGTGGCAAGCGATCTGCGTCTGATCTCCTCCGTGCTGAAAATGATCACGGATATCGAGCGCATCGGTGATCAGGCAAGCGATATTGCGGAGATTGTAACGTATCTGTCCGGTGCGTGCGGTCACAACACGCATATCGACCAGATGGCGCAGGCAACCATTAAAATGGTGACCGACAGCCTGGACGCGTTTGTCCGCCGTGACCTGACCCTTGCATGGAGCGTTATTGAATATGATGACGTGGTGGACCGCCTGTTCGATGAGTGCAAGAGCGACCTTATCGCGGAGATCGCGCAGAACCCGGAGGACGGCGAGCGCGTACTCGATGTGCTGATGATCGCCAAGTATCTGGAGCGTATCGGCGACCACGCGACCAATATTGCCGAATGGGTGGAGTTTTCCATCACCGGCTCGCATAAAAGCGCAATGCACGGCGCGGAAGCGGCGGCGCGCTGACAGAAATCGGAGTGTAACATATGATATACTGTGTGGAAGATGATGCGGGTATCCGCGAACTGGTGGTGTACACGCTGCGCAACACCGGTTTTGAGGCTGACGGCTTCGAGGACGGTGCGGCGCTGACCGCTGCTCTGAAAAAATGCAAGCCGCAGCTGATTCTGCTGGATATCATGCTGCCCGGCGAGGACGGCATCACCATTCTGCGTCGTCTGCGCGCAGCGCCGGATACAGCGAAGATTCCGGTCATTCTTCTGACTGCGAAAAACACGGAGTACGACAAGGTAGTCGGTCTGGACACCGGTGCGGATGATTACATTCCCAAGCCGTTCGGCATGATGGAGCTGATCGCGCGCATTCGTGCGGTCCTGCGCCGCACCGAGGATATGCAGGACAAGGATGAGCCGCGTCCGCTGGTAGCCGGCGGCATCTGCGTGGATGAGCGTGCTCACACCGTATTCGTTAACGAGCAGGAGGTGCAGCTGACGCTCAAGGAGTACCAGCTGCTGTGCCTGCTGATGAAAAACCGCGGTGCCGTACTCACGCGCGATGTGCTGCTCGAGAATATCTGGGGTTATAATAATGAAAGCGAAACCCGCACGGTCGATGTGCATATCCGCACGCTGCGGCAAAAGCTGGGCGCGGACGGTGCGCTGATCGAGACTGTCCGCGGTGTCGGCTACCGCATGGGAGAGCACACATGAGAAAGCGCGTATTCGGCAGCATTTTTCTCACATCGCTTGTCACGCTGCTGCTGACGACCGGGCTGCTGCTGCTGGCAGTTCACGCCGGTCTGACCAATGACATGCGGCAGCGGCTGGTGACGGAGAGCAGCTACCTGTCTGCGGTGGATAACATCGGGGAGGAGCTGGAGAAATTCGGCTCGGTATATGCCGACCGTTTGACGCTGGTCGCGCAGGACGGCACGGTGCTGTACGACAACCGCATGAATGCCTCCGAGATGGAGAACCACGCCGTCCGTCCGGAGATTGCGGCGGCAGAGCAGAACGGCACGGGCGAGGACAACCGTCTGTCTGAAACCTTCGCTAAGCAGACGTTTTATTACGCGGTGCGCCTGAAAAACGGCGATGTTCTGCGTATTTCCGCAACTGCGGACAGCGTGTTCGGCGCACTGTCGAATGCGTCGCCGTGGATTGTGCTGATCATCCTGCTGGCGCTGCTGGTCGCGGCGCTGCTGGCAGGCTGGCTGACCGGTCTGTTCCTCAAGCCGATCGAAGCGCTCGACCTGCATGATCCGATGAAGGGCGAAGCCTATGACGAGCTGTCGCCGCTGCTGCACCGCATGGACAAGCAGAACCGCAAAATTCAGGCGCAGATGGACGAGCTGCAGCGCCGTCAGGCTGAGTTTGACGACATTACGGCCCGCATGGATGAAGGTCTGGTACTGTTTTCCGGCAAGGGCATGATTCTGTTTGCCAATCACGCTGCGCGGGCGCTGTTCCCGCATGACAGTGCGGAAGGCAGCTATCTGACGCTGTGCCGCGACGCGAATTACATTCAGGTGGTCGAGCAGGCGCTCGACGGCAATGGTGCGCACGGCAAACTCGAGCGGAACGGCCGTATTTATGAACTTACGGCAAGCTCGGTGGAGGAGAACAGCGCATGGCATGCTGCTGTGCTGCTGATCGTGGATATTACCGAGCGCGAGCGTGCCGAGCAGCAGCGGCAGGAATTTACAGCCAATGTGTCGCACGAGCTGAAAACGCCGCTGACCAGCATTATGGGCTACGCGGAAATCATCGCGGGCGGCATTGCCAAGCCGGAGGACGTAGCGCCGTTTGCGGGCAAGATCCGCACGGAAGCGCAGCGGCTGCTGGCGCTCATCGAGGATATCATTCACCTGTCCCGACTGGATGAAGGCGGAGAAACAGTGGCTTTTGAGCCGGTGGAGCTATCCGCCCTCTGTGATACCGTGCGCGACCGCCTGCAGAGCAAGGCAGCAGGCAAGGGCATCGCGCTGCACATCGAGGGAGAACCGGCTGCGGTTTCCGGTCAGCGCCGCACGCTCGAGCAGATGATCTTCAATCTGACGGATAACGCCATCAATTATAATAAGCCGCAGGGCAGCGTGACGCTTACGACCGGCACGGAGAGTGGCCGACCGTTCGTGCGGGTGGCGGATACCGGCATCGGTATCGCGCCGGCGGATCAGCAGCGCGTGTTTGAGCGGTTCTACCGCGTGGATAAAAGCCACAGCAAGATGACCGGCGGCACCGGACTGGGGCTTTCGATTGTCAAGCATGGTGCGGCGCTGCATCATGCGGAGGTTGAGATGAAGAGTGCGCTCGGCGAGGGAACTTGCATTACTTTGCGGTTTCCTAAAGAATAAGCTGCGCTCTGCGGAGCGCGGGAGGCTGCCGCATCCGCGGCGGGGACAAAGAGGACGGGACACCTGCGGTTTCCCTTCCTCTTTGAACTCCTGCCTTTCCCTTGTTAGATAGCCCGGCGAAAATCGGAGAGCGGCGACCGCTTCGAAATAGGGGAACGGCAGAGGATTTTTACTACCGTGTCTTTCGCAGCCTGTTCGCAGTGTCAGATACCATTCTGCTACACATACGGTTTATTTTCTACAGGGCGCGGCATGACAGTGCCGCGCGATTCGTGAGCGCGTTATGATAGAAAGGGGCTGCGAAGATAAATGGTATCGAATACCTAAATTCGTAGGTGTCGTGCGTTGTAACGCGCCAAAGGGTTGCGCGACACGGATATCCCCCAGGGGACCCTCTCTTGCCCTTTGGGCAATTCACCTTGTGTCGTGCCTGCGCAGACGAAACCGTTTGTGTAGCAGTACGCTATCTGTGAACTGCGAAAAGGCGGAGAAAGACACGCTGTGGTAACCCGACTGCCGTTTCCCATTTTCGCAGCGGTCACATGTCGGCAATCTGCGCCAGACCCTCTAAGGGAAAAGGGGAGATTCACAAGAGGGTGGAAAACCGCAGGTTGTCTA
>OGYH01001172.1_pt1 | contig 25664 bp, 22 predicted proteins | sample 1576511 | NCBI WGS metagenome assembly OGYH01 (sample SAMEA3541522, study PRJEB24748) | human gut metagenome | biome: human gut; feature: human-associated habitat; material: faeces | place: China | collected 2012
CGGTTGAAAGCCGCATTGCCATTCAGGAGGGCATGAGCGAAATCCAGACGGTCAAGACCGCCATTCACGAGATCGCCCACGCAAAGCTCCACGCCGTCAAGCCGGATGAGAAAGCCGCGCCAGAAGATAAGAAGGATCGGCACACCAAGGAGGTTGAAGCGGAAAGCGTTGCCTACACCGTCTGCCAGCGTTACGGCATCGAAACCTCAGACTATTCCTTCGGCTATATCGCCGGTTGGTCATCCGGCAAGGAAACCAAGGAACTGAAAAGCTCTCTGGACACCATCCGCAAGACGGCGGCTGAGATGATTGAGGGCATTGACGGCAAGCTCAAGGTGCTGCTGGCAGAAAAAGCGCAGTCCGCAGAGAAGGAAGCCGAAGCTCCTGCAAAGGAAGCCATTCTGGAAGAAAAGCCGGAAGTCCCCATTTACCGCGAGACGGCGAATTATGCTTATGAAGCCGGTGAGCTGGAGTCATATCGTGCTTCTCTCGCTGCAAACGTGGAATGCCGCCGTGCGATTGAGGCGGCAATCAGTTCTAACTACGGAGACAACCGGCTGGATGCGGATGCTGCCGTGAAAAGCGTCCTTGAGCAGTTCTCTCCGGAGCGTGTCCGATATGTCCTTGCAAACACCATTCAGCAGAAAGACTTTGATGGGCGTATTCCGCAGCCCCTCAAGGAATGGGCGAAGACCGTTGATGTCTGCCCGGAGAATGCCTCCCGCTTCCTTGTGGATAAACCCAATCCCGGACTGACGGCACTTTTCGTGGATGCGTTCCGTCAGCAGACAGAACCCCAGAAGGAAGTCATGCCTGAAAAAACAGAGGAAAGAGACCCGGAGGTTGTTGCATGGGAGAATGATGAGATTACCTCTATTGAGGTAAAAACCGTGGAGGTCAAGTCTCCCTTTGCGCCCTTGCCGGAGGAAGCGGCAAAAGCACCGAAAGCGCACCGCCTGACTGCCGAAGAGAAGGAGATCAAAGCCGCCGTCATGGACACGCTCAAGGGGCAGATTGCCTATAACAACGACGGTATGCGGGCGTCCTATCGCGCCTCTAACCATTCCTTCAATCTGCTGGCACGGAACGGCGTCAGGATCGAGGGCAACACGGTCACGCAGAACGGTGAGCCGCTGTTCAAAATCCATCGCCGTCATGCGGCGCGAAAAACACAGGGCTGCTACCGTGAGCTGATGCCGACGCTGGAATACGTCAGGCAGGAGCAGAAGCAGGAAAAGCCCTCCATCCGCGATCAGCTCAAAGCTGCCGCGAAAACGAAGCCGGAGAAGAAGTCTCCGGTCAAATCCAAAACGCACGACATGGAGTTGTGAGAAAGGAGACGCATGAAGAAATACACAGACGTTGACATCGTTGCGGAGCTGCAGAAGCTCGTGGACAGTCATGTAGACAGCTACAAGGAAGACTTCGACATCGACAAGCGCATCATCCGCCGCGCTGCCGAAAGTCAGAATCCCGAAGACAAGACGCTGATGTGGTTCTGCCGTCCGCATGGAACGCACTGCCTCAATGAAAATCAGGTCTTTATTCAGGGAACGCGAGATCACAACACCTTCCGTTTCTATGCGGAACAGACCTACGACGAGTGCATTGCCCGCGTCATCGTCCCAAAAGCCGTCAAGCGCGGCAAGGTGTTCGGGGATGTCTTTGAGATCAACTACCGGGAACAGGCGGCAAATGTGGCGCAGAACTCGGTTGCGCCGGATCATGACCGGCTGACCTTCGCAGACGGCTTTGTGCTGGACGCCCCCTGCCGCAGCAGCTTCGATGCAGCAATGGCTCTGGTCGGTGAGCATGGAGGCGTCAAAACCCACCAGACGCTCCCGAAGGACGCGGATGCTCTGGCGGAAGTGCTGTCCAAGCAGAAAAGCCGCCGTGACAGACTGCCGGATGCAGAAAGGACAGAGGCGCTTTCGCCTCTGCCCGTTGCAGAACTCCGTAAGTACGAGGCAGTCAAAAAGGCGCATCCCGACGCGCTGGTCTGCTTTGCTCAGAACGGCTATTTTGAGCTGTACGGCAAGGACGCAGAGAAAGCCGCGCCGCTTCTCGGCACAAAACTCCTTGAAAAGAAGGTGCGCGGCAAGCCTTCCGTGCCGGTTACTGGTTTCCGTGAAAGCGCATGGGTAGCTGGTTCTCATAAGCTCTGGAAGTCCGGCATGGATGTCTTTCTCAGCAAGGACGGCGAGACCTTCAAGGAACTCAAAGCCGCAGATTACATTCCTGTCGGCGCAACGCTGAATGTGGATGGGATCAAGTGCAGAATCGACGCGGTTGATTTTGCCGCTGATGAAGTCCGGCTGACCAACATCGAGGACAAGAACCGCCCCATCCGCTTTTCTGAGAGCATCCAGTATGTCCGCGCCTATGTGGAGGATGCCGGAACTGCCATCTACGACACCATCCCGAAGAAGCCCGCTGCCCGTGAATCCATCCGTGACAAACTGAAATCCGCACAGAAGGCACAGCCGCCTCACACACCGAAGCCGCAGAAATTGAAAGGAAAGGATATGGAACTCTGATATGAAAAACTTTACCGTGGAAGAAATCAACCTGATGTGTTGCTTCAACACATCCAGCCGGAAGCGGCTGATCGACGATATGAAGAGCGTCACCCTGAACGACATGGACGGTGAGATTGCGGAGCTGATGTATAAGACCGTCCGGAAGCTCGAAGCCATGACCGACGCGGAGTTTGAGGAACTGTATATCATGCCGGACGGCATGGTGGATGACTGAAAGGAGGATGCCTATGCCCGTATTAGACGGTGATTTTGAAGCCTTCGTCACGAACCTTGGCAAGTACAACGAGGGTATGCTGATCGGTGAGTGGGTGAAGTTGCCCACCACCGAGGAAGAGATGCAGAAGGTCTTTGAGCGTATCGGGATCGGCAAGCAGGATGAGTTCGGTCAGCCCTACGAAGAGTGGTTTATCACCGACTACGAATGCCCGATCTATGGCGTTCAGAAGATGCTTGGCGAGTACGAGAGCCTTGATAAGCTCAACTACCTTGCCGCTTTGATTGACGAGCTTTCCCTGAGCGATCAGGAAAAGCTCGTTGCCATTATGGAGGCTGGCTGCGATGAGGTCAGCGACATCGACGATCTCATCAACCTGACGTTCAATCTGGACTGCTACGACATCATGCCCGGTATCAACGACGAATATGACCTCGGCTATTACTATGCCAACGAAGCCGGTATCTACTCCGAAAAGGATCTCGGTCCTCTGGCAGACTACATCGACTATGAACGCTATGGTCACGACATCGCTTATGATGAACAGGGACGCTTCACCGATGAAGGCTATGTCCGCGTCGCAAGCGAACGCTGGGACAGGCAGTTTAACGGTGAGCTGGACGATATTCCCGACGAATACCGGATCACCGGCTCAGGGGAAGACGCCGAGCGTGACAGCACCATCGCCGTTCTCGTCGTTGAGCCGGGAAAGGAGCCTTATGTGAAGGAGATTGACTCGGATCTCAAGTCCTTGCAGCATGAGGTCGGCGGCTGCATCGAGGCAATTTATCCCTACGAAGACCCGGTTGCCTTAGTCTGCAACGAGGAAGGCAAGCTGGAAGGTCTGCCCCTGAACCGCGCTCTGCGTGATGAGGACGGTGACATCTACGATGTTGTTGCCGGAACATTCATGGTGGTCGGCTTGACGGATGACAGCTTCGACTCTCTGACCGTAGAGCAGATGCAGAAGTTCGCTGACCACTTCAAAGTGCCGGAGCAGTTTGTCAAGCTGGGCGATAAGATTGTGGCGATCCCCATGATCTCGAAGGAGCAGCAGAAGCAGGAAAGCATCGAGCAGAAGGACTTCGAGATGAACGCCGACACCTCCGGGCTGACGGTTGCCGGTCACATCGGGACGTGGCACACCATTGACCAGCACGAAGTCGGCGGTCACAGCTTTTATCTGATGGAGCATGACACCTACGGCGATGAGGCGGCTTGCATCATCGTCGATGAGCGCGGCAAGCTCGTCCTTGATGATGTCTACAACGGCTTTGACGATGACACGCTCCGCCTTCTCGACCTTGAGGTCAAGGAAGTGCCGGAAATGCCCGATCCCGCGCTCTCCGTTCAGGATATGAAGGACTACGGCTACGCATGGGCTGGTGTTCTTCCCGCCGGTCAGGAGGCGGCTGAGAAGGCTTTGGAGAAGGGTTGCGAGGTTTACCGTCTCTATTCCGATAACACCGAGGGCTTGTGCGTAGATGCCAAAGAGATTGCCGATCATGCGTCAAAGGGCGGAATGCTCGGTATCAGCAAGGAAAGCTGGATGGCAGCTCTTGAGAAGGAAAACTACCTCAAGGCGGCGGAGATGTCGATGGAGGATGACTACGGCATGATTGATGGGATCATCAACAACGGTCCGAAGGAGGACAAGACCGCAGAGGTCAAAGCCCCCGAAAGGGGCGAAAAGTCCTCCATCATGGACAGACTCAAGTCTGCAAAGGCTGAAAAGCAGAAGGAATGCTGCCCTCCCAAAAAGCACAAAGGAGAGATTGAGCTGTGAGCAGAAGTCAGAAATGGCGGCAGGAGTGGTCGTTCTTCATCGGGGACAGCGGACGTCGGAAGTATAACCGCTTCTGCGTCCGCTGCATCCATAGCTGCAAGCAGAGCTTTCGTGCGGATCTCATCGCCTGTCCGCACTTCTCCCGGAAGGGGGCGCAGAGTAGACAATTAGGGGTCGAAAAAGCCCGTGATTGCAAGCCTCAGAGCGGCGCAAATTGACCAACCTAAGTGATTATATTCCCTGCGCAGCTTCTTCTTTAGCGCGGAAATAAGTGTCGATTTCGGCACTTGTTTGAATGCCCGGAAAACGAACCAAGAGCCTCTGTCGATGCCCGGTTTGGGGATCGGCAGAGGCTCTTTTTTTGTATCTTTTCTGTAAATACCGTCGAAAATCACACGCTAATCCATAGTGTCACTATTAGCGTTTCTGTATAACTATGCCTCTAACCCATATAATTATCATGAGCGTTATAGAAAAGGTGTAGGTACGCGCTATGATTGACAAACGAATAGGTAAACGAGTAAAACAATGCAGAGAACGCCTCGGAATCTCACAAGAAGAGCTTGCGGAAAAGACCGGGCTGACTACAAATTATATTTCTACGGTTGAACGTGGTATGTCGTTCCCTCGCTGTGAGAAATTGATCATTCTTCTCAATGGGCTTGAGGTTTCGGCAGACGCGATTTTCTGTGATGTCCTGGAGCATTCGACAAGCTATAAATCGTCTGAACTCTCGGAGAAACTTACTTCGTTGTCTCCGCAAGCGCAGAAGCGCATTTTGCAGATGGTTGAGCTGATGATCCAGCAGGAAACGGCAGATAATAGCTGAATCCGTCATGGGCTGTGTGATTTTTTCACGCAGCCTTTTTTCTTCCCTTATTTCGACAGAATATTTCATATCTCCGTGCTATACTATGTATTAGATACATAGAAGCAGTCTCTAATACATAGTCAGGAGATGAAAAAGAGAATGAAGACCTGTGCTTTTACCGGGCATCGACCGCAAAACCTCCCGTTTGGTTTCAACGAGGAAGACGAACGCTGCATAAACCTCAAAAAAACTCTCAGGGAGCAAATCATCAAGCTCATTGAAAATGAAGGCGTCACGCACTTTATATCCGGAATGGCAATCGGTGTAGATATGTATGCTGCTGAGATCGTGCTGGGTCTAAAAGCATCCTATCCGGGAATTACGCTTGAAAGCGCCATCCCATGCGAAAGCCAAGCCGCAAAGTGGTCAGAAGCTCTAAGAGATCGGTATTTCGACATTGCGTCCAAGTGCGATAAGGAAACACTGATTCAAACCCATTACTCGCCTGACTGCATGGACAAGCGCAACCGTTATATGGTTGATCACGCGGATGTTCTGATTGCAGTTTGGGATGGAAGCCCCAGCGGAACCGGAAAGACCGTCAGATATGCTCATCAGCAAGGCAAATCTGTTACGATCATTGACCCGGTTTCCCTTGATGTCACACAAGAATAAGGCGAATAATTTCCCCTCTGAATCAAGCATTGTGAAAACCGTGAATTTACTTACGATGGTGAATACACATTGCACTGAACAGTGATTATTGGAAACGTGTACGGTATGTGCTGTCCCGTGAACTTTTCCACGGAATGCAATGGGTTTTTGCGGCTTCGCAAAATGGAAAGTGACACTCTATGAACAGTCCCTTGCTGGGAAAAAATAAAATCGCTGGAAATGGGAATGCCCCGGCACTGTGCATCTGGCGCAGCGCCGGGGCGTTTTTTCATCACAGGAGGTCATTCAGAAGATTCATGCACTTAACCTTCTGTTGGAGATTTGCACTCCCGTACACATTCAGGGTAAAAGATACGTTCTTATGTCCGAGGATTTCAGAAAGAGACTTTATATCAAACTCCGGTATCTCGATTGCTCTAACTGCGAATGTATGCCGGATCTCATGAAACTTCACTTTCTCTAATCCATTCCGCTTCAAGAAACGTGTGAAAAATTGCCGATATGTTCTCGGCTCGGTTGGCTTTGTCTTGCCCGTGAGGAAATAGTGATTCGGGTTTTCCGTGTAAAACTTCTTGATGATATTCATGAGAAGGGACGGAACAGGAATCGTTCGAGCGGAGGTTTTCGTTTTCGGCGGTCCTATATGAAGATACGATTCTCCCTTCTTCTTGTCGTAGATACGCTGGACGGTTTTGTTGATGCTGATGGTCTTGTCCGTTAGCGAAATGTCCCTCATCTGCAAGCCGCACAGCTCGCCTATCCGGACTCCGGTAAACAATGCAATCAAAATTCCCGCTGTCTTCCGGTTCAAGTCCATGTAGATACACTGGATTAGAGCTTGCTCTTGATCTTTTGAGAGAGAAACTACTTTCTTGATACCAAGCTCTTTTGGGTATTCGATTAGGTCCCAGTTCAGGAGTGGAATAGCCCGTTCCTTGTAGGCGTACTCCATTGACAACCGAAAAACGAGGATAACATCCCTTATCGTCTTCACGGTAAGCCCTCCGGTCTTATCCAAGCGTCCAGCATTGTAGAGATACGAAATGTAGCTCTGGATGTCCGCTTCGGTGATGCTGCCAATCTTGCGCTTGCCGAAATATGGGATCAGGTGATTTTCGGCAATCAGCGTAAAGCTGGCGTGGGTTGACGGCGTGATCATGGGCTTCTTTTGATTTAGCCATGTGTTCACAAGCGTCTTGAATTGTGTATTGTTAGTCATAATGACCACCTCCACGAACATTATCCGGTGGAGGGATAATCAGGGCATTAACACCCTCAAGTAACGGTCTTGAGAAGCGTCCGAAGCTCCGCTTTCCGGGCTTCGATGAGCCGTGGCAGACAACTTTGTTATCATCCGTATTTGCAAAGAACACTCAGAAAAACACAGATGGGCGAATAACAAATGTCATCTGTAACTCTGCAAAGCAGGGCTTGATACCACAGCGCGAATACTTTGACAAGGACATCGCCAACAGCGACAATACCAACGGATATTACATCATTGAGGAAAATGACTTCGTTTATAACCCTCGCAAATCATCCGACGCGCCATACGGTCCTATAAGTAGCTACAAATATACCGAAGCTGGTATTGTTTCACCGTTGTACCTTTGCTTTAGAGCTAAGAAAGAGATCAATCCTGCGTTCTTTGAATGGTATTTCCGGTCTTCTGCGTGGCATAGGTATGTGTATATGTCCGGTGACAGCGGAGCAAGACATGACAGAGTTAGCATAAAGGATGACACCTTCTTTGCTATGCCGATCAATATTCCGTCTGCTCACGAGCAAGCGCAAATTGCCAATTTCCTTGAGAGAATTGAACAGAGAATCGAAACGCAACGCGCTCTGGTCGATAGCCTCAAGAAGTATAAAAGAGGTGCTATCAAGAGTATTTTCACTCAAAGAGTGTCTTTCCATGCGGAGAAAAATAAATGGGAAAGTCATAAGATGAGCGAGTTGATCACCCTTCAATCTGGTCAAGATTTTGCACCGACTAATTATAATGAGCAAGGAAAAGGTATACCTTACATGACGGGAGCAAGCTGCATTGTTGAAGGACAGACGGTCGTTTCAAGGTGGACAACAGTTCCCCGGTGCTTCGCTTATCGTGGAGATACACTTCTGGTATGCAAAGGCTCCGGCTCTGGCGCAGTAGCATTTCTCTCTCAAGATAAGGTGCATATTGCACGACAGTTTATGGCGTTGCGCCCCCATGGCGGCATGACCAAAGAGTTTTGCTTTTACCTCACACTTCATCTTTCTGAGAAAATGAAGCAATCGGCAACAGGACTGATTGAAGGCATAGATCGTAAAACTGTTTTGAATCAGCGTGTCTTTTTACCCCCCATCGTTGAGCAAGAGCGAATCGTGAAATTTCTTTCGGCAATAGAAAAGGCTTTAATAACGCAAGAGGGTGTTCTAAAGAGCCTTGTTTCTATAAAAAAGGGATTGATGCAACAGCTCTTTATATGAAGAGCTGCTGCAAAAGAGAGACTCGCATTCCAACCAACTGGCGCTCTGTACTTTCAGCATTCGCTATTTTTTTATTTAGCATCTCAAATAGCTTTGACAAGTGCTTCTGTTCTCCCACTGACGGCAAGCATCGACGGATGCGGACAAATTGGGAATAATGGACTCTTTGCTTTTCAATAAGTGATCCAGTAGCGATGAGCTTGTAGTGAATTAGCATGGAGTACGATGTCAGATATTCTTCCCAGAAGCAAATAGTATCAGGCTCATTAACAGAGAAGATATTATAATAGCCTGAAACAGCGGCGGTATAACCGAGATGGTTAGGAGCGATTGCGCCCAGATGGGCGTTCATGGGATTATATGCAAACCAACCGGGCTTAATCATCTTGTAGTTTTCCCCCTCCTTAGTTACAAGAAACTCCCGATAATAACGTTCTGTTTTTGGCGTTATACCATCCTCAACGGTGAGGCTGACTAAAGGCGTGGATGGTGTGTTTGATGTCCTTATTGTTTGCTCGGTGAAATATTCACCTAAAGACGATTGCTGCCATTCGGGGTAACACGCTTTTCTGGTTCCTTTTCTTCCAGTGAACACTTGCTGAATGACACCTCTTTTATACTTCTTGAGGGAAGCGAGAAGATTTTCCTGCGCGGCGATTCGCTCGTCAATTTTTTGGAGAAAGTCGGCTATGTGCTTCTGTTCGGAGGGCGAAGGAAGATGAATTGTTACGCTCATGTAATCCTCAAAGGAAATATTGAGTAGTCCATCCATACGAACGCTTGACGATACAAGGCGTTTAAGCTGTTTATCCATTTTGGGGTTATTGAGCGCCATCGCAATAAACGGCGTATATTCGTGATTATTGATTTTGAAGCAATGATACACATAGGGGATTCGTGCCTCTGGCTCGGTCAGCTCATAACAACAACCAAACTGTTTAGCCTTAGATGCGCCGTGATTATACGCCAATTCTCCTTGCTTCAAGAGAATGTACTTTTTGAGGCTCTGTCCAGCATTATCTCTGGAATACTTTTCGGACTGCATAATGAAGCCATTTCCGGCACTGAGCATCATGATCGGCGCATTAGATTTTGGATCGGTGCGATTTACCAGAGCCGCTATATCTCCTAATCGTGTCGATCCGTACGGCTCATCGAAGCCCGGAAAGCGGAGTTTCGGACGCTTCTCAAGACCGTTACTTGAGGTCTATTTTCAGACCTCATTCCGGTATGAACCAAAAGTAAAATCCCTTGCAGTAGCAGAGATTTTCCGCTATTGCAAGGGATTTCGTCTGTCATATAGCTATTTCTGCTTGCTTGATCAGAAGTATAAAAGAGGACTGCTTCGCAAATTTTTTATTACTGATGAGTGGAATACACATAGCCAGTGGGAAAAGTGCAAATTAGGAGTATATTGCTCGAAAATTGGAAGCGGAAAAACTCCACGAGGTGGTTCATCAGTATATACAGATCACGGAGTCATGTTTCTTCGTAGCCAAAATGTGTTATGGGGATCGCTCGATATACGCGATGTTTCATACATAGATGAAGCGACAAATAAAACCATGCTCTCGTCAGAAGTTCGTTGCAAAGATGTTCTCTTAAACATAACAGGTGCCTCAATAGGCAGGAGTTGTATTTACTTGCTCAATGATCGCGCAAATGTTAATCAGCACGTTTGCATAATCCGCCTGTCTCAAGAAGGAAAAGAAAGGTTGCTTCCGGAGTTTCTTTTACAACAGATTTTGTCGGATCACATACAGCAACAGATTATTGATTGCCAGAACGGTGGTAGCCGTGAAGGTCTAAACTTTCAGCAAATTGCAGATTTTAACATTGTTTTACCGAGTATCAAAGAACAGCAGGTAATCTGCGGGATACTTAATTCCTTTGACCAAAAAATACTTTGTGAAGAAGCCACCTTAAATTGCTTGCACACGCTTCGCGTTTCGTTGATGCAGCAGCTATTTATATGAAGAGTTGTTGTAGAAAAGCCTCGCGCTGGTAAGCAAGCACGGATAGCATTTTTTCCTGATTAGATATTTGCGAATCAAGCCTCAAAAGAAAGGACGCTATTTTAGACTGCGTTTTCTTGTCGGGGACAGTGCATTTAAGTCTTAGGAGTTTGTTTACAGCAAGACCGGGTTGTGCGCCCTGATCTGAATATTGTCCAAGTTTCATGAAGTCAAGCAAGTATAAAAGAAATCCTGTATCGTTGTCTGCATTTGCGCGGACGGCAATAGCGTGTTCAGACAAATAGTTTTGCCCCTGAATAATACGAACATTCCCGCATAACGCCCCTTGCCTCCCAATGACAACATATTCGCCCTCATGACTATATCGGTCACAATACCCGCGTATACCGTTGCCACCGTACACAGGATAATCTCCGGTTTTATGAATGAGTGTTGATGATATATTTCGCCCGCTTCTGAACTCACTGCATAAGTCACCAAGGGTTTTCTTCATCCATGAAGACGTAGAAGAAAACTCTTTGTTTTTACCCGAAAGAATGTGGGCAATAGCACCTCTTTTATACTTCTTGAGGTCATCTACCATTTGCTGCTGTTTTTCTATTCTACGACTGAGGGTACAAAACAACTGCGCAATCTTTTCCTGTTCAGAAACATCGCAGTACGGTAAACCAAGCCACTTGAACGCTTCGTAGCTGATCTGTCTGCCATCTCTAATGCCCTCCACTGACTTTGAGAGGATATGATTGATAAACTCATCCGTGTGAAAGTATGCTTCATAGAAAAGGCTTGAATGTGGTTTCTTGCAGCGCAGAATGGTATACGCCGGACTCACTATGCCATCTTCATTAGCCATTTCAAGTCCGCCTTCAAAGGAACGAAGATGAATAATGAAGTCTCCCTGTTCCACTTTTTTGTAGTTTGCAAGAGACGAATCATCATAGTGAATATTCCTCCCAGCTTGTTCTCTCGGAAGAGTTCCTTTGCCCTGAATAATGGTCAAAACGGTTTCCGTAGGGTGATTCTTGTCCGCTACATTCTTAAAGAGTTCTTCTGCCTTATAGATGCTCCACGGCTCATTGAAGCCCGGAAAGCGGAGCTTCGGACGCTTCTCAAGACCGTTACTTGAGGATACATTTGCCATAATTATTTGCCCTCCACGTCAAAGGGGAAATCCAGCCCCAGCTCATCAAAAAACGGTTTCAGTTCCGCATCAATATCCTTAATTTCAGATTGCAGCTTACGGATCTCAGCGGCAACTTCATTCAGGTCAATCTCAGGTTCCGGTTCAAAGGTATCAACATAGCGAGGGATATTCAGGTTGAAGCCGTTCTCTTCAATCTCCTGCATGGTTGCAACATGAGCATATTTATCGACATCCTGACGGCGCTCGTAGGTTTCAACAATCTTGTCAATGTCGCACTCCCTAAGGATGTTCTGGTTCTTTCCGGCTTCAAAGTCGCTGGAAGCGTCGATGAAAAGGATGTTGTCAGAGTTACCGTTGCGTTCTCTCTTGAGAACAAGAACGCAGACAGGGATACCTGTACCGAAGAACAGATTTGCAGGCAACCCGATCACCGCGTCCAGAACGTTCAATTTCTGAATAAGATGTTTACGGATTACTTCCTCAGCAGCACCACGGAACAGGACACCATGCGGCAAAAGAACAACGGCTCGTCCATCCTCATCCATGTGGTAAACCATGTGCTGAACAAAGGCAAAGTCAGCCTTGCTCTTCGGAGCAAGTTTGCCATACTCATTGAAACGCTCATCCTCCATGAAGTGCATATCGGCAGACCAGTTTGCAGAATAAGGCGGATTGGCAACCTGAACACGGAACTTCATGTCTCCGAAGTAGTCATGCTCCAAGGTATCACCGTTGTAGATGTTGAAGTTGCGATACGGGATTCCGCGCAGAATCATGTTCATTCTGGCGAGGTTATAAGTCGTGGAAGTCAATTCCTGCCCATAGTAGTTTCTCACGTTGGCATAGTTCTTGAGGCGCAGCAGCAGTGAACCAGAGCCACAAGTGGGGTCGGCTGCATCCTTGACATCCGTGAGACCGAGGCAAGCCAGACGGCAAAGCAATTCGGCAGGACCGGAGGGCGTATAGAACTCACCGGCTTTCTTGCCAGCAGTTGCAGCGAACTGACCGATCAGATATTCATAGGCGTTACCAAGAACGTCAATTTTGGTATCATCCACGCCGAAGTTGATTTCGTCCAGCGAAGCGATGATCTTTGCCATAACAGCACTTCTATCTTTGACTGTATGTCCGAGCTTTGAGGAATCGAGCTGCATATCTGAAAACAGTCCGTCAAAGTCTTCCTGAGAATCGTTTCCGATTGTGGACTCCATCAGCGCGTTGATTGCACTCTGCAAGAACTCAATGTCGAAGGAGCGGTTTTCTACCATCTTGACCATCTTGCGGAACAAATACTGCGGCTCGATGATATAGCCGAGATCGCGCAACGCCTCTTCGATAACGGCAGTCTTGTACTCTTCGTCTGCCCATGCCTCTTCATAACCGATACCGTCATCCTTGAGAAGATTCGCCATATACTTCTCTGTCCGGTCGGAAAGGTAGTAGTAGAAGATCATGCCCAAGATGTAGTTCTTGAACTCATACGCCTCCATGTTTCCACGCAAGGCATTTGCCATTGCCCATAGCTTATTGCAAAGCTCTTTCTGGTGAGCCTGAATCGAATTATCCATTTGTCTCTCTCCTTATTGGTATTTCTCTGTGTGCTGCCGGATGAAATCAACGATCCGATTTACAAGGGAGCGCTTCTTCAAAAGCGGCAAGGGCTTCTCAATCCTATCCCGGATATTTCCTGCATCCATTGTGCCAGAAAACTCATATTCCGAAATAATATCCGTCAGCATAGATGCGTCAATGTCCTCGGTTTTTGCAAAGGCAACAATCTCTTCGCGCTTTGCTTCGTTTTCAAAGTCGTTATAGGCTGCGTCAATTTCATCCGCACTTTCCAAGCCGACAACAACCCGATCCAAGAACGCTTGCAGGATTTCGACTTTCCGGAGCAACTGCGGATTATCGGTTCTACCCAGCTCATCCTTAATGTGTTTAATATCGTAATCCTTCTGCTTGGGATCGTCGAAATGGATGTTGCGGATCAGGTTCATGATGTATGCGACATTGATCCTGTCGCTCTCCATCAATTCGATGCAGAAGTCAACGTCGTTCAGAACGGAGACAACCTCGCGGTCTGTTTTTTGCCTTGAGTAGAGCATGAGGTATTTGCTCTTGTAGTCCTGGTATTCCTGCTCGGACATGATAAGAGCATCCTGATCGAAACTGAACTCAATAAAGGTCTGCAACGATTGGAGATACTTTGTCAGTTCCCGGAAGGTCACGACAAACTTCTTTTGATCGTCCTCATTCTGCATCGTATCCACGGACTCAGGGAACAGCGCAATTTCCTTGAGCTTCATCACCATCTCGTTGAACTTCTCCACGAAGTATTGATACCCCGGAACAACAATGCCGGATGTATCTTGACTCTTAGAGAAGAGTGTCAGCGCGTCATCGGTGCGTTTTTTGAGGTTGCGGTAGCAAATGATAATGCCAAAGGGCTTTGTTTCCTTCTCAACGCGGTTTGTGCGGGAATAGGCTTGCAGCAGATCATGATACTTCAAGTCCTTGTCCACATAAAGCACGGAGAGCTGCTTGCTGTCAAATCCGGTCAGGAACATATTCACGACGATAAGAATATCAAGCGACTTTGTTTTCTTTCCCTTTACTCGGTCAGAGATGTCCTTGTGATAAGCCGAGAACGTATCTGTGGAGAAATTGGTCCCGTACATCTCGTTATAGTCCTTGATGATACGCTCCAACGAATCACGGCTATGCTCGTCCTTGCCCTCGGCATCCTCATTCTGCCCGTAGGAGAAGATGCCGCTGATATTCAGGTCATGCTTGATCTTCTTGAAAATGTCGTAATACTTAACAAGGGCATCAATAGAGGACACGGCAAAAATAGCCGTATACTGTCCATTTCGGGTTTTCGCCTTGTGGTTCTGGATGATGTGATTGGCGATCAGAGACATTCGCTCATCGGACATATAGAGTTCGCCTATATCAATCGCGTCCGCGAGTGTCGGGTCATCCCAGTCGAAATCACCCTCCATTGTTTTTATGTACTCGATGTGGAAGCCCAGAACATTATTATCGAAGATGGCGTCCTTAATCAGGTAATTGTGAAGACACTCACCAAAGAGCATTTCTGTTGTTTGCGTGATTTTACCCTCAGTTTTACCGTTGACTTCAAACCGAGGTGTCCCCGTGAAGCCGAAAAACTGTGCCTTTCTGAAATGCCGCACAATGTCCTTGTGCATATCCCCAAACTGGCTGCGGTGGCACTCGTCGATGATAAAGACAACCTTCTCGTCTTTGTATGCGTCCATTACTTTCTCGTACTGAGGACGCTTTACAGCGTTTGCCATCTTCTGCATCGTGGTGACGATAAGCTGCCTGTTCTTGTCCTTCATCTGGCGGACAAGGACATCGGTGCGATCTGTCACATCAACGGAACCAGCCTCAAACTTGTTAAACTCTTCGGTTGTCTGAGAATCCAAGTCTTTTCGGTCAACAAGGAAAATGACTTTCTTGATGTTCGGATTTGCTGCGAGGATTTGCGCCGTCTTAAAGGATGTAAGCGTCTTGCCCGCACCGGTTGTGTGCCAGATATACGCATTCCGGTTTGTGAGTGTTGCCTGACGGATCAGTGCTTCTACGGCATAAACCTGATAGGGACGCATGACCATCAAAATCTTATCGGTATCATTTAGGATGGTGTAGCGTGTCAGCATTTTAATGATGTGATCCCTTGCAAGGAAAGAAATCGAAAAGTCCTTCAAATTGGTGATGCGGACGTTATTGAAATCAGTCCAGAAGAAAGCAAGGCTATACATCAGGTCTCTGTCGGAATTGGCAAAATACTTTGTGTCAACACCGTTGGAGACAATAAAGAGCTGAATGAAATGATACAGCCCGTTGTAGGAGTGCTTCTTATAACGCATGACCTGATTGACTGCCTCGCGGATGTCAATGCCACGGCGCTTTAATTCTACTTGGATCAGGGGTAAGCCGTTTACGAGAATCGTAACGTCGTAACGATTGACGTACTTTCCAACCACGGTCGTTTGATGAGTAACTTGGAAAATGTTCTTCGTGTGGTCCTGATCAAAGAAGGACAGATATACCTTTGTACCATCTTCACGCTCAAGGACAAACTTATCCCTCAAGATTTTTGCACTCTGGAAAACTGACTTTCCGAGCATGAGGTTGAAGATACGCTCCCACTCTTTATCGGTGATAGGCGTATCCAGCTTTGGCGCATTGAAGGCTTCAAACTGAACTTTGAAGTTCTCCACCAGCGCGTCATAATCAGGAATTGCGACTGTGGTATATTCCTGCTTGTTCAGTTGCTCAATAAACTGCTGTTCAAGAGCCGCTTCGCTTTGGTATGCCATATCTTCATCTCCAATACTTGAGGATCATTTGTTGGTTGCCAGCCTGTCCTCATTTCTATTTTATCATAGCAAGTGTCCCAAATACCGGACTTATTTCCGTTTCAACTGCAAAACCACGTCACCATCATCTGTAATTTCCATTTGCATTGTTTTTAGGTACTTTGCGATGAACTGTTTTTTCTCAGACAAACTCATCTCAATGCGCGTTGCCTTCAAAGCGGCACTGAACATCTCGTTGATATTGAGCCTGACGGTTTGGTCAATATAACGCTCTATTTCTTTGAAAAGTGCGCCGAGCTTGATGTCCTCGGCATTCCCAGAGTAGAAGTCATCAATATAGCAATAAAATATCCCTGCATTCAGAAGTGCATTCTTCAAGTCCGGTCCGCAGTTCTCTCGTTCAATCATAACTAAAAAACGAGCTTCCGGCAGAGACGAGATTAACCCCCAGTAGTCGGAGTCGCTGGAAACAAGAATAAAGGAATCGACGTTATTCTTGTAGTGTTCCTGACAAGTTCGGGCAATAAGCATGACATCAACGAGTGACTTGCTTTGCTTCACCCGTTCAATCATCATGTGTTCAACATGAATTGCGGTGAAGCTGTCTAATATCCTCCATGCGGAGGCGGTATGCACATCATCAAAGAGAATGATCGACGCAATTTTTTGTGTATACTCGTGATCGAGGTTTTTTAAGGTAGCACACAGCTTGTAGGGATCAGAGTTTTCACAATCGACAACGATAACAGTCTTTTCGCTGCTCTCAATAAACTCATAAATACTTCCTTTGATATAACTCCCCGCATCTGAGACTTTGCTATATTCGGTGAAATAGTCGTTGTTCCAACTGTACAGCAAGGTAACGAACTTCTTATCATTGTAAAGAATGTTGCCGACTTCCTCCGGCTGCCAGTTTATGTACATCTGATAGGGATAAAAAAGCAAATGAGAGTAATAAATGTCGGCAGCCTCTCTTGTACCATCTTCCTTCAAACCATCAGGCATGACGAAAAGTGCTTTAATGTAATCCCAATTTATCCAGAGGGGAAAGAGCTTCTTGCAGTTGTTGATTCTATCGCAAATCAACCTGTTAATCTCGACAACGTGTTGGCACAGTTTTTTGCTGGTGTTTTTGATGAAGTTCACTCCGTCAAGACTTAGCTGGTTTATGCTTTCCTGCGGAACATATTCCGGCATACTCAGAATGGTCTCATACTGGAATCTCATGCGTTCATTGATGCGCTTGAAATTGCGCTCAATCGCAGTTCGTACAATGCAAAGATGTCTTATAATCCGAGCTGTTTTATCGCTGTCCAACCGATTGTATACTTCAACTTTTGGGGCTTCATGTTCGTTGTCAAAGATGCGTTTTGGCACACCAATCAGGTAAGCCACCTTTGAAACGATCTCGTAGGTGCTGTCTTTGTACGCTGCCCTGTCATCGGTGAGAGGGCTTGTTGCATTATCCAACACCTCATTCGGTATGGGATTTTCAAGTATACTCATGATTGCTCCTTTCCACGGAGAGCGTATCTGCTTGTTTAAGAAGTGGTGAGATTAGAAGAACGGCTGTCCAGTGCCTACGCTCTACTTTATCCGATCAGCAATGCTGTCGAGCTGCGCTGCAATTTTAGAAAAGTCGCAGTCCATGTCCAATGTCTTCACACTGATCTGATTCCCGCTCATTTGATAATCATTGTTTGGCTGAATCGCATCGTCTGTTCCCGCATATAAAAGCATACCGGAAACGACCTCATCCGGCGCGGCAGACCAGTTCTTCACATAGGTGAAAATCTGATACAGATTTCCGGAGTGAAGTGTCTGCGTCATGTACGGTGCTTTCATTTGCATATTGTGCGTGTAGTATTTGGCGTCGATGATGAGCGTTTTCTTTGCTGCCTTATTCGTAATCACAATGTCGGACTGCATCGTCGGCAAGAGCGTTCTGTACCCATCTGTGACTTGCCACGTAATCTGTGGAGAGTATGCTTTTAACTCTGGATGCTCACGCTGATAGTATCCGAGAATAAACTTCTCGTATAGCTTCGCCATTGTTTGATCATCTGCATAATCCATAATCTTTGTTGAGCCATCGGCTGTCGTTTGCAAAAGCCCTTTTATCACAAATCGGCAAACGGCTATCAACATCCGATATGTTTGATTATTGCGATCATATTGAATGTCCCAGTTGATACTATGGATGTCCAATATGCTGATGCCATCAAAGAAAATCATCAACTTCCTGATCTCCTTTTTTCTGGCTTTTGAAATACTTCCACGAAGCAGCAAATCCATTGTTGTTTTGATGATTCGGTTTGGGTAGGCATCAACCGAAAACTCATCATAATTGCAAATGAGCTGTTTCTTGCGAATAACCTGTGCCTTTATGGATTCACCAATTTCAAGTTTCCCACGGGGAGACGCAAGTGCTTCCTCTCTTGAAATGTATTGTCTGATTAAGCCTCTCTTTATCTGGACAGATACTCCACGGCAGAGAATAGCAGACAGAAGTTCAGCCACATTATCAAACTCTTCGGTGGCGACATTTTTATACCCTTGCTCATGCAGCACTTGGAACGCATAAGCCAGCATATAATAAACGTTCTGGACACGGATCATTTGACTACCTCGCGTAATGTGCGGCTCCAATCCTTCACTTTAACTGCCTCGTCAAACCAGTATTCTTTCAAAAGAGGTATCAGTTCATATTCGACAACAGACCGCATCCATTCATCGTTGATGGTTGCGTTTGTACAGAAATAGCTATGTCCGATACAGAACCCCTCACCAAGCGAGTCATCGTTTGCAATTACGTCGTTAAGCTGCTCAACTGTTGCAATGAGCCGGTCAAACTTCGGGTTATTGACTTTCGTTCTGTATGCTCTGAATCCAGTAGACGAAAATGCCGGAGCAAGCTCAAAGAAAGCAAAACGACGTCTAAGTGCGTAGTCCAGCATGGCGAGGCTACGGTCAGCAGTGTTCATCATGCCAATGATATAGACGTTACTTGGAATGGAGAACTGCTCATCTGCATATAGAAGCTGCAATTCGACACCGCGTTTATCACTCTCAATCAACATGAAGAGTTCGCCAAAAATCTTGCTGAGATTGCCTCTGTTGATCTCGTCGATAATGAAAAAGTATGGACGATCATCCTCAGCAGCTTGCCTGCAAAACTCGTAGAATACGCCCTTTCGCAGTTCAAATCCTGTCTCCGTCGGGCGGAAACCCATGATGAAATCTTCATAGCTATAACTCTGATGAAACTGAACCATTTTCACACGGTTGGTGTCCTTTTCTCCCATGATAGAAAATGCCAGTCTCTTTGCTGCGAAGGTTTTTCCCACGCCCGGTGCGCCTTGCAGAATTACATTCTTTTTGGTTAGAAGCAGCGACTTGAGAACCTTATACCGATCTTCGTCCATATACACATCAGTCAGAAAATCATCAGCGGTGTATGGCTCGAAAGTGATTTCCTCATCAGCGGCATCGTCGAAGCTGTCTTCGTGCTTGTCCCCGTCAATTATGTTTTGCAGCTTCTTGACGTAATCTGTGTAGGACGTAATATCCGTCAACGTTTTGATAGCACCCTGATCTGATAATTCCCACTCGCCCTTATCTGTCCAGCGTACCTTTCGGGTATTGGCATATTGACCGCGTTCAGGATCAAAAACATATTCGCCTTCGACCAACCCGCGACCGAGGATCTGTTTTCTGCCTTTTTTAACAAAGACAACATCACCGGGTTTCAGCTCGTTTGCAAATTGCCATGTAGCAAGAACCTGATTCTTATATGAGCCAGTATCCCCGTAGACCTCTTTCATCTTTGCCCGCATTTCTTCCTTGGAGCTATATTCCATTAGATCGCCAAGGTCAGACCAGCCGATAGCCATAATCCCTTCGGCATAATCATTCTCCCAATTTGCGGAGCCATCACCCGCTGCGTACAGCCAATAGTGTGTTGCAGTAGCGTCGGATGAAAGAGCTGTATCTGTGTTCTCCTTCGGAATGATTCCATCAAAGATTTCATCGTCGAAGGATATATCAATGTTGTTCTCTTCGACGATCTTTTTGCATCCTCTACGAATGCTGTTAGACTTGTTGCCGGTTTGCTCGTAGTAATATTTAATGTTCTCCTGAGTGGCTTTTAGAGCATTGACCATTTGCTCCTGTCCGTAGTCTTTCCCAATGTGGACGATGAAGTAAACCGTAGTTTCAGTGTTGGACCTGCGAGTGTATTTTATGCCCTTCATCATGGACGCAAAGAGCATGATCGTCAGCTTGTGCGAGGTTTCTCCAAAGCACGGGACCTCCTGACACATGGCTTTTACAGCAGCGTCCATCTCCATTGTGCCATCATAAACCATCTTAGCATATTTGTAGACAATGACTTCGCAGTCATATTCATAACCGATATATGTCTTGACGCCGCCCTTAGAATCAATAAATTCTTTCAGCCGCTTCAAATCTCTATAATACTGTGCAGTGCGTTCATCTGCTCGATCAGACATTACTTCTTGTTTTAGGTAGTCGAAGATTTCGCCCTTCGCTTTCTCCATAGAGGCATCACTTTCAAAACACTTCCAGAAGGACAGCGCAATAGTGTTTTGATACAGATAGAACGCATCGGAAACATGGGTGCTGATAGTCGTGTCAGCCCAGTCCGGGTGAGTTTCCCGTAAGTATTCTCTGTATTCTTTTCGGACTTTGCTTATCGTTACGCCAATGTCCATCTGTTATCCTCCTTTTTTTGTAACAGTCCTGCTACGCACAAACATTTAATTCGTCTCCACTGGTATATAAAAAAGCCGCACGGAAAAAGGACCTATCAGTTGTCCGTCCGCACAGCCTCACAAATATCTCCGATGTCGCAATTCAAATAGCCGCAAATGCGCAGCAAAATAGAGAGGGACACTTCTTCCCCCTTATTCAGTTTCGTCCATGTCCCGGATGCAAGGTTAAGCTCTTGCCGGAAGGTGGACCTCTTTATGTCTCGTTCTAACAGGAGCATCCAAAGTTTTTTGTAGCTGATTCCCATGATACGCACCCCTTCACTCATCCGCTAATCATGATTTCCATTCTATTATACACGAAAACCTCTTTGAATGCAATTATCTCATGCACAAGTTCACAAAAAAGATGCAAGTTCTTGATGGTTTTGATTTTCAAAAAAGGGCAAGGCAGTTATTCATGAAAGCTGCCTTGCCTTTTCTCTTTATTCGCGCTGAGAATTGTGTCGATGCTCTTGGTCATGCTCTGCGCTCGGCTTGAGAAAATCATCCACGTTTGCCTTCAAGGTGTCGATCATCCGCGCTTCCTTTTTGAGCTTCGCACGTTCATCATAGAGCCGCTGCTGTTCTTCAAGAAGTCTCTGCTGCTCCGCTTGCAGCGTCTTTAAGCTCGGCAGTTTTTCAGTGCCTTGCATGGCAAGCAGTGTACTCCGCGCCGCCTCAAAGATCACAAGCTCGGCTTCGTGCTTTGCCTTGAAACTCGGCTTGTCTTTCGCTTTCTGGAAGGCGTCATATACGGGTTTGAGGCGCTGGTAGTTGGAGATGTTCTTGATAAGCGGCTGGACTTCCCGCAGTCGCGCTTCAACGTCTTTCAGTTCCTTGCCGGTGCGGTCATAGGAGCTGTGAACATCCTCGACCTTCTTCTCAAGATCAGCGTATTGGAGCAAGTTGTTTTCCGTGAGATAGTTGAGTGTTCGCGCTGCTTCCTTGAGTATCGTGAGCTTGGCTTTATGCTCATAGCCCTTGCTGTCGATGAGCCTGATCCGCTCCTGAATATCTCCGATGAGAGAGATGCCCTTCGGCGTGGTCTGTCTCTGACTTCTTCGGGGCGTCCGTCCGGCAATCCGCTCCTTGATACGTTCCTCGGTGTAGTTCTCCCCGATGGTTTTAGACCGGGTAAATCGTTCCTGACCTTCAGCTCGGAAGGAAACGTATTTGCCGGTCTTGATTTCATAACCGGCTTCCTGCATGAGCCGCAGAAAGTCATCGTAGTCCTTGGCTGTGATGACAAGCCGGTCGATGGTTTGCTTGAGCTTTTGCTTCCAGCTCGTGCCGCGTTTGGCTTCGGTGTATTCCTTGTAGTCCATGCCCTTGTTCTGCGACGGAGGGATCACAGACAGCCCGTGTTCTTTGCATATCTCATCACTGAGTTGACGCAGTTCCCGATAGGTTCTTTTGTTGCTTCGGTAGGCATGGAAGTCTACATAGTTCACGGCATTGAAGATGATGTGATTATGGCAATGTCCCTTGTCGATGTGGGTAGCAATCACATACTCATACTTGCCCTTGAGCCATTCGTCCGCAAGCTGTTTCCCGACCTCATGAGCTTCTTCCGGCGTCACTTCACCGATGTCAAACGACTGGATAAGATGACGGGCAAGCACCTTCGGCATCTGCATCCCTTGCTGCACTGCGAGGTTTCTCGTCCACTCAAATTCTTTCGCCGCCGCGTCGCTTGCAGCACATCCATAGGACGAAACATAGAAAGCATCGTCGGTCTTCTGCGGGTCGAGAATATAGGCGAGAGCCTTGTTTACAGTTCCTCGGATTGGCTTGATTTTAGTAACTGCCATATCTCACCCTGCCTTTCTTTCAGCTCTGCAATATCGTCCGCATAGAAGTGTCCGGTGGAGTTTATGCGGCGGCAAATCTGATTGATATTCGAGGCGACACGGCTGACAGCGGCGGCGAGTTTTTTCTGTTGTGTGTAGTCCACCTTGATGATATAGCCGTCAATCGCCATCTTCCGGAGATATGCTCCCATGTTCTTTGTTCCGAGCTGCGCCATCTTTGCCTTGATGATTCTTTTCTCATCGTCGGAGACGAAGAAGAGTATCTGATTTGGTCGCGTCCTGTTTGCCATAGGCGTTCCGTCCTTTCGTAAAGGAAGAGGGTTTGGGAGACTTCCCAACAAGCATTTTTTCGATTAAGGGGAGGGGTTCCTTAATCGGAAATCGCCGTGTGTATATACACCGGCTGTGCTTGCTATTCTCTAAAATCGTATTCCCTCGCAGAGACTCCCCGTAAATACCCCTTCACTTTACAACGGACAATTTCAGCCGATTACTTGGCAGTGGTGATAAAAAATAGTGAATAAATTGCGCTACTGTTCTTACAATCACAGTATTTCCCATGTGAAAGCCACGGTGTCCGACACGTCAATATCGTCCGGCTCGATCTCAGGCGCGGCGCATTTGCTCATTGCCATAAGAGGCTGAATACAGTCTTCGACCTCATAGCTCGTTCTGGAATACACATTGAGTTCGCCCCAGTTATAGTCGATATTGAGTAGCTGTCCCAGCGCATTGCCAGACGCCTTGCAAAGAATCTCCGCCTTCGCTCTGGCGTTCTCCGTCGCGCTGTTCAGGAGCTCTTCGCTTACCGTTGCCGGGTTTTTCACCGTAAACGCAATGCTGAGTTCCGGCTTCGCACCGCATTCTGCAATCGCAGAAATAACCTGTGCAAGTTGCTTGCTGTCGAAGTCAAAGGCGAGTTTTAGGCGGTAGGTGCAAGCATATCCCACAAACTCCCGCTTGTAATTTCCTTGCCGATCCTTGACGTTCTCGTACCTTGTCTGGACATCAAAGCTCGTGGTTTTCAAGTCTTCTTTGCGATACCCAACGCGGACAGCGACACCCTGCAATTTTTCAATCCTCACGGAAGCTCCCAACATTGCGTGGTCATAGGTTTCGGATAAGACTTCAATGTTCAGGGAGAGGATGATGTAATCCGGTCTGGCGGAGGCATTGCCTGTCCCTTTTACAGTGATCGTTCTCATTGCTTTCTCCCGTCCTTTCTGGAATTGAAGTCCTCATCAATACGCTTTTTCCAATCCGTACCTAGCGGTACGCTGCAACGGACAGCGGAAACCGCTTCGCTCAGAACTTCATAGTTGAGCTGCGTTCCCTCGCGGTCAGAGTGGTAGTTGACCGCTCGGTCTGCTCCGATTCCAAAATGCTTTGCCGTCTCAACTGCATCAATGTTTGCGCCGAGGAATAGAAACTCCCAGCCGTACTTTTCCTTCTGCCGCTCAATCAGCTTCTTGACCTTCTCGCTATCATAACGGCGGCTTGCATTCTCCATGCCATCCGTTGTGATGACGAACAGCGTGTGTTCAGGCACATCCTCAATTCTTGCGTACTTATGGATATTTCCAATGTGATGAATTGCTCCGCCAATAGCATCCAGAAGGGCAGTACAGCCGTGAACGTAATAGTCCTTGTCGGTCATCGGCTCGACCTTCTGAACCGGTACACGGTCATGAATAACCTCGCTCACGTTGTCAAAGAGGACGGTAGAGATCAATGCCTCGCCATTCTCCCTTTTCTGCTTTTCAATCGTGGAGTTGAAGCCTCCGATGGTGTCTGCTTCCAGTCCGCTCATTGAGCCGCTGCGGTCAAGGATGAATACGATCTCCGTTAAGTTCTTTCTCATGTTCAGTACCTCCGCATATAAAAATATGACTGCTTGGTGTCTCACCTTACAGTCATATTGTACTTTGGTATTCACTTCGTTTGGTCGCATGGCAAGCGACATTATTCCAGCGATGAGAACAGCTCCCCGTCAATGCTTATAACGTCATCCATCGGAATCTTCGTGCCGTCCTGCATGGTGATTCGCCGCTCAAAATCATCGACTTTTTTGAGCGCGCCGGTTGCCATTATATATTTGCCGCCAGCCTTCCGCTCATCAGGCTGGAAGTAGGTAATGGTGACTTCCGGTGCATCATCAAGGGCGTCCATGAGAAGCTGATACTTCATGTCCAATTCAGTCAATGCTTCCTCGTCAAGCTCGATCTTATCATCGGTTAGACGCCCGGTTTCTTTGATGGCAGCATCGTAGCCGGTGAGTGCTGCGAAGGGAGCGAACTGCGCCGCACGATCTGACATTGGCATCTGTGGTCGCGTCTTGGAGACGTGGTGAGGACGCCCCATAATCTCATCATATTTGCTTTTCATGTGCATCCCACATCTCCTTTTACAGTCAAATAATAGTTACAGCGTTGCCTTTTTCCACTTCCTGATCTTCGTTCTAAATGTTCCAAAGGGAGCAACGGTATTGACGTGAATAAACTTGTAAACCTCCCATACCGCTGTTTTGGTAGCATCATCTGCCCACTTTCTCATGTGCGGTTGAAATAACTCTTCTTCACTCATAGAATCAATCATTGTCTGGATAGAAGTAACGTTTTCTTTTAACTGATCCTTCAATTCCACTAAGGATGAATGAGAGTATGTATCTGTGAACCATTGGTATAGATCGCCCAGCTGATTCCACCTAAACAGTTCTGATGGTGTTTTCACTTCAACTCCGCGCTTCTCGTCATTTTCCCATTTTAGAAGCAGCGTTGTCCAACCGATCTGATAAGCAAGATTCTCAGCCGGTGTTCTGTCCACCTCGGCTACTCTTATATCTTTTAGGGCTTCCGGAATAGAATCAAATTCAGCAATGTATTTTTCAAAGCCTTTGCTGATTTCGGCTTTTAATTCCTCTTTATCCTTGTATGTTCTCAAAATATTTTCTCCTTGAAATTGAATTGCTGTTCACGCCTTATGCCCGCCGATCTGAGCATTTCGGTCCTTTGCGGTTGCGCCTTCTTCAAGGTTCATCGCCTTGAGGATCGCGTTCTTTCCGTACTTCTTCTTGATGGCGAGAGCAGCCTTCTGAATTTTTCGTTCCCGTTCCAAGGC
>OGYH01001173.1_pt1 | contig 25656 bp, 21 predicted proteins | sample 1576511 | NCBI WGS metagenome assembly OGYH01 (sample SAMEA3541522, study PRJEB24748) | human gut metagenome | biome: human gut; feature: human-associated habitat; material: faeces | place: China | collected 2012
CACCGTGCTCCCCTTGGAGGCGCGGGTGGGGCTCACCTTCACGCTGCCGTTGTCCGTGTCCTCCACGCTCACCGTGTACCGGGTCGAGCCGGAGGAGGAGCTGCTGCCGTTGTAGTCCCACTCCGCAGTCAGGATAACATCCTTCGTCACTTTGTAGGGGCTGCTCACCCGGCTGCTGCCGTCATACCAGCTCTCAAAGGTGTAGCCGGAGCGGCTGGGAGTGGGCAGGGTGAGCTCGGTCCCCTCAGTGACCGTATAAAGGCTGTTCGCCGTCTCTCCGTCGGCATAGTCCAGGGTAACGGTGTACTTCGTCCCGCCAGTCGTGGCGTTTACCTCGGTAATGGTGTCGCCCGGCTGGGCAGCGGCCTGGGCGGCCTCTAGGCTGGGATAGTAGCTGTAGGGAGCCTCGGGGTTGGAGGCGCTCTCCAACTGGGCCTTGACGCTGTCAGCCAAATAGTCCTCGTTGACGGGCTTGGCAAAGTGACCGCTGGTAACCTCGATGCCGCTCTTTGCAGCCTCTGCGGCCCCGCTGGCCGCCTCAATGGCACCGAAGGTGCCGTTGCCCTGAATGGTCAGCTTGTGTGTGTCCGCGACGGTGCTGTCATACACGATCTTGCCGTTGATGGTGCCGGTGTAGCTCTCATTAAAGGTAACATTGGTAGAAGGATAGCTACTATACTTACAGACATCAAACGCAATGGCTTCGTCGCTGGTGGTCACGATATCCGTATCGCCCTTGAAGATGATGCTGCCATTGTTGAAGCTCAGCGCGTAGTCCTCGCCGTCCGCCTGATGCTCGGCGAAGAAGTGCATATCCTCCAGGGTCAGGTTTGCATAGTTCTGAATGATGCGCTTGATGGAGATCGTGCCCTCGGCAATACGGACGGTGCCGTTTTTGAGGGTGATGGTGGAATCCTTCAGGAACTGGAATCCATTGCTCTCCGTTCCGGCAGAGCCCGCTCCCGGGTCCTTCAGGGTATAGGCGTGGCCGCCAAAATCAATGGTAAAGTTCTTACCAGAGGGCACGGCAATGCCGGCCGCCTCTGGGATGTCCTTCAGGACGTAGATGGTGTCCCCGGCTTTGGCCGCTGTGATCGCCGCACCCAAGGTCTCATAGGTCTTGCCGCCCACCATCACCGCCGCATTTTCGGCAGTATTCGTGGTCAGAGTTCCATCCACAGTGCTGTTGACAATGACGATCGTTTCTGCGGTGGTGCCCTCGGGCACGCTGCCGATGGTGCTGTTGACCACGCTCATGGTGCCGCCGGCGGTGCTGTTGGACACCTGGCCGCTCACGGTGGCGCCGTCGGTGATGGCCACATCCGCCTTGCCGCTGTTGGTCACGTTTCCGGTAACCTTGGCCTTCTGGGTAATGGTCAGCCGGGCGCCCTCGCTGCTGTCCGTGAGGACAACGGAGCCGTTCAGCGTGCCGCCGGTGATCTCAATATCGCCGCTGTGGGTTCCACCGCCCATTGTGGTGATTACCGTCTTTTCCCCGGCGTTGAAGGTACCGCCGTTGATGGTCAGCTTGCCCTGATCCATGGTGCCGTCGATATAGCCGTTCAGAATGACGCCGTTGGAGGCGCCCGCCGCATCGAAGGTACCGCCGTTGACAGTGGCCACATTCCAGTTCAGGAACGCTGCCTGGGACATGCTGGTAAAGGTGCCGTCATTGATGACCAGCTCGCCGTAGTCGTCGTTCTTGATCGTGTTCAGGCCGCCGGAGAAGGTGCCTCCGTTGATGGTCAGCACGGAGTTTTCCTTGCCCGTATTCTGACTTCCGTTATACCAGCCGTTCTCAATCATGCTGGAGAACTGGCCGTTCTGCGTGACGGAAACTCCGCTATTGATCTCCATGGTGCCGTGGTTGACGATGTTGTAATAGGAATTCCCGCCGCTGGCTTCGGCATTCTGTCCGTTCTCTTTACTGCGGGTATACGCGCCTCCGTTGAGCACCACATTGCCGCCGGGCTCATTCTGGATTGCCGCTCTGGCGTGGGTCACGTTGTCCACCGTGCCGCCGCCGGTGATGGTCAGAGTGCCCTTGTTGGTAATCGTGTGGTCCTCGTGGTTGGTCAAGGTCTTTCCGTTCAGATTGAGGGTCAGCTCCGCTCCCTCGGGGATTACGATATCCTCCGCCGTATCCTGGAGCAGAGTAACCGTCTCGCCCTTCCCGGCGTTGTCGACCGCATTCTGGAGGCTGGCGTAGTACCTACCGCCCACCTCGGCCACACCGTTCGTTTCATCCAGTTCGTTTACGGTAAACGTACCACCTGGGCCTTCGGTTATCGCGGCATTCTCCGCCACATACTTGCTCACATCACTGGAGAACGTGCCGCCATAAATGATGGGGTTACCAGTCTTTTCCGCACCTTTCAGGGCCGGCACTCCTTCCGGGGCCTTAAAGACGCCGCCGTTGATGACCGCGGTGGCCTTTTCATTGATGCCCCCGTCCCCGCCAGTGTTGTCGTTTCCAATCAGAGCCGCGGTATACGTTCCCTCTGTCTCAAAGGTACCGCCATTGATTACGGCTTTTACCACGCCGACCTCACCCGCCACATAGAGGGCGTAGAACGTGGCCGTGTGCTTGGAATCGTTGACACACCTGACCGACTTAAACGTACCGCCGTTGATTTCGAAGTACCCCACAGAAGCGGATACCGCGCCCTGTACCCCTGTAAAGGTTCCCCCGTTGATGGTCATTTGGGAATCGGCAGCTCCATTCTGGATCGTATATCCCCAAACATCACTGTTGCACTGGCTGCACGTAGTCCCCGTGAAGGTTCCGTCTTCAATCGTTACGGTACCCTCGTTATAAACCGCGCATGTAGCCTTCTCAAAGGTTCCGTCTTCAATGGTCAGTACCGCGGACGCCCCTGTGTTCCGGATTGCCGCGCCGCCGGCATAGGTCGCTCCGCGATAGGTTCCATTTTCGATCGTAAGTATATTTTGGTTGTTGATTGCGCCCACTCCGTTTTCAGACGCAGATGAATCAATGACGCCGCCGCCTGTCACCGTAAGAGTACCCTTGTTCACAATCGGCCTGCCCGTAAAGTTCGACGCCACGGTGATGCTGTGGCAGTCCATGTCCAGCACGATGTTTTTCTTCTCTGGAATGGTGATGATCTGATCCGTGGTCATCCCGGTGATATCGCCCGTCAGGACGACCGTGGTCTCCTCCCCATCTGGAGCGGCTTCGATCGCCTGCATCAGCGCGTCATAGGCGCCTTTTTCCTCCATCGGCGCAGGAGCCGCTTCCTCCAGCGTGTCCGCTGCCGGAGTCTCTTCCGCAAAGACAGTCACAGGAAGAAAACTCAGCAGCATACACACAGACAGTAGCGCCGCCAATCCTTTTTTTGCCCGTTTCATGTTGTTCCTCCTTTTACAAAATTGCGCCCCGGCTCCACTGCTGTCAGTTGTTATTGTCTTTTGCTAGCAAAAGACAGAAGTGTGCCGGCACACTTGGCATCCTTACTGTATCACATTGTCCCAATATTTTCAAGAGGGCACGTCCACGCAATCCACTTATGCGTTCCGCAGCAGCTCCCTCGCCTGGGCCAACAGCTTGGCGTACACGCCGTCCATCTGCCACTCGTTGGTGTACTCCAGCAGGCGCTCCGCCGGAAGCCAGCCCACCCGGCTGTTCTCCCCCTCCCGGATCTGGAGGGCGTCGCGCTCGTCGGCCACCAGCAGGTAGGATACATTGAGATGCTGATGGGAGGGCACCCACTTCCCGCGCTTCACGTGGCCCCATACGGGCAGAATGTCCAGGGAGGCGATGGCGGGGCTGAGGGGGCGGATATGCTCCACCCCCGTCTCCTCCCGGGCCTCCCGCAGGGCCACGGAGAGCAGGTCGCCCTCCCCATCCGCATGGCCGCCCGTCCAGGCCCACACCCTGTAAATATTGTGGTGGGCCATGAGCACCCGGGTGCCGTCGGCATTGACCACAAAGCCGGAGCTGGACAGGTGGGCGATCTCGTTGTCCCGGGTGAGAATGTTGTCCGGAAACAGGCGGATGTACTCCAGAATCAGCCGCTGATCCGCCGCCTCCTGCTCATTTTGGGGCGTATAGGCCCGGATTTCATCCACATACATGGGGCTTCCTCCTCCGGTAGATCACATAGCGGAAGGGGATGCCCGCGTGCTCCTGGGGCTCCCCCTCCTCGGCCATCTCCCAGTCCGGGCCGGCGTCCAAATCAGGGAAAAAGGCATCCGCCCCCTCCCACGCCCGGCCGATTTTGGTGATGTAGGCCGTGTCGCACCAGTCCAGCAGGGCCGCGTAGACGCTCTCCCCCCCGATGACGAAGGAATCTGCCGGGGCGGCCGCCCGCAGGGCCTCCAGCGACCGGAACACCTCGGCCCCCTCGGGGGCGAAAGAGGGGTCGCGGGACAGGATCAGGTTCCGCCGGTTTTTCAGGGGCCGCCCGCCGGGGAAGGTGGCCAGGGTCTTGCGGCCCAGGATCACCGGGTGGCCGGTGGTGAGGGCCTGAAAGCGCTTCAAATCGGCCGGGATGTAGCAGAGCTGATCCCCGTCCCTGCCGATGGCCCAGTTCAAGTCCACCGCCGCGATCAAATTCATCGGGCTCCCTCCTTATACCGCCACGGGGATGGGCTGCTCCAGCGGGTGGAAGCGGTAGCCCTCCAGGCGGACGCTGTCCTTCGTGAAGGCGTAGAAGTCGGTAACCGCCGGGTCCAGCCACAGCCTCGGGGCCTCGTAGGGCGTCCGGGCGATGAGCTCCTCCACCACCGGCACATGGCGGTCGTAGATGTGGGCGTCGGCGATGACGTGCACCAGCTCCCCCGCCTCCAGCCCCGACGCCCGGGCCAGGAAGTGCACCAGCACGGCGTACTGCATCACGTTCCAGCCGTTGGCGGTGAGCATGTCCTGGCTGCGCTGGTTGAGCACGGCGTTGAGGGTGCGCCCCGACACGTTGAAGGTGACCGACCAGGCGCAGGGGTAGAGGGCCATCTCGCTCAGATCGTGGTGATTGTAGAGACTGGTGAGAATCCGCCGGGAGGCCGGGTTGTGCTTGAGATCGTAGAGCACCCGGTCCACCTGGTCAAACTCCCCCTCGGGGTAGCGGTGCTTGACTCCCAACTGGTAGCCGTAGGCCTTGCCGATGGAGCCGCTCTCGTCCGCCCAGGCGTCCCAGATGTGGCTGGACAGGTCGCGGATGTTGCTGGACTTCTTCTGCCAGATCCACAAAAGCTCGTCCACCGCGCTCTTGAAGGCCATTTTGCGGATGGTCTGCACCGGGAATTCCGCCCGCAGATCGTAGCGGTTGACGATACCGAATTTCTTCACCGTGTGGGCGGGGGCGCCGTCAGCCCACCGGGGGCGCACCTCCTGCTCCGTGTCCCACACCCCGTGGGCCAGAATCTCCTTGCAATTTTCAATGAACAGCTCGTCCGCGCGGCTCATATCGTTCCTCCTCCGGTTGGTTTTCTCCAGCATACCACATTCCACGCCGGAACGCAAACCCGCCGGTTTCTAACGCCGGTCTGGAAAATCCCCCTGTTTTATGGTATTCTTTATGGAAAAAGGGGGAATCCCCCCGACGGGAGTGTATACCATGAAGGAGACCCCGGCCCGGCCGCTGCCCCATATCGGCCTGCGCAACCTCAAAACCGCCCTCTCCGCCTCGCTCTGCGCCCTGATTTACTTTTTCCTGAACCGCAATCCGGCCTTTGCCTGTATCGGCGCCATCTTCGGAATGGGAGCGGATATGGACCACTCCAAGCTCCACGGCGGAAACCGCCTGTTCGGCACCGTTATCGGCGGTTTCCTCGGCATCGGGCTCTACCGGATTTACCTGGTCTTCTATCCCGACGGGGGACGCCACCTGCTGCTGGTGCCCCTGCTCTTCGGCGGTATCGTCGTCCTGATTCTGCTGGCCCAGATCTTCTGGGTCGGCGCCGTACAGCCCGGCGGGGTGGTGCTCTGCCTGCTGCTGTTCTCCATCGGCCCGGACGACTACATCTCTTACTCTCTCAACCGCATGCTGGACACCGGCGTGGGGGTGGCCATGTCCCTGCTCATCAACGGTCTGCTCCCCCGGGAGCGGCTGGACGCCTGGCAGGAAAAGCTCGGCGCCCTGCGGAACCGGAGCGAGGCGGGCCGCTGAGGGCAGCGGCCCCTACGACACCGGCTCCTTCAGGCCATAGTACCCGCACAGCCGGGCCACCGCCACCGGGGCCTCGACGGGGTTGACCCACAGGTCGGGGAGATAGCCCACCCCGTCCCGGTTCTCGTCCGTCTCTATCAAACACAGACCGGTACCGAAGTAGAGCTCTACCCCCGTGTTGGGCAGATAGAAGTGCATGTTATTGGGAACCAGGGCGCAGCCGCCGCTTGGGATTCCCACCACCAGCGTGTTCTCCACCGAGTGCAGATGCTCCACCACAGTCTCCCCGGAGGAGGCGGTACCGCCGTCCGTCAATAAAAAGGTGTAGCCCTCCCGCTCCACCCAGCGGCCTGGATCAGAGTAGACATCCCATGTGCCCATCCACTCCTCCGGATAGCTCAGCATCGGATTCTGGCGGCGCAGCTGGCTGAACCTCTGGCCGCCGGCCTGGCGGGGCTCTGCATACTGCCCTGTCCACCCCTTGAACCACTCCATAAACCACCGGTCGCTGCCACCGGGGTTCCCCCGCACGTCGAAGATCAGCAGGGGCGCGTCGGCGTACTCCCCGCCACAGGAGGCGAACCGCTCCAGCTGGGCCTCTCCCTCCGGCGTACTGGCGGACATGTGCCGGGACTCCAGCATGGGGATCCCCTGACACTGGCCCTCGTAAAAAACCTCACGGGAATAGGAATAGGAGGACGCCGGCTCACACAGTGCCCAGTTCAATTCGTGATCCCCCAGGGTGTCCGGCAAATCGCTCCCGTCCTTGCTCATGGCGAAAAAGCCATAGGTGATGGCCCCGTCCGGGCCGATGGTGGGCTTTATGTAGTCTTCGCTCAGTCCGGCGGGGGTGTCGATATACACGCCGGGCACATAGTAGGTGTTGAGTTCATAGGGCTCAATCAGGTGTCGGCGGCCAACAGCAAAGTGCCCGTCCCGCACCACCGGGGACAGCACGGTATACAGGGCCTCCGCCACCACGTCCGCCAGCGGGAGACCGGGGTCAGCCTCCTCCAGCCGGGCCAGGGCATCCTCCCGCAGGCCGTCAAAGACCTGGTCGCTACCGAAGTACTCGTATGCCCCGTAGGTGGTGCGCAGGAGGGTGAAGGCGGTCTCCACGTCCTCCCGGGCCTGCTCCATGGTCAGGTTCTCCTCCGGGCCATGGGGCGTCAGCAAAAGTTCCATCTCCCCATCTGTGAAGGTGGTGTTCTGGTCGGCAAAGGCCGGCGTCCAGTCGGAGACATCCAGGGGTTCCCCGTCCTCGATGACGGCCCGGCGCTTCTCGTTGACCGCGTCCAGAAAGGTGTGGAAGTCCACCGCCGCGGCCGGGGTGGGTGTGGGCTCGGGTGTGGGTTCCGGCGCGGGGGCGCACCCCGCCAGCAGGGCGAGGCTCAGGGCCAGGGGGAACAGCCTCCGGTTCATTCCAGCACGCTTCCTTTCAGTCCGTCCCGATGAATTCCCGTTATTTTTACCTCTTTTATGACATTATGTAGTCCCTCGCCCGGGGCAAAGACCTCCGTATAATTGGGGGCGTGGCCACGCCAGAGGCCCTCCTTCTCCTCCTCGAAGAGCACGGTCAGGGTCTCCCCCACCCAGCGCTCCAGCCAGGCCGCCCGCAGCTCCTCCGCCACCGCCGCCGCCCGGCGGGCCCGCGCCTCCTTCTCCGCCTTGGGCACCTGGCCGGGCATGGAGGCCGCCGGGGTGCCGGAACGGCGGGAGTAGGGGAAGATGTGCATGGCGGAGAAGGCGCACCGGCGCACAAAGTCCAGGGTCTGGTCAAACTCCTCCTCCGTCTCGCCGGGGAAGCCCACGATGAGATCGGTGGTGATGCCGGGGCGGTCAAAGTGTTCCCGGAGTAATGTTACGCTCTCATAATACCGGGCGGAATCATATTTCCGGTTCATCCGCTTCAACGTGGCGTCGCAGCCGCTCTGCATGGAGAGGTGGAAGTGGGGGCACAGGTTGGGCAGGGCGGCGGCCCGGCGGCAGAAGTCCTCCGTGACGGTGCGGGGTTCCAGGGAGCCCAGCCGCACCCGGCACTCCGGCGCGGCGGCGCACACCGCCTCCACAAGGTCGATCAGGCCCTGCCCATTTTTGAGATCGTGTCCCCAGGAGGAGATTTCGATGCCGGTGAGCACCAGCTCCCGGTAGCCCGCCCCGGCAAGGCGCTTTGCCTCACAGGCGGCCTCCCCCAAGGGAAGGGAGCGGATCGGCCCCCGGGCGTAGGGGATAATACAGTAGGTGCAGAAGTTGACGCAGCCGTCCTCCACCTTGAGCATGGCCCGGGTGCGCCCCTCCAGGCCGCCGGCGGGCAGATGCTCATACTGGCGGCGGCGCAGGGCGTCGTCCACCCTCACCACCGGGTGTCCGCCGTCGGGGCTGAGGGCCTCCAGCGCGTCCAGAAAGCCCATGCGGTCGGCCGTACCCATGACCAGATCCACCCCCAGGGCCTCCACCGCCTCCGGATCGGTCTGGGCGTAGCAGCCGCACACCGCCACCACCGCGTGGGGGGAGCGCTTGCGGGCCTGCCGGATCATCTGGCGGGATTTCTTGTCGCTCACCGCCGTGACGGTGCAGGTGTTGATCACATAGGCGTCCGCCGCCCCGTCAAATGGAACCAGGGCGTGGCCCCGGCGGGTGAGCTCCGCCTCCATCGCCTGCGTCTCGTATTGGTTGACCTTGCAGCCCAAGGTGTAGATAGCAACTCGCATGTCTTTTCCTCGCATATGACCGCGGCTCTTTGTGAAAAAAACAGAATTTCCGGTTTACCGCGGCTTTCCCATTGAATTTTTTCCCCGTTCCTGTCTATAATGGGGATACCCTAATTATAAAGCAAAGCCCCACCGTTTGTATACAGTCATTTAGGAGGTGCCCTTTCATGTCTGAGTTCTTCGTGTCGCTGTCCTCCATCGAGGATGTACGCCAGTTTGTCAACGCGGCCACCTGCTGCCCCTGCGAGGTGGACGTGCTCTCCGGCCGATACGTCATCGACGCCAAATCCATCATGGGCCTGTTCTCCTTGGATCTCTCCCACCCGGTGAAGGTGGAGGTCCACGGCTCCGACGCCGACCGCTCTGCCTTTGAGCAGAGCGTCGCCGCCTTTGAGGTCAAGCAGACCCAGTAATATAAGATAAGGAGGGCGGCCCTGGGCCGCCCTCCTTTTTCGACGGTTTACAAACCGGCCGCTTCTGTGGTAGAATAGTTTGCTTTCGCAGGAGGGATGACCATGTCAGACCAGTACCCGTTCTTCGCCTACCTCTCCCGGATGCGGTACATCAACCGCTGGGGGCTGATGCGCAACACCTTTCAGGAGAACATTCAGGAGCACTCCCACATGGTGGCGGTGCTGGCCCACGCCCTGGCCGTGATCCGGCGGGACGTGTTCGGCGGCGACGCCGACCCCGGTCTGGCCGCCGCAGCGGCCCTTTACCACGACGCGCCGGAGATCCTCACCGGCGACCTGCCCACCCCCATCAAGTACTACAACCCCGACATCCGGGACGCCTACAGGGAAGTGGAGCAGTTCTCCGCCCACAAGCTGCTGCATATGCTGCCGGAGGCCCTCCGCCCCTCCTTTGCCCCCCTGCTGCGGGAGGGCTACGACCCCGGGCTCAGAACACTGGTCAAGGCCGCCGACAAGCTCTCGGCCCACATCAAATGCGTGGAGGAGCTCAAGGCGGGCAACGCCGAATTCAAGCAGGCCGCGGAGCAGACGCTGGAGGCCCTGCAGGGCTATGGTCTGCCCGAGCTGGACTACTTTCTGGAGCACTTCCTGCCCGCCTTCGGGCTGACGCTGGATGAGCTGCAGTGAGTGTCCCCCATATCCGTAAAAACTGCAAAGGAGCTGTTCTATTATGAGAGCAATCGTCACCGTTCTCGGCAAGGACCGGGTGGGTATCATGTCCCTGGTCTGCGCCCTGCTGGCCCAGCACAATGTCAACATTCTGGACATCAGCCAGACCATCCTCCAGGGGGACTTCACCATGGTTATGCTGGTGGACGCCGGCGCCTGCGACATCCCCTTCGCCGAGCTGGCCGCCCTGCTGGAGCGGGAGGGTGAGGCCCGCAGCCTGGACATCCGCGCCCAGCGGGAGGATATTTTCAACGCCATGCACCGGATCTGAGGAAGCGCGGAGGGTAGGCGCATAGGGGAGCTAAGAGGACATGAAGAGGAAAAAACAGGCTGGGCGAAGCCCCGCGGCATTTTTCGCGGAATGGCCGCTTAGCGACCCGGCCATGCGCCCAACCCGCAGCGTGACAGGAAGCGCGGAGGCGTGGGTCGCAGCCGCACAGCGAGCCCCGCAGCCGAAAAAGCAGTTGCGCCGCAGGCGCAAGGTGTTTTTCGCGGAGGGGTAAGCAGTGTGGCGTCGCGCAGCCGCCGCAGCGTGACAGCGTCGGCCCAAGCTTTGGATCATTCGCTTCCGGGCAAGCCCGAACGCTCACTCCCGCCGCTGGGCCTCCTTTTCCCCACGCGAACCGCTTCGCTGGGTTCGCGCGGGGGCCCCGAAAGCGGGGTGCACCCACGCCGGGATGTAGGGGCGGGGGCCCACACCCGCCTGCGGGCCGGTGAGGGCAGAAGGTGAATTGCCCCGCAGGGGCAAGAGAGGCCGCCCTGGGGTGTCGGCCCCTACAGCGGGACGTCTTTGGGAGCTGTAATGTAGGGGCGGGGCTTGTCCCCGCCCGCCGGAACCGCCCACGCTTCAGTTGATTTTCAGGAGGAATTGACTTGATCAACACCAACGAAATTTTGGATACCATACATATGATCGACCAGCAGCATCTGGACGTGCGTACCATTACCATGGGCATCTCCCTGCTGGACTGCGCCGATCCCGATCCAAAGGCCGCCTGTCAGAAGATCTATGACAAGATCACCCGCCGGGCCGAGCACCTGGTGGCCACCGGCGAGGCCATTGAGCGGGAGTTCGGCATCCCCATCGTCAACAAACGCATCTCCGTCACCCCCATGGCTCTTGTGGCCGGGGCGTCGGAGACGGGTAGCTACGTCCCCTTCGCCGTGGCCATGGACAACGCCGCCAAGTCCACCGGGGTCAACTTCATCGGCGGCTTCTCCGCCCTGGTGCAGAAGGGGGCCACCCAGGCCGACAAGAAGCTCATCGCCTCTATCCCCGAGGCGCTGGCCATCACCGACTTTGTCTGCTCCTCCGTCAACGTTGGCTCCACCCGGGCGGGGATCAACATGGACGCGGTGGCCGAGATGGGCCGCATCATCAAGGACACCGCCGAGCGCACCGCCGACCGGGGCGGCTTTGGCTGCGCCAAGCTGGTGGTATTCTGCAATGCGGTGGAGGATAACCCCTTCATGGCGGGCGCCTTCCACGGCGTGGGGGAGCCGGACTGCATCATCAATGTGGGCGTGTCCGGCCCCGGCGTGGTGCACCACGCCCTCAAGGACGTGAAGGGCCAGCCCTTCGACGTGGTGGCCGAGACCATCAAGAAGACCGCCTTCCGGGTGACCCGAATGGGCCAGCTGGTGGCCCAGGAGGCCAGCCGCCGGCTGGGCGTGCCCTTTGGCATCGTGGATCTCTCCCTGGCCCCCACCCCCGCCATCGGCGACAGCGTGGCCCGCATTCTGGAGGAGATGGGCCTGGAGACCTGCGGTACCCACGGCACCACCGCCGCCCTGGCCCTGCTCAACGACGCAGTGAAGAAAGGGGGCGTCATGGCCTCCTCCCACGTGGGCGGCCTGTCCGGCGCCTTCATCCCCGTCAGCGAGGACGAGGGCATGATCGCCGCCGCCCGCTCGGGCGCCCTCCACCTGGATAAGCTGGAGGCCATGACCTGTGTGTGCTCCGTTGGCTTGGACATGATCGCCGTCCCCGGCGACACCACCGCCGCCACCCTCTCCGCCATCATCGCCGACGAGGCCGCCATCGGCATGGTCAACTCCAAGACCACCGCCGTCCGCCTCATCCCCGCCCCCGGCAAGGTGGTGGGGGATACGGTGGAATTCGGCGGCCTGCTGGGCTCCGCCCCCGTCATGCCCGTCCACGCCGAGAGCAGTGACACCTTTGTGGCCCGCGGCGGACGTATTCCGGCCCCCATGCAGAGTCTCAAGAACTGACGCGGTCGCCCAATCCCCGTTGTCCTTCTCCGCGCCCGGCTTGTGCCGGGCGCATTTTTTTGCTTCAAAATTTCCAAAATCCCCCTAGGAAAGCGGCCCGCTTTGGTGTATACTGGGAGCCAGGACAAGCCTTATTTTGAGGAGGGTCAATTTATGTTAGAGCTGAATACTTCCAACTGCACCCCGTTTCTGCCTGAGGACTGGCTGACCAGCCGGCTGGACGCGCTGGAGAGCGCCCGCGTCAAGCTGGAGGAGGGCAGCGGCCTGGGCGGCGCCTACACCGGCTGGGTTCACCTGCCCCGGGACTACGACAAGGAGGAGTTTGCCCGCATCCAGGCGGCGGCGGAGCGCATCCGCAGCGACTCCCAGGCCCTGGTGGTCATCGGCATCGGCGGCTCCTATCTGGGCGCCCGCGCGGTGGTGGAGCTGCTTCACTCCCCCAATTTCAACCTGACCCACAAGGGCGGGCCCGACATCTACTTTGCCGGCAACGGCCTCTCCTCCGACGCCATGCTGGAGGTCATCGAGCTGGTGAAGGACAAGGACTTCTCCATCAATGTCATCTCCAAGTCGGGCACTACCACCGAGCCGGCAGTAGCCTTCCGCATCTTCAAGGCCCTGCTGGAGGAGAAGTACGGCAAGGAGGGGGCCCGCAGGCGCATCTACGCCACCACCGACGCCCACAAGGGGGCCTTGAAGGGCCTGGCCGACGCGGAGGGCTATGAGGAGTTTGTGGTGCCCGACGCGGTGGGCGGCCGCTATTCCGTCCTCACCGCCGTGGGCCTGTTGCCCATCGCCTGCGCCGGGGTGGATATCGCCGCCCTGATGGAGGGCGCCGCCCAGGCCATGGAGGCCCTGGCCGCCCCCGGTGCGGACAACCCGGCCTGGCAGTACGCCGCCGCCCGCCACGCCCTGTATACCCAGGGCAAGAAGGTGGAAATCCTGGTGGGGTACGAGCCCTCCTTCCGCTTCTTCGGCGAGTGGTGGAAACAGCTCTTCGGCGAGACCGAGGGCAAGGACGGCAAGGCCCTCTTCCCCGCCAGCGTGGAGTTCACCGCCGATCTGCACTCCATGGGCCAGTACATCCAGCAGGGTGAGCGCCTGATGCTGGAGACGGTGGTGCGCTTCGCCCGCAGCCGCGGCAGCGTCACCATTCCACACGACCCGGACAATGTGGACGGGCTCAACTTCCTAGCGGGCAAGGATCTCTCCTTTGTGGCCGAACAGGCCATGCGGGGCACCCTGCTGGCCCACGTGGACGGCGGCGTGCCCAACCTGGTGGTCACCGCCCCGGCCCGGGACGCGCAGAGCGTGGGCTGGCTGATCTACTTCTTCGAGTACGCCTGCGGCCTGTCTGGCTATCTGCTGGAGATCAATCCCTTTGACCAGCCCGGCGTGGAGGCCTACAAGAACAATATGTACGCCCTCCTGGGCAAGCCCGGCTATGAGGATCGCAAGGCCGAGCTGGAGGCCAGATTGTAAGGCCTCCACACCAAGCGTTTTGCCGCAGGCAAAACCTTGATGCCGGGCGGATTCATTCCGCCCGAGCAGATAAAATCTCCGGGGTCCCCATAGAACCCTGGTTCTGTGGGGCGGCCTACAAGAACAACATGTACGCCCTCCTGGGCAAGCCCGGCTATGAGGACCGCAAGGCGGAGCTGGAGGCACGCCTGAGCTGATTCTCCCCACCTCCGGGCTTGCCCAGGGGACCCGCCACAGGCGGGACGGCGCTTTTGCGCCGCAAGGCGGAGCTGGAGGCACGCCTGTAAGAACCCCCGTTAATTTTTGGTGAACTTCCGCAAATCAGTTGCAATCGGGCCGCAAAAATGGTAACATAATTGCACAAGGCCGGAGATACGCTCCGGCGGACAATGAAGGAGTGATAACTATGGTGAGAGTGATCATGGGTGTCAAGGGCACCGGCAAGACCAAGCAGATGATCGAGCTCATTAATTCCGCTGTCCACAGCGAGAACGGCAATGTGGTCTGCATCGAGCGGGGCCCCAAGCTGACCTATGACATTCATTATAAGATCCGTCTGGTGGAGGCCAGCCATTACGATATTAAGAGCTATGACTTCCTGAAGGGCTTTATCAGCGGCCTGTACGCGGGCAACTACGACATCACCCATGTCTTTATCGACAGCCTGACCAAGATTGTGGCCTCCGAGGCCACCGACCATGCGGTGGAGGAGTTCCTGGACTGGCTGAACAGCTTCTCCGAGAAGAACAATATTAAGTTCACCGTCACCATCAGCGCCGATGCCTCCCTGGCCACCGACGGCGTCAAGAAATACTTCTGATACGTGCCCTTTCAGCGGGCCCTGCCGGCGGCAGGGCCCGCTGCCTCGTTCCTCCCTCCTTCCGGCGTCAAATCGCTTGTACATCCGGCATACCGCCGCAGAACTTTGGATAATATACCGATTGCGTGGGATTACCTCCCATGATATACTCTTTGGCGAAATAAAGGAGGTGTGAATCATGATGATTGAAATGCAGTTTAACTCCATTGCCCAGCTCCAGCGGCTTCAGGAGATCGCCAGTTCCTGTGACGACGAGATCTTCCTGCACTCCTTAGACGACAGCGTCCGCGTGGATGCCAAGTCCTTCATCGGCCTGTTCACCCTGGACTTCACTCAGCCCGTCAAGGTGGTCACCGATTCCGACTATTTGGCCCGCAAGGTGGAGCATCTCAAGCATAAGATGGAGAAATAAAAACAGGCGTTGGCCGCTGGCCGACGCCTGTTTTGCTATGCAAAAGCATAGCAAAATTGGCCATGTGCCGCTTACAGCGGGACGGCCCATATGCGCAGAAACTTCATGCGCCTAAGCCTTTGCATAATTTCGTGGTGCGCCCTGTGCGCATAAAGTTTTATTTCCTGATCCAGTCCGGGTGCGTTCATGCCTCCCGGCGGCGCAGGAGCGCCCGGAGCGCACAGAGCGCCGCGGCCGCTGCCAGGGCCAGCCACAGGAGCAGGAGGACGTTCTCATTGAAGTACCAGTTCTCCGCCCATCGGGTGAAATCCGGCCGGAACCAGAAGCCGTGGAGCCGCTCCACCGTCCCGCCGCCCAGCCGCACCAGCCGGTCGATCACCGGGTTGACCAGGGGGAGGAACACGCAGGCCGCCCCCAGGCAGGCCGTCCCCTTCCACCAGCGGCTGATGGGGGCGTACCGGCAGATGAGCACCCAGGCCCAGGGCAGGGTCAGGCCGAAGAGAACCGCCGGCAGGGTAGGAATGGGGAACCAATCTGCGCCGTCATAGGCACAACTGACCCAGAGCAGGGCGCACAGCAACAGGGTCTCCGTCCCCAGGTAGAGCACAGCCTTGTGCTCCCCCAGGGGGCGGGGCAGCTCCCGCAGGGCGCCGGGCAGGAAGGCCGCCCCCAGCCCCAGCAGCACCCCCGCCGAGGCCAGCAGGAACCAGTCTCCCCCGCTGAACAGGCAGGCGGCCAGCAGCAGCAGCTCCAGGGAGAGGGTGAAGCCCCCCAGCGTGATGACGCCCCGGTACTGCTTCACCAGGATGGGCAGGAGGGTGAGGCTGGCCCCCACCAGTTCCCCGGTGAGTACCAGCCAGAACCAGTCCAGGGTATGCCCCACCGCCAGATTGCAGATGAGGCAGATCAGGGCGGTGCCGCCGTAGAGGATGTACTGAATCCAGCGCAGGCGGCGCAGCAGGGACAGGTATTTTTTCGCCAGGGTCTCGGCGGTGCGGGCCTCCACGTCCTCGCTGGCGGTGAGCAGCTCGTGCTCCGACACCTGTAAAATGGCGCAGATATCCCGGATCAGGGTGATGTCCGGGTAGGACATGCCCCTCTCCCACTTGCTGACCGCCGACTCAGTGACGAAGAGCCTGTCGGCGAATTCCCGCTGGGTAAGCCCCAGCTCCTTCCGGCGGCGGCAGATATACGCGCCGAAGGTCTTCTTGTTTTCCATGTTGAACCATCCTTTCGGCAGGGTGTGGTCTTGCAAGGCCGCTCTCACCATACGGCGAATGGCGGAAATTTGCAAGGCCCCAGCGGGATTTTCCCCCTCGACCGTTAGGAAAGTCCTGATTTTTCAAGGGGTTCCGGCCCTCCCGGCACCGCGGGCCGGATGTCCGTGCCGGGGGGCTAATCTCCCTCGGGCAGGGGCACCCGCCGGTGCTCCACCGGCCCCCAGGCGGGCAGGGGCAGGCCCTGCATGGCCCCGAACACCCGGCTCTTGAGGCCGGGATACTGCTTGTCCAGGGACTTGATCAGCTCCTTGACCTCCTGGCGCTTGGTATTGCCGTCCGCCGGGCAGGGGTTGAACACCACGGGCAGATGGTTGCGCTCGGCGGCGTTGCGGAGCATCCCCTCCCCACAGTAGAGCAGGGGGCGGATTTGGGTGATGCCGGTGCGGTCTAAATAGGTCACGGGCTGGAAGCAGGACAGCCGCCCCTCATAAAACATGGAGAGGAAGAAGGTCTCCACCGCGTCGTCAAAGTGGTGGCCCAGGGCGATCTTGGTGACGCCGTGCTCCTTCAGGGCGTTGTGGAGGGCGCCCCGGCGCATCTTGGCGCACATGGAGCAGGGGTTCTTCTCCTTGCGCAGATCAAAGATGATGTGGTGGATTTCGCTGTGGAGCAGCGTGAAGGGCACGTCCAGCTCCCGGCACAGGGCCTCCACCCCGGTGAAGTCCATCCCCTCTCCCCCGTCCACATGGCCCATATCCAGGGTGTAGGCCTCCACGGTAAAGGGCTTGGGGTAGAACTCCCGCAGCCTGGCCAGGGCCACCAGCAGGGTCAGGGAGTCCTTGCCCCCGGACACCCCCACCGCCACCCGGTCCCCGGCCTGGATCATGTCGTAGTCCTCCACACAGCGGCGGACATAGCTCAAAATCTTGTTCATAGGCACCTCAAAAATTAAAAATCGAAACGGAGCATTCAAGAGTATTTGCGAGATTTCGCGCGTTTGAGCGAGCATTCTTATTTCTAAATTAAAATTTTCAAAAAATGTGTTGACACCTTGGAACCACCGTATTATAATACAAAACGCTCCGGTCGTCCAGATTGGGGTTCTTATTCTGTTGAGACATTTTTTATCATAGAACGCAAAATTGGAGGTTTCACCATGTCCACTTTTATGGCCAACAAGGGGAACATCGTCCGCAAGTGGTATATCCTCGATGCGGCGGGCAAGCCCCTGGGCAAGACTGCCGCCGCTGCGGCCACCCTGCTGCGCGGCAAGCACAAGCCTGAGTTCACCCCCCACGCCGACTGCGGCGACTTCGTCGTGATCGTCAACGCCGAGAAGGCTGTTCTGACCGGCAAGAAGCTGGAGCAGAAGTACTACCGCCGCCACTCCGGCTGGATCGGCGGCCTCAAGGAGACCAAGTACCGCCTGCTGATGCAGCAGAAGCCCGAGCTGGCCATGCAGCTGGCCGTCCGCGGCATGCTGCCCCGCAACATCATCACCAAGGATTCTCTGTCCCGCCTGCACATCTACCGCGGCGCCGAGCATCCCCACACCGCCCAGAAGCCCGAAACCTGGGCCGCCATCTAAGCAGGAGGTACAAAGGAATGTATAAGAGCAAGAAGCCTTATCTGTATGGCACCGGCCGCCGCAAGTCCTCCGTGGCCCGGGTGCATCTGTTCCCCAACGGCACCGGCGCGATCACCATCAACGGCCGCGACATCGACGATTACTTCGGCCTGGAGACCCTGAAGCTGCTGGTTCGCCAGCCCCTGGCCACTACCGACACCCTGGGCAAGGTGGACATCGTTGCCACCGTCACCGGCGGCGGCGTGACCGGCCAGGCCGGCGCCATCCGCCACGGTGTGGCCCGCGCTCTGTTGCAGGTCAACCCCGAGTTCCGCGCCGCCCTCAAGGCCGCCGGTTTCCTCACCCGCGATCCTCGCATGAAGGAGCGTAAGAAGTACGGCCTGAAGGCCGCCCGCCGCGCTCCCCAGTTCTCCAAGCGCTAATTTTTCGCCTGACCTTTTAAAATGCCGCCCATATGGGCGGCATTTTACTTGCGCTTTCAGGGCTCTGCGGCGGTATGGGCGCCGCTTGCTTCTGCGGGTATGGGCGGATGACTCCGGCTCGGATATTGCAGGAAGGAGAGCCTGCGGCACAGAAATCGGGAGATTCCTCCCACAGTCAGGGCACAAACTATTGTCCCCTCCCGCAGGCCGCAGATGGCCCCCAGGCTGAGATAGGAGAGCAGGGCGGCTGCCGACACCATAGCCAGATCATAGCCGGTCTTGGTCTTCCCAAAATCCCAGCCGAATACCTGGCTGGCGGTTCGGACAAACCCCTCACATGGCAGGATCAGCACATTGGGAAGCACCTCCAGCGCAACCCCCAGCCCCAGGGAGAGACAGCCCAGCAGGAGCACCACCCACCTGGCCCCATAGGACTCCGGCACCAGCGGGGCCAACAGCTCTGTCCACAGGTCGATGCAGACCGAGAAGAGGAGCGTGGCCGGAATCTGGAGGAGCTGTATGGACTGAAACCTGTGCCGGAGCAACAGCACCTGGCCGACCAGCATGGTGCAGTTCACCAGGAAGGTAAACACCCCCAGCGAGAGCCCTGGAAAGACAAACGTGAGGACATAGGAGAGGCTGGACACCGCCGAGGTGCCCATACCGGCTAAGGTAATCAGGGCGATTCCCAGGGCGGCGCAGAGAACTCCGCAGAAGAACAGAATATAGCGGCGCAGCAGGCTGGGCTGTCTCATAAGCCTACCCCTCCTTTTATAAAAAATATTTTTTAGATATAATAATATTTTAGCATTTTTTAAAATTACGTTCAATTGTCGGCCTGCCCAAAAAACCACCCCCATTTTTGACATCCGGCGCCGCTGATACAAATGTTCTTTGACATGCCTTATACAATCCGCTATGCAGTGTAGAGACCGTGTAAAGAAACGCCCGACCTCCGGTATCCAAAGGGTTTTCCACATTATCCACATGGTTATCCACATCAGTTAACACCCTGTGGATAACGCCAATATGCAAAATTCAGTTGACATAAGACAAGTCAAGCAAAAAATCCACGGCGGATTCTACAAACTTTTTTGTTCTCCGTTTTTCTTCCAATTGTGGTACAATAACGTCAGGTGTCCCGAACATATCATGAGCCGCCGCTCAGTCATGAGGTGAAAGCATGTCCGAACCCATTGCCGCCATTGCCACACCCCCGGTTCCCAGCGCCATTGGCATTCTGCGCGTCAGCGGAGAGGGCGCTATCGAGGCCGCGTCCGCCGTGTTCCGCGCCGCCAGCGGGCGTCCCCTGGCCGCCTGCGAGAGTCGCAGGCTGGTCTACGGCACCCTGCTGGGCCCCGACGGTGCCCCCATCGACCAGGTGCTGGCCACCATCTCCCGTGCCCCCCACAGCTACACCGGCGAGGATACGGCGGAGCTGCAGTGCCACGGCTCCCCCGCAGTGCTGGCGATGGCGCTGGAGGCCCTGTTTGCCCAGGGCGTCCGGCAGGCCGGGCCGGGGGAGTTCACCAAGCGGGCCTTCCTCAACGGAAAACTGGATCTGACCCAGGCGGAGGCGGTGGCGGATCTCCTCGAGGCGGAGACCCCCGCCGCCGTGCGGCAGGCTGCCGGGCAGCTCTCCGGCGCGCTGAGCCGCCGGGTGGCCGCCCTCTACGACGGTCTGGTGGATCTCATGGCCCACTTTCACGCCGTGCTGGACTATCCGGACGAGGACATCGACCCCTTCCGGGCCGACACCATCCGGGAGAGCCTGGACGCCGCCCGTACGGGCCTGGACGCCCTTCTGCGCACCTATGACCGGGGACGGTATATCGCCGGTGGCGTGCCCTGCGTGCTGATAGGACGGCCCAACGCGGGCAAGTCCTCCCTGCTCAACGCCCTGGTGGGCTATGACCGGGCCATTGTCACCGACGTACCCGGCACCACCCGGGACACGGTGGAGGCCCGGTGCCGGCTGGGCGGCGTTGTGCTGCGGCTCATCGACACCGCCGGCCTGCGGGAGACCGACGACGCCGTGGAGCGTATCGGCGTGGAGCGCAGCCGGGCCGCCCTAGAGGGGGCCGCCCTGGCCCTGCTGGTGCTGGACGGCTCCGCCTCCCTCACCCCCGAGGACGAGGCCGCCATGGCCCAGGCCGCCCGCGCCCCCCGGGTCATCTGCCTGATCAACAAGTCCGACCGCCCCCTGGCTTTCGCGCCGGAGGAGCTGCGGAGCCGCTTCCCCCATCTGTGTGTGGTCAGCGCCGCCACCGGCGCAGGGCTGGATGCGCTGGGGGAGACCGTCGCCGCCCTCTTCCCCGCTGGAGGCGCGGAGAGCGCCGGAGAGCTGCTCACCAATGCCCGGCAGGCCGATGCCGCCCGGCGGGCGCTGGAGGCCGTTACGCGGGCCTCTGAGAGCCTGGAGGCCGGTATCACCCCCGATGCCCTCCTCACCGACGCGGAGGAGGCCCTCGCCGCCTTGGGAGAGCTCACCGGGGCCAGCGTGCGGGAGGACGTGACCGCCCGCATCTTTGAGCGTTTCTGCGTGGGAAAATAGGACGCATGGCCCGCCGCCCGCCGGGGCATCCTATCGGGTGAAAGGAGCGATGCACATGGAGGTCTCCATCGAGCGCAGCGACTGTATCAGCTGCGGGCTGTGTGTCTCCACCTGCCCCGACGTGTTCCGGATCGCGGAGGACGGGTTGGCGGAGGTCTACCGCCAGCCCGGCCCGGCGCACCTGCCCGCTGTGAAATCCGCCGCCGAGGGCTGCCCGGTCAGCATCATCTATCTGGAGGAGTGACGGGTCAAGCACGACAAGGGGCCGCTGCCAATGGCAGCGGCCCCTTGCGGTTCCTTCGGTTGTCACGCCTCACACCCTCCGCCACGGCGCACTGCTCACCGCTCCGCAAAAAACACCTTGCGCCTTCGGCGCAACTTCCATAAGGAAGTTGACACCCGCTGAAAAAAGTTGCTTTCCGGTGGGTGCCGCTTTATAATTGTCTCACCGGCAAATCAAAATTTGGGGAGGAGAGGACTCAGCATGGAAAATGAAGTTATATTAGGAAATGTCATGGTTGATTGCGATGACGAAAAGAAATTGCAGAAATTTTATGGTGAGTTATTAGGTTGGGAAATGTGCGAATTATTTGCAAGACCTGCTGTACGCAGTTCTACGGGAATCGTTTTTCTGTTCATTGAAGAAGCTGAGTATATTTGCCCTGTATGGCCCGAAGAAACAGGGAAACAACAGAAACAGATACATTTTGATTTTCAAGTTGATAATGTTATGGAAATGGTTAAGAAAGCAGAGCGGTTGGGAGCAACAAAGTCAAAAGCACAATTTGGCGGAAGTGATTTTGTAACAATGTTTGACCCAGCAGGACATCCATTTTGCCTATGCCAAAAGTAACAAAGTACAGTTTATCGCTTCTCCCACGAACACTTTCCTTGAAAGTGTCATAGTGGGTTACACAGTATAAAAAGGACAAGGCAGACCGTTGCGGCCTGCCTTGTCCTTAACTTCTCTATAAATCCTTACACTTCGGCGCAACTGCTTTTTTGTCTGCGCAGCTCGCTGTGCGCCTGCTCCCGGGCGTTCAGCGCTTCGCTTTACTTGAGATTGAAGAAGGCGTCCATACCCAGATACTGCGCCACGTCGCCCAGCTCCTCCTCGATGCGGAGCAGCTGATTGTACTTGGCCACGCGGTCGGTGCGGCTGGGAGCGCCGGTCTTGATCTGGCCGGCGTTGACGGCCACGGCGATGTCGGCGATGGTGGCGTCCTCGGTCTCGCCGGAGCGGTGGGACACGATGGCGGTGTAGCCGGCCCGGTTGGCCATCTGGATGGCGTCCAAGGTCTCGGTCAGGGTGCCGATCTGGTTGACCTTGATGAGGATGGCGTTGCCCACCTTCTTCTCAATGCCGGTCTTGAGCCGCTCGGTGTTGGTGACGAACAGGTCGTCGCCCACCAGCTGGACGCGGTCGCCGATGGCCTTGGTGAGCATGGCCCAGCCCTCCCAGTCGGTCTCGGCCATACCGTCCTCCAGGGAGACGATGGGGTAGGTGTCGGCAAACTTCTTCCACATGTTGACCAGCTGCTGCTGGGTCAGCTTCTTGCCGGACTTGGGCTGGATATAGCACTTCTCCTCCTCGTTCCACCACTCGGAGGAGGCGGCGTCGATGGCGATCTTGAAGTCCTCGCCAGGCTTGTAGCCGGCCTCCTCGATGGCCTTGACGATGACCTTCAGGGCATCCTCATCCTTCTTCAGGTTGGGGGCGTAGCCGCCCTCGTCGCCCACGCCGGCGGCGGGAGTGCCGTTCTCTTTCAGGACGTTCTTCAGGGTGTGGAACACCTCGGCGCACATGCGCAGGGCCTCGCGGAAGCAGCAGGCGCCCACGGGCATGATCATGAACTCCTGGATCTCCACGTTGTTGGTGGCATGGGCGCCGCCGTTGAGGATGTTCATCATGGGCACGGGCAGGATCTTGGCGTTGGCGCCGCCGATATAGTTGTACAGGGAGGTACCCAGGGCCTCGGCCGCCGCCTTGGCGCAGGCCAGGGAAGCGCCCAGAATGGCGTTGGCGCCCAGCTTGGTCTTGTTGGGGGTGCCGTCCAGCTCGATGAGGGCCTTGTCGATGGCGGTCTGATCCAGCACATTCATGCCCACCAGGCACTCGGCGATGTCGGTGTTCACGTTCTTCACGGCGGTGAGCACGCCCTTGCCCAGGTAACGGCTCTTGTCGCCGTCGCGGAGCTCGCAGGCCTCATAGATGCCAGTGGATGCGCCGGATGCAGTTCAGGTACGCACAACCAGCGCTCGAGCCGTTCCTGAGATTGCCGCCACACCATGAGTCCTCTATTTTAGGGGAGATCCCCTCTTTGCTTCGCAAATTCACCCCCGACGGCCTTCTTTTAATCGCAGCCGCCGCAGCCCCAGCCAGCCCCGCCAAGCCCGAGCCAGCAGCCCAGGAACGCACAACCAGCGCACGAGCCGCTCCAGAGATGGCCGCCCTGCATAAATTCACGGGTTCCGGATGTGGATGTCCCGCCGGAATAAAGCATATCTCCATATCCCTGAGTGCTTCCACTTCCTTTTTTGGCCACAAACCATGCGCCGGTCTTCTTGTCCACTGATATATCTCCTATCCAAAAATCCTTTCCGTCCGGAAGCGCAGGGATATTTCCAATCATGCGGTAAGTGCTTTTTATAACTGTGTCCGCCGAGCTGTGGTCAAGTCCTCTCTCTGCTACATATACGTTTTTGCTATGATCGGGCTGAAAATCAAGCACAGTGTCAGATGCTATCGCATAGCATCCTACGGCGTATTCCCGCCCTTGGACACGGTACGGGTGCTTTCCGTCACTGTTGGATACAGCCGATCCATCGTGATGACCTATTACTGCATCTGTATTTCCCGCTCCCCACGGCATCGAACTTATTATGATCGGGGATTGTAGAGTTTCTGTCACCTCTACCAGAGTGGTGGAAAACCCGTCTGAAATATCTAAATACACCGCCTTATTGGCATCATCCAATGGCTCAATCCGTATAACTTTGGCCATATCTGCATAAGCCCTCATTGTTTCAACGCCGCGGTCTTTATTAAGCGCCCCCTTATTATCGCTCCCATATCCCACATAGACACGGCTTCCAACCAATATGTTATCAGCCTGTGCGTTTGTTACCGGGAAATATGTCTCTTTCGTGCTGCGTTCTATGCTTGCATCGTACTGCCAGTTATAGGACGTGCATCCCGAATAAAGGCTCTGGCTGTTTTTTGTCGCTCCTTTTATGATGTTAAACACAATCTGGAACAGATTTCGCGCAGCCCCTGCTCCCAAGTATCCCTCGCCCTTTTTTTGATAGTTGACAATCATATTGTTATGGCTCTGGAAATTGGCAAGCGGCAAACCTGGCTGGGATCTCAAAAGTCCATCAGACGCAACACCGGAAAAATATTTACTGCCAATACACCACGGCACCACCGTACCGTCTGCTTTTACGCATTCCGGCCATGGCGTAAGTCCAAGTTCCGGATGTGGCATATCTGATATTGTGATGAGATCATATTCCGGATTAGAAGAGTCCCAATCCCACCAAAATGACATTTGCATAGTTCCAACATCAACAGGCCCGCTTGTTTTATAGTCTGACCCGCCTTCTAAAGCCACGGGCCGAGGAGTGCCGTCCGGGTCTCTGACATAATTAACATTTTTCCATCCAAAAAGAGGGATGTCTGCATAATCATCCGCGCCTTTTACTGTATCTGTTGACGGTTCCCAAGCGAGCCCTGCATTATCAAGCAGCTTTTCTCCTGCACTGGTCGGATTGACGTCAAACTTCCAGATTTTTGTTTGATATACTTTCCCTGTACGTCTCATGGCATAATAATTTTCCACCGCCCGTTCCAAAGATACTGCCTGTTTTAAGGCGTCAATATCAGCTTTATTCGCTGTAATCTGCTCCCTATCCGCCACAATCCCGGCAGCCGCATCCTCAACCCTCTTGGTCTGCTTATCGCCCTCTGCGGTTACTGACTGCACCGCCTCGGTCTTGGCCTCAGTAACCTCACTGACCGCCTGTGTGCCTGCCTCCTGTACCGCTGTAGTCTGTTTTTGCCCCTCGGCCTCAACAGCTCCCACAGCCGTACTCTGAGCCTGCCCTATGGCTGTAAGCGTATCCTGGGCGATCTGTCCAAACTGCGTAGCTGTCTGCTCTACCACTTTCCGGTCTGCCGCCACGGCTTCCCTTATTTGGGTTACTGCCTGCTTATCATTGGCAACTGCCTGACGGTCTGCCCCTGTATCCTCGGCGTACTGTCTTGCCCCATCCTCAGCCGCTTCAGCGCCCGTCTGTGCCTGTGCTGCGGCTGTCTCTGATAACTTGGCTGCCTGTGCTGATAACGCCGCATCTGAGGCTGCCTGCTGTACCTGAGAGAGCATCCCTGTTACAGTCTGCTTATCCTGTGCCACAGTGTCGGCATTGGTCTCTACCTGCTCTGCAAGACCCTGTACAGCTTCCAGATGTTCCGCTGTCTGGGTGGCTGCTTTTTCGGCCTCATCCGCAGCGGCTACGGCCTTACCACCAGCCTCTTCTGCCCGTTTGGCAGCGTCATTCACGGCCTCGATGGCCTCTCGAAAAATCTCACCGTCTCCCGGTGCCTCGAACGCTTCCGGCTTTGGTCTTGATTTGACCTGCATAGTAATGCGCTTGATCGTCTCACCGGATTTTTGATCCGACAGATATATCCATGCATAAATGTTATATGCCTTTTCTGCCGTCCATGCCGCACGATTTCCCTCCAACATGCTGTCCGGGATTGTGACGGTTGTTACGCCGTCCTTAGTGGTACCCACACGGGTTATGGCCTCACCGCCGGTCTCCTGTAGCGCAAAGTGGATTTCTACCGCCGTCGGAAGATGCAGTCCCTCTATCCTGAGCTGCTGACCATAATCCCACTGCCATAGGCCGTAGGTGCGGGCATAATCATCGTTATCTGTAAATA
>OGYH01001185.1_pt1 | contig 25430 bp, 20 predicted proteins | sample 1576511 | NCBI WGS metagenome assembly OGYH01 (sample SAMEA3541522, study PRJEB24748) | human gut metagenome | biome: human gut; feature: human-associated habitat; material: faeces | place: China | collected 2012
CAGTTGCCAGACCGCAAGCTTTACTAACAAATCAAAAGGAGTTTTTATAACATATACAAAGCTGTAAGCTTTTCGGAACCTCCCGCCTAGCGGGAGGTTTTCTTTCTATACAAAAAGGCCGCAGCGAATCGCTGCGGCCAAGGCTTGCCGGAAAATCTCCGCACAAACGCTTTAAGGAAATCCCTCGGCTTTTGCCCTCTGAAAGGTATCCATTCCAAAGGCGATCCCCGTGCCGTGAAAGCACAGGGCTTCGCAATACGCGCAGCCTTGGAAAGAGAAGGAAGGAAGGAAGGAAGGAAGGCCGCACTGACTGGTTTTGGGAAAGGGAAACCTTCTTCAGAAAAAGCCCCCTTCCCCAGCGTTACCCCTTCCCTTTCAAGGCCCGTCCATGAAAATCAACCAGTCTGCCCGGCCTCCGGTTCTGCCAGCAATTCCAACAACTGGCCGAGCGTCTTCTTGCCGAACGCTACTTGCGCCTTGTTGATGATGAGGCAAGGCACGCTCATGATCTTGTACCGTTCCCGCAGCTCCGGGAAGTGGTTCACGTCGTAGACCTTGGCGGTCACCAGCGGATTGGAGGCGGCGATCTTCTGCGCGGCTATGACCAGTTCCGGGCACATGGTGCAGGACAGGGCAACCACGATTTGCAGATCCAGCGGCCTGTCGATGGCGGCGATGGCCTCGGCAAGGGCGGGATCGATGCTCTGCCCGGGGCCCGCCGCGTTGTACAGGCCCACGACGAACGAATTGAACTCATGCCCGCCGGGGACGCCGTGGAAGGCAATGCCGGTATCGGTCCCGTCCGCCCGCAAAACCCGCACGCAGGGGCGTTCCGGCCCGTCAGACGGCGGCGTCCACTCCACGGTCAGCTTATCCGTCAAAGCCGCAAGCTCCATGAGCATCCGGCGCAGATCTTCCGAAACCGGGCGGCTGTCCGGTTCCGCCTTCAGGATGAGCGGGCATTCCATGCGGGCGAAGACTCCCGCAAGCTGTTCCCGCTGCTCCGCCGTGAGGAACCCGCCTTCTGTCTCGCGGGCATTTCCGGAAGGGGCTGAGGCTTTCGAGGCTCCGGAAGACGCCGGGGGGGTTGCCGGGCGCTGCGGGCGCAAACCCGTCTTGCGCTGCATGTCCGCCGCATAGCGCTCGATGGAGGTAGCGGCAACGGCCCCGTCGGAAACGGCGGTGACCACCTGACGCAGCCGCTTGTCGCACACGTCCCCGGCGGCGTAGACGCCTTCCGTCCTCGTCCGTTGTTCCCTATCGGTAACGATGTTCCCCTGCCCGGTCAGCTCCGCAAGGCCTTCGGCCAGCCGCGACGCGGGCTCGTACCCCGCGAAGACGAATACCCCGAAGGTCTCGCCCTCGGGCGGCGCATACGTTTCCAGCTGCCCGGTCACGGTGTCGCGGAACACGGCGCGGCGCAGGGCCGTGTCGCCTTCCACCGCTTCCAGAACGGTATTGAAGCGCACCCGGACGGATTCGTGGGCGAGCACCTGCTCGGCGATGCTTTCGGCGCAGGACAGCGTGCTCCGGCGCACGAGCATGGTCACGGAACGGGCGTACCGGGTGAGGAACATGGCTTCCTCGGCGGCGGCGAATCCGCCGCCCACCACAAAGACATCCCTGTCCGTGAAGAACCCGCCGTCGCACGTGGCGCAGTAGGCCACGCCCCGGCCCCGGAACGTTTCCTCGCCCTCAAAACCCACCTTGCGGGGATGGGCCCCGGTGGCGAGCAGTACGGCGAAGCACCGGAAAGCCCCCCGGCTCGTACGCACGATGCGGAAATCCCCGTCCACGTCGATCCCTTGCGCTTCGGCCAGCAGGAACTCCGCGCCGAAATGCCGGGCCTGACGGCGCATGGTTTCGGTGAGCGAATGGCCTTCGGTCTTTTCCACGCCGGGATAATTCACCACTTCGGCGGTGATCGTTATCTGCCCACCGAAGGTGTCCTTTTCCACGACAAGCACCCTGTACCGGGCGCGGGCAAGGTAGAGGGCGGCGGCCAGCCCGGCCGGGCCGCCCCCCACCACCACCGCGTCGTACAGGTCGGCGGCCCGACCGGCGTCCATTACAGCAGGCCCACGAGGTCGAGGCTGGGCTTCAGGGTTTCCGCGCCGGGACGCCACTTGGCAGGGCACACCTGATCGTCGTGCGAGGCCACGAACTGGGAAGCCTGCACCCGGCGGAACAGTTCGTCCGCGTTGCGGCCCACGTTCCCGGCGATGACTTCATAAGCCACGATGCGCCCTTCGGGGTTGACGATGAAACTGCCCCGCTCGGCCATGCCTTCCGATTCGATCATCACGTCGAAATCCCGGGCCAGCGCTCCGGTGGGATCGGCGAGCATGGGGTACTTGATGTTCTGGATGGTCTTCGAGGCATCGTGCCACGCCTTGTGGACGAAATGGCTGTCGCACGAAACCGAATAGATCTCGCATCCGATGGATTTGAAATCTTCATATTTTTCAGCGAGATCCTCAAGCTCCGTGGGGCACACGAACGTAAAGTCCGCCGGATAGAAGAAAAACACGGACCACTTCCCGAGGATATCGGCCTTGGTCACGGTCTTGAAGGCGTTGTCCTGAAAAGCCTGAACGCTGAATTCGCTTACTTCCTTATTGATCAGGGACATAACTATCTCCTTTGGTTTTCGTTGGTGTGTCCGCACGGCATGCCGCCGCGCTTCATCAATTGAATACGAAATTCATTACCATTTAAGGCTCCATTGTCAAGGCCGCGGGAACGTGATTTTCCTGAGCGCGCCCGCCCGGCACGTATCCCCGCGTAGCCCTTCACGCCCACGTACCGCTTTTACCCGCAAGGATACATTACTTTTTCCGTTCCATCCCCACCCGTGCCGCACTCTCATCACGGCATGGGGCATTGCCGTGAGCTTCGCCCGTCCACGCGGCGGCATGAAAAAACCTCGATATGAGCCTGTCCGGTTTTAGTCTTCGCCCCGCCTGCATGGGGCATTTGCCACCCGCATGGCCGTTTCCGCATCTTCGGGATGCTTCGCCCCGCCTGTGCGGGGCATCTGCTGCACTCCCGGGGCGATTATCAGCAAAGCCCTCGCACCACGCGCGGCGGCACTCCTCACGGCATTACTGGTATCTCTTCCTCAACTTCGCCCCACACGCACTGCGGCATTCCTGAAAGGGATCGGTGCCCCCCCGCTCCATGCCCCGGCCCGGTGACCAACGCGGCCCTCCCCGCCCGGCGGATCGCCCCGCATCCCATACGCCGAAGCGCCTTCCGGCCCTCGACAGGTCCGCAGGAAATCTGGTATCCGGTAAGGGACCGTTTCCGCAAAACCGGGAGGACGCCATGCCCGATCTTGCCTCAGTCCTTGAACAGGCCCGCGTGCCCGAGCATTCCGCGCCGTTCATGCAGGCCATGTCGCAAGGGACGGCCTTTCTGGAGGGGGAATACCTCTTTCTGACGGCTGACGATTGGCTCATGGCCATCGGGTACCCGCTGTCCGGCGAGTATGCCCACGACTCCTTTGAGCGGGCGCTCGCGGCGGCCCTGCGGCGTGTCCCCAAGCGGCTCGAAGGCGTGGACTGCTGGGCCATCGGCCCGGACCTGCCCGCCCGCCTCGCGGGGCACGTCACGGACAGGGACACGTTCTACATCCTGCCGTGCGACGCGCCCGTGCCCGCCCGCCTGCGCCGCCCGGTGGAAATTGCCGCTGAAAAGCTGACCGTGCGCGAGGGCCGCGACTTCACCCCGGCGCACCGCCGCCTGTGGGCCGAGTTCATGAACCGGGCCGTCCTGCCGCCCAACGTGCGCGGGCTGTTCGCCCGCACCGGGGCCGTGCTGGATACGCCGGGGCTGCGCCTGCTCGACGCCGTGGACGCCGAGGGCAACCTCGCGGCGAGCCTCCTCCTCGACGACGCGCCCCGCCGCTTTTGCAGCTACCTCATCGGCGCGCACTCCCGCACGCACTACACGCCCCACGCGGCGGACCTGCTTTTCGCGCACATGCTCCGCTCCGCTAGGGAAGCGGACAAGGAATACGTCCACCTCGGCCTCGGCGTGAACGACGGCATCCGGCGCTTCAAGACCAAGTGGGGAGGCCGCCCCGCCCTGCCCTACGTCATGGCGAGCTGGCGGGAAACGCCCCGCGAGACGGGCAGCGAAACCATAAGCAGCCTCGTCCGCATCCTCCTCGAATCGCCGTCGGATCTCTCCAAGCGCCAGATTTTCGACTCGCTGCCCCAGCAGCGGCCCTTCGCCATGCTCTGGGAACTGACGAAAAACGGCAGGACCTCATGGATAGGCGGCACGGCGCACTTTTTCTGCTATTCGTTCGAGGCGGCTTTCCGCAATCTGTTCGAGCGGGTGGACACCGTACTGTTCGAGGGCCCGCTCGACGCGGACTCACTGGACGAGGTGGCCCGCATCGGCAAGACGCCCGACGGCAGGCACCCGCCCCTGATCGATCTGCTTGAGGAGCCGGAAATCAGGCTGCTCGAACGGGTCGTGCAGGGCCCCACCGGAAAGCTCGCCCGCTTCTTCAACGCGGCGAACCCCAACCCCGCCGACGTGCGGGGACTGCTCGCAACCACCCGGCACTGGTATGCATTCTTCTCGCTGTGGACGGCGTATCTCGAACGGCAGGGCTGGAACCAGTCCGTGGATCTCTGCGCGTGGCACACCGCGCTCGAAATGGGCAAATCCGTCATCGGCATGGAAAGCCTTGAAGAACAGGTGGCGTCCCTGGAGTCCGTTCCCCTCGGACGGGTGACCGCCTTCTTCAGAGGCTGCCGCTCATGGAAAGGCTACGCCCGGCGCAACATCCATTCGTACCTCGACGGGGATCTTGAGGGGATGCTCGGCACGAGCACCGAATTCCCCTCGCGCACGGAACAGATCATCGACGGCAGGAACCAGCGTTTCCGCGAGCGTATGCGCCCGTTCCTCGAAGAAGGCCGCGCGGCGGTTTTCGTGGGGTCGGCCCACATGCTGCAACTGCGGGATATGCTCGCCGAGGACGGCTTCACGGTCCGGCAGGCGTACCCCACGTGGCGGCACAGGCTCCGCGCCGCGATCAGGGGCAGGAATGGCGGTTAGCCGGGGAAATCCGGGGTTCGGCCACGGGCCCCGAAAGCCATTCCCCCCCGGACCCCCTCGAAATGGGGGAACGCCATTTTCCGCCATTTGGTGAAATCGAGCCCTCGGAATGGGTAAAGGGGCTGAAAAAGGGCTCCCGCAGGCCACAGTCTTTGAAGAAGATCGGGGTCGTGAATGAAATCGGTTCCCTCCGCAGGGGGGATAATCATAAAAATTTTTCGTCCCGGCGGAGTGCGATAACGCCGGCGGGCCCTGCCTGTTTCCCCATCAACCTTTTCCCTGAGCGCGCGGCGCGCGGGTTCCCGGAGAATGCCATGCCACCATCACGTTGGGCGTCGTTTGCCGCCGAGGCAGCCGTGCCCGAGCAGCTTGTCCCATACGTGCGGGCCGTTTCCGATCTTGAGCCACTGGAGTGCGGGGGCTTCCTCGCGTGGCGCAGCGGCCCGGCGCTGGTGCTTGTCGGGCATGACGCCGGGTTGAAGCAAGGCGGGACGGAACAGGTGTGCAGCAGGCCGGAAGCGGCCCGCCTCGACGCGGCGGTGGGTGAAGCCTCCTCCCTGCCCGGCATCGAGTCCCTGACCGTCCTCGCACCCTTCCGGCCCGATGCCGCCCCGGAATGGGCCGTTTCCACCAAACCCGACGCCTATTGGGGCATCCCCCTCCCCACGGATGCGGCGGACATGGCCTATGGCCAAAAGCTCCGCAACCAGCTCCGGCGCGCCCGCCGGGACATTCTCATTGCACGGGAGGGCTGGAAACCGGATCATGCCGAACTGGTCGAACAGTATATCCGTTCGCGCCCCTTCGCGCCGGGGACGCGGCATCTTTTCCGGCACATCGGCCCGTATGTGGAGGCCGTGCCCGACGCCCTGCTGTTCGCGGCGCGGGACTGTGAAGGCGCGTTGCAGGGCTTCGCCGTGGGCGATTACACGGCGCTCGGAACCGTTTTTTACCTGTTCGCCTTCCGCGCCCCGGAAAGCCCGCCCGGCACGGCGGACGCCCTTTTGGACGCCCTCGCCGCAGAAGGCATCCGGCGCGGGCATACGCTCCTGAACCTTGGCCTCGGCATCAATCCGGGCATCGTGTTCTTCAAACGCAAGTGGAACGCGACGATCCTCCGGCCCCACGTGGAAACGTCATGGGCGGTGCAACGGCCCCAGGAAGCCGGCCTGCTCGGGTCCCTGAAAAAACTGTTCGGCATGTAGGAGAACCCCATGGCAAAAGACGGCGGCGCGGCCGATCCGCTGCGCAACCCCCGTTTTCAGGAACCTTCGGTTTGGCAGCTGTTCCGGGAAAGCCTGTTCGGCAAACCCCGCCTGCTTGACTGCATACAGGTGGAAGTCACCTCCGTTTGCCCGGGGCGCTGCGTCTATTGCCCGCATACCACGCAGGCCGGATACTGGCGCTCGCGGCACATGGAAGCCGCGACCTTCGCCCGCCTGTGGCCGCTCATGCAGGAGAGCGGGCGCGTGCACCTGCAAGGCTGGGGCGAACCGTTCCTGCACCCGCGGTTCATGGATTTCGCGGCGCTGGCGCGCAAGGCGGGCTGCCGGGTCTCCACAACCACCTGCGGGCTGCGCATGGACGAAACGCTTGCCGGGCAAATCGTGGGGAGCGGCATCGACATTGTGGCCTTTTCCCTCGTGGGCACCGACGAGGCCAGCAATGCCCCGCGCGCGGGCGTGCCGTTCAGCCGCGTCCGTGAGGCCGTGCGCACGCTCCAGCGCGTCCGCAAAGCCAAAATGGGCGTGCATCTTGAGCTGCATTTCGCCTACCTCATGCTCGCCTCGCAGATGGAAGCCGTGGAAGGCCTGCCCGATCTTATGGACGAACTGGACGTACACGCGGCGGTGATCAGCACACTGGACTACATCGCGGCGCCGGGGCTGGAAGCGGAAGCCTTTTCCCCGCACGAGGCCGGGAAACTGGACGCCGCCCGGGACATACTCGAACGCGTCGCCGAAGAAACCGCCAAACGCGGGCGCGGCCTCTACTACAGCCTGCCCTCCCCTCGGCCCGATGACGGCTGCGGCCTGTTCCCCTGCCGGGAAAACGCAGCCCGGACGCTCTACGTGGACGCGGAAGGGCGCATGTCCCCCTGCATCTACCTGAACCTTCCGGTGGATGCGCCCGCCTCTTCGCCCGAGGCCGTGAACCGCCGCGTGTTCGGGTCCGCCGTAGAGGAAGACCCCCTCGGCATTTGGCAAAGCGGCCCTTTCCGCATGTTCCGCGATGCGCTGCAAAGCCCGCTTCCGGATATCCCCTGCCGCACCTGCCCCAAACGTTTCGAAACGGGGAACTGACGCCTACCCCCTCCCGGTAAAACAATGCCCCGGAAACTTTAAATTCCGGGGTTCTTCTTTTGGGCTTTCAGGCGGGTAACGCACGTCCATGACATCGTGGAGACAGGCCATAGCTTCGCTTAAATTCGGGCCCCCGATTTTTTATTGAACGCCCTACCCTACCGCAATCCGTATGAGCCATAGGCAGGAAGAAGGCTCGATAGCGCGTCCCCCCTATTGATAGTGAGAACCCCGTAAAAGATCGGGAAGGGCTTGAAGGAATGTTTCCTTCACACAGCGTCGCATAGAAACAACGTGCTTTGGGAATCCCTTTTGGGGATGTGTTTACTTGAAATAGGGAACAGCTTGAAGCGTTTTTTCCTGCTTTGAAATCAAGAACAGAAAGATCTGACTTTTTCTTTCTTTCTATCATGTGGGGTAAAACGGAAAAAAGGCCGTCCAATATGGACGCGCAGAATATCCGTCCATTTCGTCCTCTCTTGTATGTATATATTGTTTTTATTATCTATTTTTGAATAGGGACATTTCTTTTCGTCATAAATATGATTGTCCGCGAAGAGCGGCCATTCTGTCCTTGCATGTTGGACAGGCATACTGTCCCGGGACACGCTGGGCGTCCAGAATGCAAGGACAGCGTGTCCTGACATGCTATCCCCGCTTATTGGACTTCCAAAATGTCCCTACTTCCCGGCGATCTGCATGTCCTTTCTGTGTGTCCGATCTGAATATCCTCACAAAAAGGACATACGTTTTGTCCGAACAGCTTGTTTGGGCATAATGGCCGATCAAAATGTGCATATCTGTTTTCCGATCAAAATATCCTACCATAATAGACGTACTAAAAGGACTCTCATATGTTCCATTCAAAATGGACGCTCATAATGTCCATGCAAAACGTATACGACTGCCTGTCTCCACCGGAGCGATTGGGGAATGCTCCGGTGGGGAGCAACAGCTCTGGACCTGCGGTGATACCTTCCGTTTCTGAGGGAGGAACGATGGTTGGGGAAAGGAGCATATGAGGAAAACGGTCCCTTAGTCCTCTTCTTTTGGTGGCCGGTGGAGGATAGCCGATTGTTGTAAGGAATGTGGCCAACCGGAGAGGCGGGGGACGTTCCTGATGATGGGACGGCTTATGGATAATGTGGTTGTCCTCTAAGGGCGTCCATGTTGGATGCTTTCAGGGCGACGGGCGGATACTCAAAAGATTTGCAGTTCCTCCCTGTATGTTGGAAGAATGCAATATGATATGAGCGTGTCCATTTGAGCGTCCATTATGATAGTCCGTTTTGAGTGGATATTTTGTTGTAAAAACTCAGTTTTTTCATGTTTAAAGAATGAGAAAAAACATTCATCTTATAAACATGCTATCAGAATATCTCTGCGTGTTTTTTTGAAATATAAGAATATGGACATGCAAAATGGACACTCAAAAAAATGGATCAACATGTACTCTCAAAATGGCCTCTCAAAAAGTCCTCGCAGAAAGGAGGGGATGCAATAACGCTACGTAGAGAAGAATACCATAAGCTCGGGTACGTGGTTACATGTGGGGAATAATCAGGTTAGTCATGGCCTCACGAACTTGGGGCTAAAATGAATACGCATTGGAGGATGTCGGCATCAGCAATGGTACTGGTGCAATAGGGGAGGGTAGATGTTCCGCCGTAGAGTTTGTTTTCCTGCGCCGTTGAAACGTCCGTTTTGTCCAAGGATGGGCCCATGCTGACATCGTTCAATCTTTTTGAAATCGTGTTTCGCCCTATGGTGAATAAAGGCATGGCTCGTGGAGTAAGCGCTATCCACCAACGGGCTCCGGGGCTGAAAGATTTTTGAGTGGGCGGTCTAAGGGCTGGGAGGATGGCCCCCCTGAAGGCAATGGAAAAGGAATATGATAACAGCCGATGATTTCCGTGTGGCGTATCCCTGAGAGGGTGGATACTCGCAAAAACATATTTGATATACGAATTTTTTCGGGTAACCATTCGTCCTTCAAGCATTCTTTTTTTGTATGTCCGCTTGTCTGAAAAATAACAGGTATGGATTTGTAATATGCTGAAATAAAATGATTTTATCTCAAACAAAAAATCCATCAAGGAAACCGCTCTTGATGCGCGAGCCCATCCGCTGCGTAAGGGCGAACATTCATCGAAAGAAATATAGAAAAAAAATAGACTAAAAATGTTGTGCTTCAACGTTTTTTATTCTATCTGAAAACCAAGTCGTTCACTAAAAGGAGATTCCGATGGGCAAGATCATTTCGGTCGTCAACAACAAGGGTGGTGTGGGGAAGACGACGATCACCGTCAATCTCGCACATGCCCTGGCCATGCAAGGGAAAAAGGTGTTGATCGTCGATGTGGACAGCCAGTGCAACTCCACTTCCTTTTTCAACCTCGCTCCCGGCTGTGCTTCGCTTTACGAGCTGCTTGCCTCGGTTTATGACGAAGAAGCCCCCGAAATCAAACCTGAATCTTGCATCTATCCCACAGAGATCGGTTGCAGCATCCTTCCGAACGTTGAGGAGATGGCCTTCATCGAAGCCGAATTCTATAAGAACGAGTCATACATCGTCGCCCTCCGTGAACGGCTGAGAGAGTATGCGACCAAAGAGTTTGACATCACCCTCATCGACTGCCCGCCTTCAATGGGGGCTTTCGTGTATATGGCGATGATCGCCTCCGACTTTATCATTGTGCCCATCCGTGCGGGGTCGCGTTTTTCGCTCGACGGTATCACGAAAACCATCAATGCTATCAACCAGATCCGCCGCACGAAGCTGAACGAAGGGCTTGTCCTGCTTAAGTTCCTGTACAATATGGCTGACTTGCGGCGGCTTGCGGACAAGCACTCGCTGACCATCCTGAACAACCGCTATCCCGGACAGGTCCTCACCGAGTACATCAGTGAGGCGACCATGCTTCGATCCTCCGAGATGCTTTCCGAAACGGTGTTCCAATCTTCACCCCGCAGTAAGGTGGCGGCGAAATTCCGTTCCGTCGCCCGTGAAATCCTCGCCGCCCTCGGCATGTAAACAGGAGCCTCTGATGACCCCCGGACAGACGCATCCCCGCAGACGCGGCCTCAACGAACTGATGGAATCCGTCGCGGCCAAGCTGGCAGAGCGCCCAGATCACATCGCGGCGGCCAGAGTCCTTGAGGAGATGCAGGCTGACGCCGCGAAAATCTCGCATAAGGCGGATGGTGTGGACGTGCAGAATGGACAGCCTGAAGTGTCCTCCTCCTCCTCCTCCTCCTCCTCCTCCTCCTCTGTGGACGCGCAAATTGATTCTCCTGAGTGTCCTGACAAAGTGGACGATCAGAACGGACTTGCAAGTGGACTCGCCACGGAGGCACGATCTGACGTCTCTGTAAAGACAGAAATTGAGGACATGCAAAATGGACAGCCTGAACTTACTGTCAAAATGGACGCTCAGGCGTCTCAGCACTCTCCTTCGCAACGAGAAGCAACGGGAAAATATTCTGAAACTTCAAGCCTTGAGTCTCTGAGCGCGCCCTCTACGTGGACGCCGATAGTGGACACTCTAAGTGTACATTCAAAAGTATCTCCGGTTGTTCCCCGTCCCGATGGACGGAAACGTCCTTATCAAGTGGATGTTCAGAATGGACACTCAGAATATCCTGGCAAAAGATCCTCTCACCATGAAGAGCTGCCTGAGCGGAATCCAGAGCTACCGGTGGAGAACAGACAAGAGGCGGGGGCTTCCACGGAGCAGGGGACGTCTGCCTCTCGTAAGCATGATCAGGAAGAAGCCGTACCTGTCCAGGCCGCTGCGATGACATTGCGTTCGCCCACATCAGACGCTCTGAATGGCCGCTCACGACGGACAGCCAAAGTTGACGTGCAGGCAGGGGCCCGGTGCAAACCCAAGAGGGTCGGAGAAGGGCAGATCAGCCTCCTCAGGCCTCTGGCTCCAGTGCATGGGGCCAATCCGACGAAGCTCTTCAAGTGGCTTTACGGGATCGGCAAGAAAGAAACCATCGACCTGACCCTCCCCATCATTGAGGAGACCATCGGTATCGATGCGCGGACCTGCCGTCGGATCATCGCTACATGGGCGGAAACGGGCGTGTGCGAGAAAACGGTCCATCGGCGCGGGATGCGTATCAGGCTTCTTATGGATGAAAAGGAGGCACTCGGCGCGCCGCGTGCCGCTTCCCCTTCCGTGTCGGCTTCTCCGGCGGATGAGCTGGAGAGGGCGCTGCCCGAGCTGTGCCCGAGGCTGATGGAGGTCGGTTTCACCGCCAAGCACCTGCGCCGGATCAAAGAGCTCCTCGCCGTGCAGAACATTGACCCCGGTTCCCTCACGGACGCCCTCCGGTATGCGGAGTACGAGCTGGAACACGGCCAGATGGTGGACAGCAAGGGCCAGCCCGTTTCGCGTCCGGTGGATTGGGTCTTTCGCTGCCTGTCCAAGGACGGGACCTACCGTATCCCCACGGGGTATGTTTCTCCGGCGGAATTACGCCGCCGGGAACGCGAAGAGGCCGTGCGTCGGGAACGCGAGGCATTGGAGGCCGAGCGGAGGCTGCTCGAAGAAGAGGCCGCCCTTGCCCTTGAAAAAGAGGTCGAAGCGATGTTCCGTCAGATGCTCGATGAACCCGACGGCCCGTTTGCCGCACAGATCCTGGAGAAGGTTCCCGCTGTCCTGCGTTCGCGCGGGGGGTTGGAAAACCCGCTGGTGCAGAAGGCCTGCCGGATGCAGATCAGCTATATGCTCCAGGACGCCGTCGGGGCGGGGCAGTAGGGCTATTCTGTGTGTCCATTCTGTGCGGATATGTAGCATGGACATTTTGGGCGGATAATGTGCCCGTCCGGGATGCGTGCGGTTGCGCATGGACAGGCAGCCCGTCCGGAAGGCCCGGACAGCGTGTCAGGGCAGGATGTCCGGACATGCTGGACACCCAATCCGTCCGAGGATGTTGTGAGCGGCCTGTGAGGCAGGACAGAATGGCCGCACACGCCGGACAGTCTTCTTGGCGATGTCCCGGACACTCTGACAGGAAAAAAAGACTGTAAAAACAGTGTAGACTCTCGTGAAGGGACAACTTGAACGTCCATTTTGATCGGATAATCTGATAGGACATTCCCTTCTCCTATAGAAAGAGAGAAAGAAAAACTCTTTCTCTCCCCAACGATTCAAGACAAAAGGTGCTGCTGCGAATGGCTTCCAAATCGACCAAAAAAGATCTTGTCCAACACATAGCGAAGGCTCTGGAAGTGAGCCCTGTGGAAGCCGAACGGGTTATGCTCGTGGTTATGCGGTACGTCCGGCGGCAATTGCTTGAAGATACGTCGGTGATCCTGCCGGGCATCGGGACGCTGGCCGTGACGGAAACCGCGGCCCGTCTGGGGCGCAATCCCCACACGGGGCAGCCGGTGCCCATTCCCCCGCGCAAGACGATCAAGCTCAAGGTGTCCAAAGACCTCAAGGAAGCGATGGAGCCTTCCGAAACCGTGCGCACGGGCGGGGCCGATTTTGACGCCCAATAGCTCCGCCGTTCCGGAGCACGCCTGAAGGCGGGGCCTGGCCGGAAGGGGCTTATCCCTCGAAAAGGACGATCCGGTTTCTGCCGGACGTCTTGGCTTCATACAGCGCCTGATCCGCATGGGTCAGCACTTCGCAGATGTGCGCATCTTCCCCGAACGAGCGGTGCGCAATGCCGATGCTGACCGTCAGCTTGCCCGTCCGGGAATCGGGATGGACAAGGTCCAGTGCGGCCACTTCTTCCAAGATGCGCTGTGCCACGGTCATGGCCGAATACTGTCCGGCCCCGGCGAGAATGATGGTGAATTCTTCGCCGCCGTACCGGAATATCCTGTCCGAATCCCGCAGGAGCGCTTTTTGCGTGGCCTGCGCCACGGCTTTCAGGGCGGCGTCCCCGGCCTGATGCCCGAACCGGTCATTGTAGTTCTTGAAGAAGTCGAGGTCGAGCATCAGCAGGGCGAGCGGCGTGCGCGCCGGGATGCGCTCCATCGTTTCCTCAAGCGCCCGGCGGTTGTATACGCCGGTCAGCGCATCCCGGAAGCTGAGGTCAGCATACTGGTCCCGTTCCTGCGCGAGCTGGCCGGAACGGGTGTTCAGTTCGTCCATATGGCGGCTGATGTCCGGCAAAACGTCGAGTACGTCCTGCAATTCCCGGATGCGTACCCGGGGAAGTTCCGAGATGGAGTGCCCGGAACGGATGGTCCGCAGCGCCTGAGAGAGCAGGGACAGGGGGCGGAGGATCTGAAGGTGGATGAGCAGCAGCGTGGCCAGCAGCCCCGCGAGCAACGCGGTCCCCATGATCGGGAACAGTTCCTCGATGCGTGAAACTTCCTCGTTGATGTGGGACATGCTCCGGTAAATCCATTCGGCCTCGTGGGTCGAAACGGCGTCGCTGAGCTCGCGCAGTTTGCCGTCGAGGGTGTTCCAGAGCTGTTTGGCTTCCACGTGGCCTCGCGCGAGCTGCGTCCAATTGGACACGATGCCGTCCCAGTTCGTCCGGAATTCCCCGCAGTCCTTGAGCAGCGTCCGTTCAGGGGGTTCGGCCTGTTCCGCCTTGGCGCACATGTCCATCAGCGGGCGCAGGCTTTCCTCCAGGCCCTGCTTGTTGGCCGTGTTTCTGGAGAAATCCTTGTCCAGGTGCCGCGCACTGTGCCTGAGGGGATAGCTGTATTCCATCCCCGCCCGCATAAGCAGCCGCCCGAGCACGTTCGAAAAAAAGATTTCCGCATGATGGAGCCGATCCTCGGCCAGATAGCTCTGCTGCCTCAGCTCAATGAGACGGAGGAGTTGCGGCCTGATCTCATCCATTTTGCTGGAGAAGTCCACCGACGTCTCCTCAAAGACCGATTCCGCGATCAGCGCCTGGGCGGTGATGCCCGCGTTCCGGCTGATGGTGGGGTCGGACGCGCTGTACACCAGCGCGATGTTGCGGCGCATGTTTTCGACGTTGAGGAGCATCTGCTGCTTGGCAAGGATCTGCGGCAGATGGCTGTTGCTGGTGGAGAGCGCCAGATTTTTGATCCGTTGAAGGTCATTGGTGAAGATAAAAGAGACGAAGGCCAGCAGCGCCAGCAGGGGCACTGAGACGAGCACGGGGAAAAGGTTGATGCCGAGTTGTCGTTTCCGCTTCGGCTCCGCGTTTCGGGAAGGCTTGCAGTACATGAACGCGCTCAATAAATGCTGAAGGGAAAATATTTGCGTACGATGCGGTCGTAATCGCCGTTCAGTTTGATATGGACGATGGCTTCGTTGATCGCGTCGACCAGTTCGGGATTGTTTTTCCGGACGCCGATGTGGGCATAGGCGAGGTCTTCGTCGGGCGGGAGGGGATCATCCAGTATGGCGAAAGGCTGGCCGCGCTCGCTCTGGAGGAATTCGTACCCGGACAGCCCGTCCACGAGGATGGCGTCCAGCTGTCCGGCGCAGAAGGCGTCGATCAGTTGCCCATAGGTAGAAAAACGGATGATTTCAGCCACGTTGACCCAGTGACTCCGGAGGAAGATCTCCTGCTGCGTATGATCCTGGACGCCAACGCGTTTCCCTTTCAGGCCTTCGGCGCTGACGGCCACGCTGCCCGGAAGCCCCAGATAGATGGAACGGGAGTGGTAGTAGCTGTTGGTGAAATCCATATACGCCAGCCGTTGTTCGTTTTTGGCAAGCCCGGCAACGATCATGTCCAGCTCGCCCCGGCGCATTTTTTCGAGCAGCGTGCCGAAAGCAAGGGGCTCGACCGTGCAGGAACGGCGCATGGCCTTGCACAACGCCTCAGCGATCTCCGGGTCGAATCCGGCCTGCGTGCCCTCGGCGGGAAAGGAGAAGGGCGCATAATCGTCTTCCACGCCGATGCGGAGGATTTCCTCGGCTCCGCTGCGGGGCGGGAACCCCGCGAACAGCAGCGCGAGGAGGAACCCAGCCAGAAGAACGGGCCGGAGTGAAGAAAAAGACGGTATCGTGATTTTCAAGGGAAACTCTCTCGGGGGCACCCGCGGCCTCCGCGCCGTTTTCGGCGGGGCTCACAGGACGCTTCAATGTGATGCTCTCGTTTTCAAGGAGGAAAAAGCGTTCCTCAGGCCTTAACGTCGGGAAGTTCCCCAACAACCAAATCGGGAAAACGACGGAGCGGTGGGAACCCCGGAGGAGCCGGGATAAAGCCGTGCGGCGGAACTGGCGGCGGGTAGCGTCAGTTCCCGAAACCGCTCGATACGCGGCGTCGGGACCGGACAGCCGGATGGGGTTGGCCGCTTTTCCTGAGGTGCGGCCTGTCCTTTTCTAAAGGATATTTCGGCCCGTTGCAATCAGTGTTTGGGGAGGAATAACGCTTTATTATGATAAATTGCCCCGCTTTATGGCGAAGTGGGGGATGGACGTGAAAGCGGCCCCGGGCCTGAGGGGAACGCCTCCGGATGCCGCGGTTTTCGGAACAAAGGACCGGTGCGGGCAAGATATCTGCACATAATCATATGGAATGGCTATGAAATTGTGAGAAAGGCCCGTTCCCCGCTGGGGATGCCACAGCGGGGAATGCCGGGGAGAGCGGCGCACGGGAGGAATCATGCGGGGGAGAGGCTGGCGTGCTGTATTTTGTTTTTTCTCCGCAATCCTGTGGCGTGTTCCCCGTTTTTTGGGCGATCGGTTCTCCGTTCCGCACGGAGACTCTGTCCGGCATCCGTTTGGGATACGGGGCCGGGCGGAGCCCGCCGGTGCCTGCGCTCCGCCAACAGGCGGGGAGGGCACTATTTTATCACATAATCTTTTAAATTATGTCAATTTTATACCACGGAAAGTAGCTGCGAAATCCTTCCCCCCAATGCCCGGCATATACGCGATCCGTTGCAACCGAGTGCCGCGCATTCGTAATCAAAAAAAGATTATAACCAGTAGAATTATAAAAACAAATCCATCACCGTTTCTGGACGAGGCGGGATTTGGAGCCAAAGGCGCTCACAAAAGGGGAGAAGGGAGGGGCCGCTGTCTATTCCGCGAAAGACTTCCGGCGCAATCGGGGAAAAGCGTAGCCACCCCTCGTAATGAGAAATACCTGTTTATAAATACATGATAGTCTGTTAGAGATCTACAATTTGTTGGCTTTCAAATCTGTCAGAGGCGAAAAAAAGGACGTTTTCAGGGAAGCCCTACCGCGTTTCCGGCGTGAAAAAACCAAGTTTCCGCAGGAATCCGCTTGCGGCACCCTCCCGGGGCTTCGGGAGGCGCGGCTGCCTGCCTTATACATAAATCCCTTATTTTTCCGGCAGGATAATGTCGAGATAGGCGATATACAGTTCCTTCACGTCGAGCGGGGCCTTGTCCTTGAACATCCCTTGCCAGAGCAGCCCCTGCATGATCGGCGAGACGAGAAGCTGCGGGAACCGCTGGAGCGCCGGGTGCGGGTGCTCATGCGCGGCGAGGCGCAGGTTCTCCCGGTGCAGCTCGAGGATCGGGGCGACGAGCCCGTGGTAGAACGGCGCGACAAGCTTGGGGTTGTGCAGCCCCTCGGCCCACACCAGCCTGATGATCCGCGCCGTCCGCGAACAGCCTTGTTCATCCAGCATCGGCCCGCAGAAGCGGAGCAGCTTTTCGCGCAGGGTCGGCGTCTTGTCGTCGAGGATCTCCTTGGCCAGCGAGTGCATGGGCGCGAACGCAGACTCCGCGAGGCCGTTGAACAGCCCCTCCTTATCCCCGAAATGCAGATACAGCGTGCCCTTGGCGACCCCGGCCCGCCGGGCGATGTCTTCCATGCGCGCTCCGGCGTACCCCTTTGCGGCGAATTCTTCCAGTGCGGCGTCGAGGATGGCCTCCCGGCGCGCTTCCGTCTTTTTCCGGCATTTCGTTTGTTGTGCCATGCGTCCGCCTACCGGATTTTCTTGTTGATGGGTGTGGACAGCCAGACCAGCCCGGCCAGCCCGATGAAGGCTATGGACGCCAGCCAGAACAGCTCGTTGAACCCGAGCAGGAACCCTTGCCGCGTGATTTCGTTGGCGACCCAGACCTTGGCCTGTTCCGGCGAGAGGCCCATCTGCGTGAGCTGGTTGAGCCCGTGCTGCGCCGCCGGATTGAACGGGTTGATGGACTCGGTGAGCCGGACGTGGTGCAGGGCTTCCTGCCGTTCCCACATGGTGGTGGCGAGGGACGACCCGATGGAGCCCGCCAGCACGCGGGTGCAGTTGGAGAGGCTGGAGGCGTTGGCGATGTCCTTGGCGTCGAGCCCCGAAATGATGATGCTCGTAAGCGGCATGAAGAACAGGGCCACGCCGATCCCCTGCACGACCTGCGGCCAGAGGACGAAGGCGAAATCGACGTCCGGCGAGAACAGGGTGCGCAGGTAGAAGGCCGCCGAGAAAACCAGAAAACTCATGGTGACGATGACCCGCATGTCGATGCGCTGCGCGAACCGCCCGATGAGCGGCGAGAGGAAGACCGGGAAAATCCCGATGGGCGCGAGGGAGAGCCCGGCCCACATGGAGGTGTAGCCGAGCCGCGTCTGGAGCATCATGGGCATCATGACCACCCCGGCGAAATAAAACAGGAACCCGAGGCTGATGCAGATTGTGCCCACGGTAAAGTTACGGTGCCGAAACAACGAGAGGTCGACCACGGGATGCTCTTCGGTGAGCTCCCACGCCACAAGGAGCACCAGCCCCACGACCGTGAGGACGCCGAGGATCACGATGTAGCCGGAGGCGAACCAGTCCTTGTCCTTGCCCTCGTCGAGCATGAGCTGGAGGCAGCCCACGCCGATGATGAGGAGGATCAGCCCCACGGTGTCGATGGGGTTCTTGGCGGTGGCCGTCTCGCGCCCGGCCATGGGGATGCGCAGCGCGACGAGGCACACGGCCCCCACGGGTACGTTGACGAAAAAGATCCAGTTCCACGTATAGTTGTCGCAGATATACCCGCCGAGGATCGGCCCGAGGATGGGCGCGAGCACGATGGTCATGGACCACAGGGAAAGGGCGATGCCGCGTTTCTCGCGGGGATAGCAGGCCAGCAGGAGGCTTTGGGAAAGCGGGATGAGCGGCCCGGCGGCGGCCCCCTGCAAAATGCGGCAGATGATGAGCATCCCGAGGCTGCTGGATATGCCGCACAGGAACGAGGCCACGACGAACAGGAACGTGGACCAGAAATACAGCCGCACCTCGCCCATGCGCCGGGCGAGCCAGCCGGTGAGCGGGATGGCGATGGCGTTGGCGACCCCGAAGAAGGTGATGACCCACGTCCCCTGCGAAGACGCCACGCCGAGGTTGCCCGCGATGGTGGGCAGGGCGACGTTGGCGATGGTGGAGTCGAGCACGGTCATGGCCGTGACTACCGAAATCCCGATGGTGGCGATGACGAGCATCCCGCCCTGAAGCGGCGGCAGGGGCTGGGCGCGTCCGCTCATGGCTTGCCCTGGACGGGGCAGACGCCGGGCAGGGCGTTGTCCCGGATGATGCCGGAGATGGTCGCCTCGACGGGGGCGAAATCGACGGCGGGGGCCTGCGAGACGAGATCGCCGGGCACGGGTTCGGTACGGGCTGAAGTGGCGAGGAGCCGCCCCGACGTGTCGGACGTGTCCACCTTCACCACGGCGGACAGGCCCACCAGCAGGGGGTGTTCCCTGAGGTCGGCGGGGTCGATTTCAATGCGCACGGGCACGCGCTGGACGATCTTGATCCAGTTGCCGGTGGCGTTCTGGGGCGGCAGGAGGGAGAAGGCGCTGCCCGTCCCGGCGGAGAAGCCGGTCACGCGGCCATGATAGGTGACGTCGCCGCCGTACATGTCCACGCGGATCACGGCGGGCTGGCCGATGCGCATCTTGTGGAGCTGGACTTCCTTGAAATTGGCGTCGATCCACAGGCGGTGCAGGGGGATCACGGTCATGAGCGGGGTGCCGGGCGATACGACTTCGCCAGCCTGCACGCCGCGTTTGGCGATCTGCCCGGCGGCGGGGCTCAGGACGGTGGTGCGCTGGAGCGCGAGCCAGCAGTCGCGCACGTTGGCGGCGGCCTGGCGCACGGCGGGCTGCTCGGCGAGCCCGGTATCCAGCAGCACGGCGGCAAGCGCGTTGCGTTCCTCTTCGGCGGCGGCGAGCGCCACGGCGGCATTCTCGCGGTCGTCGCGGGCGTGCTTCAATTCTTCCGCGCCAATGGCTTTGGCCTTGCCCAGCGCCTCGCGCCGGGTCAGGTTGTCGGCTTTCTGGCGCAGATCCACCCGGCGCATCCGGATGGCGGCCTCGGTTTCCCGGAGCTGCGCCTGAAGGCGGCAGTTGTCGCGCACGGCGGAAGCCAGCGCCACGAGGGAGCGCTCATAGGCAAGGCGGGCGTCCACGGGATCAAGGCGCACGAGCGTCTGCCCGGCGGCGACCATGTCGTTGTCGTCCACATCCACGGCGACGACCTTGCCGCTCACCTGCGGCATGATGCGCAGCACATTGCCGGCGACATAGGCGTCGTCCGTGCTTTCCTCAAAACGCAGAAACAGATACCACCACGCGCCCGCGCCTATCCCCGCGAGCAGGAACAGCAAAAGCAGGAAGCCGATGATCGGGCCCTTGCGGGGGCGTTTGCGCCGCTGCGGAGCCTTGTCGTTGTCTGGGGTCATGGAAAGATTTTCGTCTGTCGTCATGAGAGGCTCCCGCGTGGTGCATGGTTCCCTGAACTGCCACTATTTTCACATGTTATGGGAGAAATTGAACTGACCGGTCAGTTTTATACCACGCCCCGCGCACCGTCAATCGGTTTTTGGCGCGCGGGGCGCCGTGCCGCGGCGGGTCCGCCTGCCCGGACGATGGAGGGGCGTCTTCGTGGCGGGCTGGCGCGGAACGCTCAGGCCAGTTCGGAGTCCCAGCTCAGGGCATGTAAGCCGGGGCCTTTCAGGGTGTTCTTGCGCGGCCCTGTGCGCCGCGAGCCGGAGGGTACGTGGAGCCGTGGCGCGTCCCGTCCCGGCATACGGTTAAGGACGGCCTCTCGACATGGGAAACGATGGAAAAAACGCTGCGGGCTGTGAGGCTTGCTCTACGGGGTGCCCGCGCAACCGGGCGGGGGGCCTTCCCGGTCGGTGTGGGGAGGAACGTTTGAGGGCACCGGGGTGCACCGCGTGTGCCTGTCCCGGGCGGGCCCGGCGGCGTGGGGCATCCCATGCCCCGGCAAATTGGGATCAGGGCGACCCCGCCGTGGGGACCCGCCCGCGCCACGGCAAAAGGGGGCTCATCGGCCTTGCGGACGGAGCCGCGCGGCGCTCTCACGGGGAGGCTGTCCGGACGGGCAGGCCACGAGGATGAGGACGCTGCCGAAGATGAGGGCGATCCCCACGGCGGCGGACAGGGACAGCGGTTCATGGAGAAAGAAGATCCCGAGGCAGGCTGCGGAGAGGGGCTCCGCGAGGCTGAGGGTCGAGGCGGTGGCGGCGGGCGTCACCTTGAGCCCGGCGAGGGTGAGGGAAAAGGCGATGGCCGTGGTCACGACCCCGAGATGCAGGGCCACGAGCGCGCCCACGGGCGTCGCCAGCCACGCCGCCGGGTAGATCCAGAAGACGGGCAGCATACACAGCCCGCTCAGGAGGCACAGGACCATCATGACGGATCCGGGCGCGGCGTTCTGGGCCAGCGGCTTGCTGAACACGAAATAGCAGGCGTAGGAGAACCCCGCGAGCAGGGGGAAGGCCATGCCCGCGAAGCTGGCCCCGCCCACGGCGTCGGCGTTGAGCAGGATCAGCCCGATCAGGGCGAGCCCGGTGGCGGGATACCATGCCTTGGCGGGCTTTTCGTGCAGGAAGATCAACCCGAGCAGGGCCACGACGATGGGCGAGAAGCCAATGGCGACCACGGTGCCCACGGCGACCCCGGCTTCGAGCACGCCCCGGAAAAAGAAGAATTGGAAGCCGAGCAGGGCGAGGGTGGAAGGCACGACGCAGCGCATGGGCCAGCGCCAGAACCGGGGCAGCTCCCCCCGGAACGCGCACCAGAGGAGCAGGGCCAGGCCGCCGACGAGCATACGCAGCGCGCCGATGACGTAGGGCGTCGCCCCTTCCGGGGACAGGGCCTGGACGGTCCCCGTGGTGCTGAAACACAGGGCTCCCAGAAGGATCAGAAGGGGGCCTCTGGCAAAGGGTGTGCTCATGGCTGTTTTCCTAAGAGGGGCAGGGCAACCGCAGGCCCGCTTTCCCCGGACAACGCTTTCCCACTGCGTAATGCGCCTTACCGCAAAGGCGGCCCGCGCCGAAGCAAGGCCGCGAACAAGGATTCGATAAACGCAAAAGTCTTGGGAGAGAGAGGGGTGGGGTTTGGGGAGGGGAGAGGGAACCTTTCTCCAGATAAGGTATAATCGGCAGAAATAAGACTTTTCAGAGGAGCAAAGGGAGCTGCTTGGAGAAAAATTTTTATTGTTCGTCCCATGTTGTGTAGCGGGACAGTATCAGATACGCTTTCCTATGACAACCAGTTCAACCGGAGTTTTTTTGTGCCAATACAGCGTATCAAGACCGAGTTTACCGGCGTATACTACCGATTTGGGAAAAACCGGGTTCTACCGGATGGGGAACAGGATAAATGTTACGATATCTGCTTTCAAAAAGCAAACGGGCAGATGACTTACGAGAAGGTAGGGTGGGTTTCCGAGGGGTATACTGTCGAAGATGCAATTAAAATCAGAGGAGAACGTATTAGAGAGATACGCCATCCCGAGCTTTCCGTTCCTCCAGGGACGCCAGCGCTGACTCTTTCCCAAGCATGGGATGCCTACAAGAAGGGATGGTTGCCCAATCTGAAGCGGGCAGATGAAGTTGTGCGAGTATACGAGAGGTATCTTAGGAAGGAGTTTGGCAATCGCGCAATAGCCAGCATTACGCCTCAAGAGATTGAAGAGTTCAAAGGGAGGCTTCTGAACCGAACCAGTAGATTTGGAACTCCGCTCAAGCCAGGAAGTGTGAGGCTCATTCTTGCCCATTTGCGAAGAATTATAGCCAAGGCCCTGGAGTGGAACATGGCTCCGGCGGTGGCGAATCCGGCGAGTCGGTTCCATGTACCGAGCGGGGCTGACAGAAAACGGGAAAAATACCTCACTCCGGGAGAGGCGGAACGTCTTCTTGCCGATCTCCAACTTGTTTCATGTGATATGCACGATGCAGCCTGTATCGGATTGTATACGGGTATGCGGCTGGCGGAAATTTTAGGGCTGCACTCGGACGATGTGGATTTCACGGCCTGTGTTATCCATATTCGGGAAGGCAAAACAGGTTCCCGTGTGGCCTATTTTTCGGAAGAGCTTGTTCCGTTGTTGAAAAAGCGCGTCCAGCAGTGTGATTCCGTTAGCCATCTGCTCTTTTTTACTGTGAACGGCAATCCGGTCAATCCCAAACATTTTTCGTATGAGTTTTCAAGGACCGTCACAGATATGGGGTTCAACAAGGATGTGTTGGATAGTCTTCACAAGGTGACGTTTCATACGTTGCGTCATACGTTTTGTTCGTGGCTGGCCATGAATGGCGTTTCTGTGCAGATTATCGGAGAACTGGCAGGACATTCTCAGCTGGAGATGACCCAGAGGTATACGAAGCTGGCATCGGAAGTGAAACTTGCGGAACTAAAGTGCATCGGGAAAACGTTGGTTTCCGGCAATTATCGCCGTCAGGAGCAAAAAGGCTAATCTCTGTAAATATGGTTTTATGTAAGACTGTATTTCTGTTTATACAGAAATACAGGCTTTTTGCTTTATTGAGAAAGGAAAGGGTTGCGCGAGTTCGCGCAACTTCCGCGCCCTCGCTCGCTGCGCTCTCTCCGTCACGGAAGCAAGCCCTCCCCATCATATCTCTCCTTTTTTCTTCTGGCGTTGACACGCCTTTGAGCAGTTTCCCCCGAGGGCTTCTTTCACTTGGTGAAAGCCCTCGGGGGAAACTGCATGAAGGCAGGTTTCAACTCCAAGGAAAAGCTCGTTGAGGGGCGTGGTGGAACAAAGATGGTGATGAGTCGTCGGGCCACCAATGAGGGATAAAGAGGGAAAGATCGGGCGTTGTGTTTTTGCAAAAAGCCAAATAGAATAAGGTAATAGCGGAGGAAATGGTTATGGACAAAGAAATATCCCTCCGAGGATATATTTTTGTATGGGATGAAGATAAAGAAGCAATTAATATCAAAAAGCATGGCATCGACTTCACGACGGCTGCAAAAACTTTTTTTGATCCTTCCTTGGTCATTATTTGGGACAAAAAGCATTCTGAAATGGATGAAATGCGGTATGCAGCTTTTGGTCTTTCTGAAAATATGAGTTTACTTGTTACGATTCATGTAGATAGACAAGAAAAAATTCGTATTATTTCATCTCGAAAAGCTGAAAAAAAGGAGGTTTCTATTTATGCACGCCAGTAATGATGATAACTATACTATTTTTAATGAAGAAGATGCCCAGAGAGCACACCGTGTTTCTGAACTTCCCGGTAATAATTTACATGAAAAATTTAAAGCTGCCCGTGATATTGATGAAGGAAAATTGGTTCCTATATTCCTTCCTAAAGAAATTGTATCATGGTTTACAGAGCGTGGAATAGACTATACTCAACTTACAAAGGATATTTTGGAGAGTTACCGGAAAGCTATTCATTAAAAAATAATTTCATAAACATTTAATTTTAAAGAGGCCCACAAGATATGTGGGTCTCTTTATTATTTACCGATGAGGCGGTTCCCTTCATGAATATGAAATGAGGAGAAGGCCCGTTCGGAACATCTGAGCGGGCTTTTTAGAAAGACGGTGACGAGCCGTCAGGCTACCAACTTCCAAGAATTTTTTAGATAAAGGAGAAAGCGATGAAGACGAATCCCTACTATCGTGATTGGACAGAGCACCAGCTTCGCGCCGCGATTTGGAATGCGGACATTGGCATTCACTGGCGCGGCCCATTTGGTAACGTTGGAGAACTGAGGATGGAACTGCTTTCACGTGGGCTTGATCCGCTTGGCTACCATGAAGAGGATATAAGGGTAGAGACACCTCGTGGTTGCTTTCGCGTGATATTTTCTTCCATTGAGGAGGCAAAAGAAGTTGGTTTTGATCCTTGGCTCAAGCACAATGGCGTTCATATCGTAACGGACGGAACGTATGCTTTTGCTGTGAAGTCCTGATCAGCGTATTGGTGCAGGGGGATATGGTGTCACTTGAAATGATGAGCTAGACCTTTCCTGCAACGAACTGTGGAAAAAGAGAGATTGTGCAATATCTTCTTTTTATTTTTATATATGATTAAAGGCGATTCGGAATCGGATCGCCTTTTTCGTTTCTCTGATCTGATTAATATTTAAAAGTTATATAATAGCCATATAATGGAGGCATTTCGGAAACGTGATGCCTTTCTTTTGAGGGAAAATATGATGGAACAGCGCTTTACAAAGGGCAAATGGCGTTTTTCGCGATATGGGGAACTTGAGGCGCACGATAATGGAAAGATGGTTGATACGATTATGTTCGTACCTCAAGATGAGCAATTGATTGAAGATGATACAACGCTTATTGTCATTAACAACATACAGGATAAGCGTCTTATTCAGGCCGCACCCGAAATGTATACGCTTCTTGAATCAATATTGATGATGCCGGTGACAGGAAACATACGGAGTATGAAGAAGGAAATACGGGCAATTCTCTCCATAGCAGATATTGGGCATGTAGCCTATTGAGGCTGTTGGGGTTAAAAGTAACATTTCCATAAAACTGTATTTATGTCATTACAAAAATACAGACTAGGGCAAAAGAAGGGGAGTGAATATGAGATACGCTTGTGAAGTGAACAGGACTCTACGGCAGGAACGCAGTATGATTCTCGCGGAGATTGCCCATCTGGATATCGACGAGGCCGTTGCCGTGTTGATTTCGGCGATGAACGAACGGGCGCTGGAGAGGGAGATGGTTTCTGAAGTCAGGTTCAGACCGCTTGTTTTATCAGGGAAGATGAAGGAACGGACCGTACAGGAAGAGTGAAGCCCAAAGGGGGCTGTCCCGAAAAGATTTTTCGGGACAGCCTGAGTAAATCAAAAATTGATTTTTTGTGGAACCCGCCGCATCCTTCTTTTAACAGA
>OGYH01001196.1_pt1 | contig 25288 bp, 19 predicted proteins | sample 1576511 | NCBI WGS metagenome assembly OGYH01 (sample SAMEA3541522, study PRJEB24748) | human gut metagenome | biome: human gut; feature: human-associated habitat; material: faeces | place: China | collected 2012
AGCGAATGTGGGGGCTTTAATCTTCATAGTCACACTTTTCGGTAGTGTGCTAATTTTGGCATATCACCCACCTTTTGTGCAGAGGTTCCTTGAGTTTCATAACTTGGTCAACAAGTACCAATCCGACAAAGGAGCAAAGGGCCTTACGACGTGGAGTCAATTTATTGCCATGCTCTTTTGTCAACTCACAGGAGCAGACTCATTGCGAGAGATTTCAGACGGTCTCTATTCAAGTCTTGGGAAACTCAGTCACATAGGTGCGACCGCAGTATGTCGCTCTACCCTGAGCTACGCCAACAGTAAGCAGCCCTATAAGCTTTATGAGGACTTTTATTACGTTCTTCTGGAGAAATTCAGACACGAGATACAAGGGCGCCTCGGAAACAAATTCACCAAGCCGGTCTTCAGTTTAGATTCCACGACAATAAGCTTATGCCTTCGCCTGTTTGAATGGGCTCAGCACCGCAGGCGCAAAGGCGGAATAAAACTTCATACGCTTCTGAACAACGATACGTCACTGCCGGAAGTCATCGTGGAAACGACGGCAAAGACGAGTGATATCAAAGGAGCCAAAGGAATATTAGAGAACATTCCTCCCGGCTCTATTGTGGTTATGGATCGAGGCTATAACGATTACTCCTTATTCAAAAGATTAACGGATAAGGGAGTAGTGTTTGTTACTCGTTTAAAAGACAATGCGCAGCATACGCCGCTGCGTCAAGGACTTATCAAGGCCGACCCTGATGGCTGCTGGGGTCTTTACGAGATGAAATTTACGGGCGCTAAAGCCAAACTGCATTGCTCAGAGACTAACTTCAGAGTCGTTCAATGGTTGGACAAAGAAACAAATCGTTGGTTTGAATTTCTTACCAATAGCCAAGAATTAAGCGCCACAGAAGTGGCTGATCTCTATAAGGAGAGGTGGCAGATAGAGCTTTTCTTTAAGCGGATCAAGCAAAACCTTGTTATCAAGACCTTTGTCGGAACAACCGAAAATGCTGTCATGACGCAGATTTAATGACATGGAACCCGCCGCCTGCCCTAAGTGGCAGAATAGATTTGTCTAAATCAACCAAAGAGGAAAAGTTCCATGCCAAGAAAAAGAATACTCGTAAAAAGCATTGATACATCGATCTCGTATCAAGTAATCGGTATCGATCTTGCAAAGCATCTTGTTAGCGCCTGTCTAATCACGGGTGCAGGCGAGATCTTTGGTATTGACCGACTCACCTATGATGACTTGTTGAAGTCTGCAGAAAGAATGTCTCCGACGCTTTTTTGCATGGAGCCGTGCCCGGAAGTGCATTATCTGGCAGAGAAACTACAAGGTTACGGTCATCATACAAAAGTGATCGACGGAGCTGCTGTTAAGGAATACATCAAAACTCATTTCGGCGGCCAAAAGACTGATCTGAACGATGCGCAGGCAATAGCGTTTCTTTCATTAGATACAAATCTTCCGGAGATAACACCCAAAAATACCTCTAACTCCGTCCTTTCTTCCATACAAGCTGTTCGCGAACAGTTCCGTAAAGAATACATTCAATCATTCGTTTCACTGAAAGGCATCTGTCAACGATGGGGACTCCCTATTTCTAAAGGCGTAATGAATAAAAACAAAGTCGAAGAACTGGTTAGTGAATCGAAAAAAATACCGCAAGAAGTTAAGGATTGGTTACTTGAGTTGCTCCAAAGCTGTAGAGAACTTCAAAAACGTCTGAATAAGATCAGTAAGTATCTAAAAGAGTATGCCGATAATGACGAGATTTGCCAAAAAATTATGTCAGTCCCGGGGATAGGGCCGATAACCGCCACTCGGTTAAAAGCAACTATAGGAGATATCCAAAGGTTTGAGAAGCCCAAATCAATTGTTGCTTACTACGGCCTAGTACCAAAAAGTAAGGCTACAGGGCACAACGAAAAAAAAGGCGGCATAACTCGTCGAGGCGATCGAGTTGCCCGTTCTCTTCTGATAGAGGGTGCGGGAGTAGTTTTGAATTTGGCAGCAAAAGGATTCCTAAGATCAAAGCCTCTCAATAAAAGGATCGAAAAAAAGAGAAAACTCAAAATGCCCTGGGGAAAGCTTTGTTGTGCATTGGCGGCAAAAATGCTGAGAATAGTTCGTGCTATCCTAATCCAAGGAACTTCCTTTAACGCAAAAATTGCGGGAGTAGCGCGGTGTTCGTTGCCAAAAGAATCTCGCAACAATGTCATGGGTAATAACAAACTATCCGAAATTCCCTCACCAAATGGGAGCGTCTATATCCATTGAAAGTTTTAGCAACCATACGGACCACATCTAATTAAAGTCAATTGTTAACAATCTGAGAGCAATCAATACAACTATTCATGAGAAAGCCGAAAGGCCTGCCCAACAGCCATTAGCTGTCCATTGTCTTACGGACATGTAATTTTATTTGGCATGGGCAGTCCGTTCAGAAAGTTCATGGTGGGCAAATAAAGATGAAGTGATGTCTTTTCTAACAGCCCGGAGAGATTGTCTGATGGCCTCTTCCCAGTGGAATATTCTGATTTGCAAACAGTTTGTTACTTGGTGCAAACAAATAATTTAAACCTAAAACTTATGCAGTCAGTGCTGCAGGGCAATTTGTTCTTGACAATTAGGCGTGTTCCAGAGATGGACAGCTGCCATAGCGATCTTGTTGTTAGAGCTGTGCGGCGGCGGTCAAGTTATAAATGGACTTATTGTAGGCTGGCTAGGTACTTCAAACTAAACCTCATGACCTGTAAATGCCTACTCCACTGGCTTAATCAGCCTGATATCAAGGAGTGGGAGAAGCCCCCGAAGCTTGCACAGCTTTCTTTATTTGATTAGCAGGGGCTTGTTTATGACTTTTAACTTTCTGGAGCCTGGATTAACTGTAAATGTTGAGGCCAAAGTCAAAGAGCAAATTATTTTGGACAGCAGTGAAAAAAAACATCTTTAACCGTTTGACTATACGAAATTTTTCGAGCATAATTTCGCACTCTGCGCGTTAAGTTATTTGAGCAAACAAAAAGGCTTCAGCAGAACGCAGACTGCATTGAAGTGTTAAAGGTATATACATGTACGCAATTATTAAAACCGGCGGCAAACAGTACACTGTTGCTGTTGGCGACAAGGTTAAGGTCGAAACCCTCCCGGGTGACGTTGGCTCCCAGATCAAACTCGTGGAAGTCCTCGCTGTTAAGAACGACGAAGGCCTTAAGCTTGGTAATCCGACGATTCCCGGCGCTTTTGTTACTGCCACAGTCCTGTCTGAAGGACGTCATGAAAAAGTTCGTATTTTCAAGTTCCGTCGTCGTAAACACTCCATGAAGAGTGCTGGTCACCGTCAGAACTACACCGAACTCAAGATTGATGAGATTTCGGCCTAATTGGATTTTTAAATAAGAGGTATTTGAAATGGCACATAAGAAAGGCGGCGGATCTACACGTAACGGCCGCGATTCCAACGCACAACGTCTTGGCGTTAAAGTTTTCGGCTCTGAAATGATTCAGCCGGGCGCTATCATTGTTCGTCAGCGCGGTACCACATTCCATGCCGGTGAAAATGTCGGTATGGGCCGTGACCACACTTTGTTTGCTAAAGTTGCCGGTAAGGTCGAGTTCGTTGTTCACGGACGTCTGAACCGTCACTACGTTAACGTTGTTCCGGTTGCTTAATTAGATCGCGAATCAAACAAAGAAGCGCCCCATTCCTAGCAGGGAACGGGGCGCTGATTTTTTTATCAGCTATGCCCGTAAAACACCGTCATTTATGACGGTGATATAAGGGCCTAGTCCGAAGGACTGGCTATGCTAAACTGGCTCTATCTTTTCAGATCTAGGGGCGGGCTGTCCCGAAGTGAAGTCTGTGGAGAGATGTGAGACCTGAAGGAGTATACGGTTGTGTCCAAGCACGTGAAACTCCTTTTGGAGAACGTGCAAAAACCAAGCTGTACTCCTTTGGGCAATCCCGCTGAAGCAGAAACCCGCCGAGGCAACTTCGACATTAAGCTACGGCTGTCGGAGAAGCGGCAGGAATCCTCTTCATTTATGGAGGGGAGGAAGTCAAACGGCTATCATCAACTCCGTACCTAATAAGCCCTTTCGGACAGGAAATAAAAATGAAATTTGTAGATGAAGCGAAAATTGAAGTTTTTGCGGGTAAAGGCGGAAACGGCGTAGCTTCTTTCCGACGCGAAAAATTTATTCCTAAAGGCGGCCCTGACGGCGGAGACGGCGGCCGCGGCGGCTCTATTTATGCCGTTGCCGACAGAAACCTAAATACTCTGATCGACTATCGCTACACACGTAAATTCCAGGCTAAGAACGGCGAAAACGGCCGCGGCAGTGACTGTTATGGCAGAGGCGCTCCCGACATCGAACTTCGTGTTCCGGTCGGAACAGTGATTACCGACTTGGATACCGGTGAAACGATTGCCGACTTGGATAAGAACGGTGAAAAAGCGCTCCTTGCCAAAGGCGGTAAGGGCGGTTTGGGCAATCTGCACTTTAAGACCTCTACCAACCGAGCTCCTCGTCAATGCACCCCTGGAGAACCTGGTCAGGAAAGAACACTCAAGCTTGAGCTGAGAGTTTTGGCTGACGTTGGTCTTTTAGGTCTTCCGAATGCCGGCAAGTCCACACTGATTTCTGCGGTTTCTAATGCCAAACCCAGAATCGCCGACTATCCCTTTACAACATTGCATCCGCACCTTGGTGTTGTCCGTGCGGGTCCTGAATCCAGCTTTGTGATTGCAGATATTCCGGGTCTGATCGAGGGCGCTTCCGAAGGCGCCGGTTTGGGACATCAGTTCCTGCGTCATTTATCCAGAACCAGCTTGCTGCTTCACGTCATTGACGTGGCTCCTCTCGATACAGAAGAAGATCCTATCGCAGCTGCTCGCGCCATCGTTGAAGAACTGAGAAAGTTCGATCCGGCCTTAGCAGAAAAGCCGCGCTGGGTTGTTCTCAACAAGATGGACTTGGTTCCGGAGGAAGACCGAGCCGCCGTTGTAGATAAGTACCGTGAAGCATTCGGTACAGATGTTCCGATGTTTGCGATTTCCGCCGTAACACGTGAAGGCACTGAAGCTTTAGTCAAGGCAATTGCTGAAGATATTCACGAACAGCGCAGACAGCTGATCAAAGAAAGCGAACCGGACGTCCGCTTTGATGAAGATGAAGAAGTCTTCCCGCCCGAAGGCGGAGAGCCTGAAGAAAGCGAACAAAAGTAAGCTAATCGCAAAAAAGAAACCGCCGAAAGCTAGAACTTCCGACGGTTTTCTTTTATTCCCTTTCCTAATCTTCTCCAGGAAAGGGAATCGGTTTTAATGAGCTAACAGAGATTAGAAGCTGTATCTTACGCCGATGCTGACCTGCCACGGATTGCGGACAGGAGAGCCTGCGGATGTCTTGACCTGACCATAAGCAGAAATGTTCTTGGTCGGGTTAAACGTACCGCCGACAGCGAATTCGCCCCATGTTCCGCCAAGGTCATCTCTGTAAGTGCGTTTTGCACCGTTGGAGGAGAAGGTGGACTTCACTTCGCCTTTCCAGTCGTGGAGGACAGATGCCTTAGCGTACGCATTACCTTTGTTTTCCGGGAAGGTGTAGCCGACAGCAACACCGGCTCTGCCGACGAAGGAGTCGATGCCGTCCTGTTCAACCTTAACGCCTTTGTTGGTCTTATAGTCGACAGAATCTAAACGACCGAACTGCAATTCAGCCTGAGGTTCGACATAGAAACCGGTATCCGGGCACTGCAGTCTCCAGCCTGCTTCAACGGAGGCAGATGTCCCCCAGCTGTGGAAGGAGCCAGAATTTCGACCCATTGTGTTGTAAAGGCTGAAATCGCTCTTCACACGATGGCGTTTGATGATCACGTCAACGAACTGACCGGAATCACCGAGCCAGCCGCCGTAGATACCGAAGTTGAAGTTCTTGTCGTCGGTAGAACCGTTTCTAAGGTTTCCGTCTCCGTGGGTATAAGAGAAAGTACCGCCGAGGTAGAAGTTGTCGTTGATGAATCCGTCACCGCCTAACTGAACGGTATTGTATTTTTCGCTCATGTTGCCGCTGGAATACTTGTTCTTGCCGCCGTAGTAACGTACCCACGCACCGGCTGTTTTCGGCATAGAGCGAAGGTCGCCCAAACGAGCGGAAACGTCGTTCATCTGAGAACGGAAGAAGAGGTAATTAGACGCAGCAATGTCAATAAGGGAGGAGTTGACCGTGTTCTGAGCTTCTTTCACGACCATAGAACCGTCCTTCGCAACTTCAGCTGTCAAAGCGCCGGCAGCTCCACCTTCTACAATGTTAAGTGTTGCGGTAGCGTCGGAACCTTCTGCGAGGTTAAGCGCGCTTGCATAGAAGGATTCCATGGCTTCTTTCTGATTCGTAATTTCATCAGAAGTCAGGCCAACGGCGTTAACCGTAAGATGCGGAGCCCCCGTCACTTCGTTGGTAACTTGTAACTGCGCTGAAGTAATGGTAGTTCCGTTAGTTGTTGCAGCGACATTCACAGTACCACCAGAACCTTGCAGAGTTTCAATCGCTACTTTTTGATCTCCCGCTTTTGTGATGTTGATGATGCCATCGTTAAGCGTGAGAGAATTTACTGCTATAGGGACGACACCTGCTGTATCGTCCCTAGTTATGATCGTTGGATTCCACTGGGCGTTGTCGGCAACTTTCAGTTTGAATCCTGTGACCTGGGCTTTATCGGCCGCTGGTTCTGTGTCGTGACTTCTTCGAACATTGCCTGTCCACTGAGAAGAAGCGCCGGTAAGATTTACCAAGACATCCGCATCAATTTTAGTTCCAGAAGTGCCACCACTGTAATTGAAATCAATATCTCCGTTTAGAACTACGGTATTAGTGCCGGATTCGTTAATTCGTACTGTTGAGTCTCCCCTGGCCACAATGACCTTGTCTGCGTTTATTTCAATATTGCCGTTGGCACGTAAAACCCCCTGAGATAAGGCGACGATGCCGCTTGACTCTGCATTGTCGGATGTGGCATTTATCACAGTATTTTTTGCATCAATAATCATGCTGGCCTTCCTGTCTCCCTCCGTTTCACTAGTAGTAGAGTTTTGTACCCAAACTCCTGAGGCCTGACCCTCGGTGGAATGTACATTGATGTTTAAATTCTCGCCGTTTAAGGTTATCTTTCCTTTATTAAACGCTAATAAGCCAACGGCGGGGTTGCTGCTGTCCACGTTGACAGACACATTGATATTCTTAGTTTGAGCTCCGCCTAAATTTAAGAGACTTGAAAGACCGCGACTTTCTACGCCTTCAATCCAGCCAGTATTGCTTGCTCCCGTGAGAGAGATCGAGATGGAAGGGCCGTCTAACGTGACGGTCGCACCGTTAGAAAGGTCGATTCCTAACACGTTACTCTGCGAAATATCGACCGCAACTGAAATAGGGGCATTAGATGAACTGTTTGCCGTGTAAACGAGATTTTGTGCATTGACAGAGCAAGCAGCTAAAACCATTGAAGAAAGTAAAACTACCTTAAATTTTTGATTCATTTTGTTATCCCTTGAGATTTTGCTAACCCTCCGTAATATAGAATGGTTGAGAGGGTAAAGTAAACAGCTAAATTAGGGTATTTTGGATAAAAGATATAAAAAATTACTCTATATATGAATTGATAGACTCGCTTGAAAGTATGATGTTTGTCATAATTTTCTGTCTACCTTCAACAGCAGTTCGAGAGGCAATTTGTCCTAACTGAATTTGGATATACTGAAGAGCTACATATTCAGAGTCCCGTTTAACGTCTAAAAAGGGCCGTGAAGTTTTGTCTCGTTGGGAAAGACGGTTGCTGTCAAAAAAGATCGGAAGAAATAAGATGGAAGAAAACCTCAAGATTTGGAACGATGCAAAAAGAATTGTCGTAAAAGTCGGCTCTTCTTTAGTAACAAACGAAGGTCACGGAGTAGATACAGAAGCAATTGCGCGCTGGACAGCTCAGATCGCTAAGCTCCAAGAAATGGGCAAACAGGTTGTTTGGGTCAGCTCCGGTGCCGTCGCAGAAGGAATGGCTCGTCTCGGCTGGACCAAACGACCGAAAAAAATGCACGAACTCCAGGCCGCAGCCGCTGTCGGACAAATGGGTATTGTGGAAGCCTACGAAAAAAGCTTCGAGCGTTACGACATTCGTACGGCTCAGATCTTGTTGACGCATGCTGACCTTGCAGACCGTGAACGTTACTTAAACGCTCGCCAGACACTCACAACGCTATTGGACCTCAAAGTTGTTCCGATCATTAACGAGAACGACACCGTCGTAACCAACGAAATTAAAGTCGGCGACAACGATACATTAGGTGCGCTGGTCACGAACTTAATCGATGCCGACGTCTTAGTGATCTTGACCGATCAGATCGGTCTCTTCACCGCCGATCCCCGGTCCAACCCGGAAGCGAAATTAGTAGAAGTCGGCGAAGCCGGAGATCCGATCTATGAAGCGATGGCCGGAGGCGCCGGTTCTTCCATCGGTAAGGGCGGTATGCAGACAAAAGTACTGGCTGCGAAACGCGCGGCCCGCAGCGGTGCGTCTACCGTTATTGCCAGCGGACGCATTCCTGATGTTTTAGTTCGTTTAGCTCAGGGAGAATCCATCGGAACGCTTCTGAAGACCGATCGCAAACCGATGTCAGCACGCAGCCAGTGGATGGCCGACCATTTGCAGCTGAAGGGCAAACTCGTTATCGACGAGGGCGCCGTCGAAGCTGTTCGTAAAGGTAAGAGCCTGCTGCCGGTTGGTGTTAAAGCAGTGATCGGAGACTTCCTGCGCGGCGAAATCATTCAGGTCGTGGATCAAAACGACAAAGAAATCTGCCGCGGCATGATTAACTACGGCTCCGATGAGTCTCGCCGAATCATGGGCCTGCACAGCGATGAAGTTGTGGAAGAGTTAGGTTACTTAGAACAGAGAGAACTGATTCATCAAGACAACATGGTGGTGATGAACAAGTAATCTCTTAAAGACAATTATTTGTAAAGGCGGAAGTGTCCCGGACCTTCCGCTTTTTCCCATCCTGCAGGCGGAACAAGGTGTTTCTTGTCGGTAAAGAGGGCAGGAGCTAACTCTTTCAACGCTTCTTTATAAACACCGCGTTTGAAGTCGATTACTTGACTCAGCGGAACCCAATAGTCATTCCACTTCCAGGCCTCAAATTCCGGATGGCTGGTGGCTTTCAAGTTGATATCTTTGTTTTTACCGAGAAACTCCAAGAGGAACCAAATCTGCTTTTGGCCTTTGTAGATGCCGCGAAGGTCGCGGCGAATCCAGCGGTCGGGAACGTCATAGCGTAGCCAGTCTTCGGTGCGGCTGATGATACGAACTTGGTTTTCGAAGAGGCCAAGTTCCTCCCAAAGCTCTCTGAACATGGCTTCGCGAGGCGATTCCCCGCGGTTGATACCGCCCTGAGGAAATTGCCAGGAATGCTGACCCAAACGTTTCCCCCAAAAAACTTGTTTGAGAGGATTGGTCAAAATAATCCCGACGTTTGGTCGGTATCCATGTTGATCAAGCATAAAAACTTTAAAATAACTTATTTGTGTCTGCCCATTATATAGAGGCAGGAAAAGAAGTCATAAGATCCGAACCTAATCGTAGACTGCCGGCCTGCCGGCTCGTTTTTGAGAATTCGTAATGAGAGCAAAACAATTTTTTATTTCAACACAGAAAGAAGCTCCTGCAGATGCAGAAATCGTTAGCCAGAAGCTGATGCTTCGCGCAGGCATGATCCGTAAGCTTGCAGCCGGCGTCTATAACTACATGCCGATGGGCCTTCGTTCTTTGAAGAAGATTGAACGTATTGTTCGAGAAGAAATGGACCGTGCCGGCGCCATCGAACTTCTGATGCCGATCGTTCAGCCTGCTGAGCTTTGGCAGGAAACCGGCCGCTGGCAGAAATACGGCGCTGAACTGCTTCGCTTTAAAGATAGACACGACAGAGACTTTGTTCTTCAGCCTACCAGCGAAGAAGTCGTGACCGACATCGCTCGTCAGGAAATCAAGTCCTGGCGTCAGCTCCCGGTGAACTTCTACCAGATTCAGACAAAGTTCCGTGACGAACGTCGTCCTCGTTTCGGCGTGATGCGCGGCCGCGACTTTGTCATGAAAGACGCTTACTCTTTTGACCGTACGGCTGAAGACGCCGGCAAGAGCTACGACAAGATGTTCGAAGCTTACTGCCGCATCTTTGATCGCTTGGGTTTGGTTTATCGTGCAGTGCGCGCTGACTCCGGCTCCATCGGCGGCTCTCGCTCTCAGGAATTCCAGGTGATCGCTGATACCGGCGAAGATTTGATCGTTTTCTGCCCGGACAGCGAATACGCTGCCAATATCGAATTGGCTGAAGCTCCCTGCCTGATCGAAAAACGCGCAGAAGCCACAGAGACCATGGAAAAGGTTCCGACTCCGGGCCGCGACAAGTGCGAGCTTGTTGTTGAACTTCTGAATAAGCCGCTGACAGCCAGCGTTAAATCTATTGTTTTGGCAGTTGATCACCAGGACGAAAAAGGCAATCCGCTGCCTGCAAAAATCGTTCTTCTGCTTCTCAGAGGCGATCACACTCTTAATGAAGTTAAAGCCGAAAAGCTGGAAGCGCTTAAGGGCGGATTCCGCTTTGCAACCGATAAGGAAATTGAAGATACCTTCGGATCTAAACCGGGTTATCTCGGACCTGTCGGTATTCCTAAGGATGTCACCATCGTTGCCGATACAACCGTTGCCAACATGAGCGACTTCATTGTCGGCGCCAACGAAGAGGGCTATCACATCCGCGGCGTGAACTGGGGCCGTGACCTGAGAGAGCCGGATGTTGTTGCTGATATCCGTAACGTCGTTGAAGGCGATGTTTCTCCAGACGGCAAAGGCACGCTCAAGATGCAGCGCGGCATCGAAGTCGGCCACGTATTCTTCCTCGGCGACAAGTATTCTGCTCCGATGAATGCGACTTACCTGGACGAAAACGGCAAGCCCCAGCTGCTTCAGATGGGTTGCTACGGTATCGGTATTTCTCGTCTGCTGGGCGCAGCTATCGAGCAAGGCCACGACGATAAAGGCATTATCTGGCCGGACAGCATTGCTCCGTTCACCGTAGTGATCTGCCCCGTCGGATATGACAAGAGCGAAGAAGTTCAGAAGGCTTCTAACGAGCTTTACGGTCGTCTGCGCGAAGCCGGCATTGACGTCATCCTCGATGACAGAGGTCTGCGTCCCGGGGTCATGTTCGCTGACTGGGAACTGATCGGTGTTCCGCATCGCGTCACGATCGGTGACCGCGGCCTGAAGAACGGTGAAGTTGAATACGCTCACCGCGGAGATCTCCAGAACGAAAACGTTCCTGTCTCCGAAATCGCTGACAAACTGATCGCCAAGATCAAAGTCCGCTAAGCGAAGAAGCGTTTCCTTTTAGGGCGTCGGAAAACCTGCTGCAGGGATTTTCTGGCGCCCTTTTAATTTCTTTAGGTGTCCTTCCGAGTCTGGCTCAGAAGCCGTCTGCTTCAGCGGCTTTCCTCTGCTTTTCCTTGTATGTATTTATCCTCTGCTTCAGAATTTTTTGTGCGGCTGGGTTGCTGACGATTTCTGCTAACTCTGCCAGTCTTCTTTGACCTATTCGTCTATCGGCGGCTCGAAGAATGTCTGTGAGTCCCCAATGATCTCTTAGTCATTAATTCCGACAAAGGCGTATCAATGTATTCTCGAAGCATGTTCGAAATCTCAGAGGTTTCGCTGCTATACGGATAGATAGATAAAGCTTCGTAAGCGATACGAGAGTTTTCATTTGGGCCTTCGGAATGGATAAAGTGCTTCGGATAATCGAAGATGGTTTCTTTGCCTAACGTGATCCAATACCTTGGTAAGTCAGTACTTCCATATTGGCTTCCCATTCGGTAGGCTACACAATGGATCTGAAAGTCTAATTTTGGATCGACAAGTAAATACACTTCTTTCTGTAATTTGCTCCAAGGCCTAATCTTTCTTCTTTGCATCATAGTAGTAGCGAGAAAATTGTCAGCAGGGTTGGGTTATTTCTTCCGACCTTGGTTCACAAGTTATTCTGTCTTTACGAAAGGCGAAATGTTCGCTCTCTAACAGATATAAATATAGTAGTCTTGAGCGAAAAATTTTGACGCATTAAATCAATAAATTCGATTATCAAACTATCGAATTTATAGGATAAAAAAGGCAGTGAAGTAACCGAATTTATAGAAAATCATTTTGAGATATTTTGCCTATGGACTGTTTTTACTAGGCTTTTACCAGCTAGGCCCGTAAAGCACCGTTATTAAGACGGTGAAATAAGGGCCCAGTCCGAAGGACTGGCTATGCTAAACTGGCTCTATCTTTTCAGATCTAGGGGCGGGCTGTCCCGAAGTGAAGTCTGTGGAGAGATGTGAGACCTGAAGGAGTATACGGTTGTGTCCAAGCACGTGAAACTCCTTTTGGAGAACGTGCAAAAACCAAGCTGTACTCCTTTGGGCAATCCCGCTGAAGCAGAAACCCGCCGAGGCAACTTCGACATTAAGCTACGGCTGTCGGAGAAGTGGTAGGAATCCTCTTCATTTATGGAGGGGAGGAAGTCAATAGTAAAAAGCGAACTATGAGGAAAACCCCGTTAGCTCATTACTCAGCTTCAAGTCCCAAATTCAACGGTTAATGCAATGCAAAACTCAACAGCTGGAGTCGGTAGCCGCGTAAGAGGCTGCCGAGTTCAATCAAGAAAGCCTGCGTTCATTTAAACTTTCGCTGAAGGTTTCGACGAGGAACTTACTTGAAGAGTACAAAGCGTGACTACGAAGCTTGGCAAAGAATTTGACATCCAGGAACCTTATCAATACGGAAAACAATCCCGAAGCTTTTTTCAAGGCCTGTGTTGAAGAAGATCTGGGAGATGGATCACTCGTTAGAAGGGCACTTGGCGAAATGGCGAAGGCTAAAGGAATGGTTCAGCTCGCAAAGGAGACAGGTCTCTCAAAGCAGTGTTTGTACAGAGCGCTCAGCCCCGAAGGATCACCTAAATTCGAAACGATATTTAGAATCAGCAAGGCCTTGAAGCTGACGATTCCGACTCATCGAGCCTGATTTAAATTCTCCGATCTCCGCTGCGGCTGGAAAGCTCTAAAAGTTACTCTGTGTCCGCTGGCGCTCTCTTGAAAAGTTTTGTAAGACCGGCAAGCCAGAATTTCACAAAGATGCCGACGCATAACGCCGAAATAACAGTTCCTTCCCGCAGCCCGTGTATTTCGTGGAAAACGCAGTAACTAAGAAGTAAAGCCAACAAAACCAAAATAACGTCATTGGCGATTTTGACGGATGAAAATGGCTTGTGCAGAACCGTACTGACCGCAAGTACGAGTCCTTCCCCGGGTAACGCTGCGGCGCCGGCAAACACTTCTAAAGCAACGCCGAGTCCGAGAACCACGTTTCCAAGCATCGAGACTGCAAAACATTTCCAATAAATATCTGAAGACAAGAACTCAGTGATCTGCATAGATGTATCGATGAAGTAAGAGAAGGCGAATGTGATCGGAATTTGCGAGAGAAGTAGAAGCTTGTTGATGGATTTTCGGAGCAGCAGCCACTGTGCAGCAACAAAGAGCAAGTTAATGAAGAAAGTAGTTTCACCGAAGGTTAAGCCGCTGGCATAAGACGACACTAATGGCAGAGAGCTGATGGGCGTGGTTCCGAGATTGCCTCGAGTCACGAGTGCGATACCTAAACTCATGACGAACAATGCAGCGACGAATATGAACCACGGGCCTAACTTGCGAAACATATCGGAAAAATTTGAAAGATGTTGGACTTGAGGATTAGAGATTCAAGAAAGAAAAGTCGAAGGGCTGAGCTTCGACTTTTCAGATTGATTAGAGGTTAGAAACCGTTATGTTCCTGCTTTTGCTTCGGACTTCGATGGGGCAGGAACGTCGTTTTCGACTTTGCATATCACTTCCGGCATCGAAATGATATGCAGATCCCTCTGCTGGAACGGAATGTTGATCTTGCGCTTGTTGAATTCACGGAACATCGCGCGACCAATGTTGGACCTCAAAGTCGCGGTGCCTTTTTCGGGGTCGGGAACCCAGAAGTACGACGTCAGTTCAATACCGTCGGCTCCGAAGTTCGTCAGAATGGTGTAGGGCGCCGGATTGATCAGCACGCGCGGCTGTTTTCGGACGATATCGGTCATGAGCTCAATGACTTCATCAATGTCGGCGCTGTAGTCAACGCTCATCATGACGGTCGCACGTCCCGGACCCAACAGGTACGAGGTATTGCGAACGCTGCTGGTGACGAAATTCTCGTTCGGGATAATCGTTACGCTGCCGTCGTAAGCCTTAACCGCTGTGTAGCGCGTCTTGATGTCCGTCACAATACCTTCAACGCCGGAAACGTTCACCAAGTCTCCGATTTTGATGCTCTTATCCAGAAGAATAATGAATCCGCTGACGTAGTTAGAGGCAATTTTCTGTAAGCCGAAACCTAAGCCGACACCGATGGCACCGCCGAAGACGCCGAGTACGGTGATGTCAATACCGACTGAAGCCAGACCGATCAAAATCGCAATCGTCACTAAAACGACCTTGACCACCCGGATGATCACAACGCGGACGTTGGACTCCATGGTCGGCAGGCTGTTGATCCATTTCTCAAAGAACTGGCCGATCCACTTCGCGATAAAGAGCGCTAAGGCAATCGAGAAGCCGGAAAGGAAGACAGACCAAACCGTTGCGTTGGTGCTTCCCAGCGGAATTTTGGTGGTCTGCATAAATTCCACGCACTTAGGCAGCACGCCGACGATCTGAAGCGCGACACCGCCCCAAATCGAAAACGTCAGGAAGTTATCCAAACTGCTGTTGTATTTGCGCGAAAGCGAGTGCAGCAGAAATACGACCGTGCGGATCACAACGTAGGCCCCGAGAATCAACCACGCAATAGATTCCAGCGGCAGGGCTTTCTTAGGAAGCAAGCCGAAAAGTCGCACGGTAAAGGTGCTGACCGCGATGAATAACATTCCAAGCAGCGGGAAACTCAGCCGCAAAATCAGCGTCTCAATGCCTCGTCTTACCTTTGCCCAGAAGGCGCTCTCGCGATGTTCAGGCTTGACCGGGGCTTCGCCTTCTTCCGCTTTGATCTCGTCGCTTTCGATGATTTCATTAGCGGCTAAGTGCTTAATAATCCGCATGCGGATGTATTTGCCAAGCAGCCAAGCTAAAAACAGTGAGCCCAGAATGGAGGCCAGCTGCCAATAGATGATCGGCTGGTTAAGCCCTTTTTCAAACATCAGCAGGAGTTGATCCAGGATGTTGCTGTCGCCGCTTAAAAGTTCTTCTGTCGTAACCGCTGTTTGTGCGACTTTGGCGATTTCGGCGGATGCGGCTGCCGAGGTACTCATAGGCTGTCTCCGTTAGGTTAACGACCGTTTGCGTCGTCAACCGGATCAAATGTCAATGTAATAGAAGAAGGAATGTCTCCTACCGGGGGTTTGGGGAAGGGATTGCACATCAGAATCGCTTTTTCCACCGCCGTATCGAATGCCTTCAGACCGCTGCTGCTGATCATCTTGGGCGGAACAGCCTTCTGACCGTTCTTGAGCAGACGGACATCGAACTTGGCAACGTACATTCCGCGTTTGGCGCCGGCCGGCGTATTAAACGTAATATGCGGACGGATGCAGGCAACGATACGGTTGTTGTACTGGGCTTGCTGGAAGTTCGTCATGGCGCCGGAGCCTGAACCCATGGCAGATCCGCTCTGGCCGGTTAAGCGGCTGAGCATTTCTTTTCTGCGGGCGGCATTAGCCTGTTCTTGGGCTCTCTGACGATTGAGTTCTTCTTGAGCCTTGCGTTTTTCAGCTAGGGCTTTTTCTCGCTGAGCCTTTTCTTCAGCGATCTTGCGTTCGGCTTCTGCTTTTTCTTCAGCCTTACGTTTTTCTTCCGCTAAGCGTTTCTGCTCTTCTTGTTTCTTCAGCTCTTCCTGACGCTTCTGTTCTTCGATGCGTCGTTCTTCTTCCTGACGGCGCAGTTCAGCCTGGCGAGCTTCTTCGGCTTTACGCTGCTCTTCAGCTCGTTTGGCTTCCTGAAGCTGACGTTCGCGCTCAAGAATGCGTTGTTTTTCCTCTTCCTGCTTCTTCTTTTCGCGGTCGAGTCTTTCTTGGACGATGTCCGGATCCTCAAGCAGGTTGGCTTGACGATCTAAATCCGTCTGAGCGATAGGAGGCGGGGGCGGAGGCAGCTGCTGCTGAGGCTCTTCCGGAGCAGGAGGCTCGGGAGCGGGTTCCGGTTCCGGCTGAGGTTCAGGCTGGGGCTCCGGTTCGGACTGAGGCTCGGGTTCCGGCTCAGGCTGCGGTTCCGGTTGCGTCTCTGCCGGGGCTTCTGCCGCCGGCATGTCGCCGTTCCACAACTCGGCATAGACGGGTCCTGTCGGCTCCGATCTCCATTGCATGGAAACGAAGAGCAGCACAAAAAGAAGCCCGTGGGCGATTAAAGCGAGCACAAAAGCCGTGCCCCAATACCCCTGAGCGCCTGAGAGCCGATTCGCTTGATTCGGAGATAAGTCGTCCATTACTTGGCACCGCTTCCTTCAAGTTGCAATGACAGACCGATACGCGTGATGTTGGCCTTTTGTAGATTGCGCATCACGTCGATGACTTTTTCATATGCGACGGTTTTATCCGCAGCAATGACAACCGGAACCTGATTTCCGTCGGTCTGCATCGATTCGACCGTAGAGACTAACTGAGGAAAATCAACCGGAGTTAATTTCTTTGCGGTATCGCGGATCTGGAGTTTGCCGTCTGGCGAGATAATGACTTCGACAACTTTATCCGGAGTGCGAGCCGCTTTATTGACTTTCGGCAGATCGACGATCGAAGGATTGACGTATGGGGCGGCGACCATCAGGATCACCACGAGAACGAGCATCACGTCAATGTACGGGACGACGTTCATCTCTGCTAAAAGACGTCTTTTGCCGTTACGTGCCATGTTGTGTCCTTAGGCCTGACGACCCAAAATGTTCTGGAATTCCTGCACGAAGCTTTCGTACTGGCTCGAGAGACGATCCAGACTGTAAGCAAAGCGGTTGTAGCCGATAACGGCAGGAATAGCGGCAAACAGGCCGATCGCGGTTGCTACCAGAGCTTCGGCAATACCCGGGGCGACGACAGCCAGCGAAGCGCTTTCCAGGTTGCCCAAGCCGGTGAAGGCGTCCATGATGCCCCAGACCGTGCCGAACAAACCGATGTACGGGGAAACGGAACCGATGGTGGCCAAAACGCTCAAGCCCGACTCGAGAATGTCGAGTTCTCTCTGATAACGGGCGCGCATGGCGCGAGACACACCGTCAATGACGCCGAAGGTGCCGGCGCGGGCTTCGAGATTGCTCGCGCGGCTTCTTAAGAACTCGGTCATGCCGGAGTAGAAGATGCCCTCCTGAGGGCCGATGGAAGAGCGGCGCTCGGTGGCGCTTTCGTAGAGTTTATTTAAATCTGCACCGCCCCAGAAACGCTTGTCGAAGTTGCGGGCTTCTCTTCTTGCACGGCTCATCTGGAACCATTTCTGAAAAATAATGGTCCAGCTCACTAAAGAGAAAATCAAAAGAATAGCCAAAACAATCTGAACAACGGCGCTCGCATGAGCAACCAAAGTAATGATTGATAAATCGGCAGATGCTTCCATCACAGTCCCTTGTACTAACGAATGATTAATGATTTAAAAGTTTTTTGAGTTGTTCTGAAATAGGCTCGGGCATAGCCACCGGGCGGAATGTGTGCGCGTCGAGCGTGCCGCAGCGAACGTCTCCGACGTTGAGCACTTCATCTCCTCTCAGAATTTCCTGATGAAATTCAAAAGAAGTACGGCCGCACGCGGTGACCGTTGATCGAACCACTAATTCATCATCCAGCCGAGCCGGTTTCTTGTACTTGGCTTTGGCTTCGGCGACGACAAAGACGACGCCGAGCTCTGAGTACAGCCGCTCCTGACTCCAGCCCAACGCGCGCAGCCATTCCGTGCGTGCGCGTTCCATGAATCTGAAGTAGTTTGCGTAATAAACCACTCGTGCACAGTCTGTGTCTTCGTAGTAGACGCGAACCGGCCAGTCGAAATAGTGTTTTTCCATCAACGAATTCTCATCCGAGCGCGCTTAGACGCGCTCAAAAAGGCTCCTTGAAGCCCAGCCTCACATAACAGCGCATTTTAACAAACGGGTACCGGAGAATCAGGCTTGAAAACTCTTCTTTGTACCCGTTTTTCTGAATCAATAAAATCTTGTGTGAAACTTAAAAAGATAGGAATACCCCTAGGTGTGCAACTGTGCCTAAATGTTTTATTTCTTTGGAACTTTTTGCGATCTGATAAGATATCACGTCCCAAAATAGGCGAAAGGAAGAGCAGTGAAAATTAAAGTAGGATACGGCGCAGCTTACGGCAGACTTTTTAAGCTGTCGGCGGCCGTCTTTGCACTGGCCGCGCTGACCTCCTGCAAAGAAATTCCGAACTCCGTTCACACGGAAAAAGAGCTTGCCTCCAACACGCTCTATACGCCATTCTCAGGCCGCAGTCCGAAGCATTTAGATCCGACGAGTTCTTACTCTTCAGATGAGACGCCTTACACCTATAGTATCTATGAACCGCTTTATCAATATCACTTCTTAGAGCGGCCGTATCGTCTGATCCCTCGCTCTGCCGCTGAGGTGGTCAAGCCAGTTTATTTGGATAAAGACGGAAAGGTTCTTCCGGAGACTGCATCAGCGGAAGAGATTGCGCTGAGCGTTTACGAGATCCCGATTAAGAAGGGCATTTTGTTTGCCCCTCATCCGGCCTTCGCTAAAAATGAGAAAGGCGAGTACGTCAATCACGCTTTAGCGCCTGAAGTCATCGACCAACTGCACAATCCGATGGATTTGCCGCAGAAAGGTACGCGTGAACTGACCGCCGAGGACTTCGTTTACTCGATCAAGCGGATGGCTAATCCCCGCATCATTGCTCCGGTCTACGGAACGATGGTGAACTATCTTCCGGGCTTAAAAGACTTTGCCGTTCAGGTGCGCGCGGAAGATAAGCGTCTTCGCGCTGACCTCAAACCTTCCGATCGAGACTTACCGTTCTTAGATTTACGGAAGTTTGAACTCAAGGGCGTATCGGCGCCGGATAAGCACACACTGCGGCTCGAAGTCAAAGGAAAGTATCCCCAGTTCCCCAACTGGCTGGCAATGACTTTCTTTGCGCCGGTTCCGTGGGAAGCAGAAGCCTTCTACGCCCAGAAGGGTATGGCCAAGAATAACTTGTCTTTGAACTATTGGCCTGTAGGCACCGGTCCTTACATGCTGGTGGAATCGATTGAAAACCGCAAACATGTCATGGAGCGCAATCCGAATTTCCGAAAGACGGAGCTCTATCCGTGCACGGGTGAACCCGGAGACGAAGCAAAAGGCTTTTTAAAAGACTGCGGAAAACCGCTGCCTTTCATTGATCGGATTGAAATCACGGCTGAAAAAGAAAGCGTGCCGCTACGCACGAAGTTCTTGCAGGGCTACTACGACTCTCCGCAGATTGAACGCCTCGACAACGGTCAGGGCTTCTTGATCGGTATGGCGGACAGCGCGGAAAAGGAAAAAGAGTACAAAGAAAAGAAGCTGCAGTTTCCGCAGACCATAGAAGCGCAAAACACATACTTCGGCTTTAACTGGATGGATCCGGTCGTGGGCGAAGGCAAGACGCCTGAAGAGCGCGAGCGCAACAAAAAGCTTCGTCAGGCGATTTCTATTGCCATGGACTGGGAAGAATATATCCAGATCTTTGAGAAAGGGCTGGCATCTCCCGCGCATGGTCCGCTGCCGCCGGGACTTTTCGGATACCGAGAAGACGGCGCAGCGGCATTTAATCCGATTGTTTACGAAAAGACCGAAGACGGACTCGTCCGCCGCAAATCCATTGAAGAAGCCAAGAAACTCTTAGCTGAAGCAGGCTACCCCGGCGGCCGTGATGCAAAAACCGGCGAGCCTTTAGTCTTGAATCTCGACTTCCAGGCGGCAGCGTCTCCTTCAACGAAGGCTGTGCTCGACTGGTACCAGAAGCAGTGTGCCAAGATCGGCATTCAGCTCGATATCCGGGGTACGGACTACAACCGTTTCCAGGATAAAGTGATTTCCGGCAATCACCAGCTCTTCCTATGGGGCTGGCTTGCCGACTACCCGGATGCAGAAAATTTCCTGTTCCTGCTTTACGGTCCAAACGCAAAGTCCAAGACCGGCGGCTCCGGAGAAAACGCGGCGAACTATCAAAATCCGAAGTACGACGAACTCTTCAGCCGAATGCGTTATATGGACGAGGGTCCGGCTAAGGCCGAGGCCATCAACGAACTGATCAAGATCGTCCAGGAAGACGCACCTTGGACATTCGGATACTTTCCGACAAGCTCCGCAGCGTTCCATCAGTGGGTGCACAACGGCAAACCCACGCAAGTTGTGCGCAATCACATTCAGTATCTGAGGCTCGATCCTGAGACGCGTGTAAAGGCCATTAAAGAATGGAACAAACCGATTTACTGGCCGCTGCTGGTTTTTGTTCTGCTGTCGGCCTTGGTGACTATTCCGGCCGTGGCCCTTCATAGGAAGCGGGAAAGAATGACCGCACGCACCACAGAGGAGCAAGTCAAATGATTCGTTATCTTTTAAGACGCATCGGCTACGGCTTCCTGATCCTGATCGGCGTCAATCTTCTGACCTTTATGCTGTTCTTTACGGTCAACACGCCGGACGATATGGCTCGCCTCAATATCGGCGGCAAACGCGTGACCGCTGAAGCGATCCAGAACTGGAAAGAAGAGCACGGCTACGATAAGCCGCTGCTTTGGAATGAGAAGGCCGAAGGCTCGGATAAGCTTACCGATACGATTTTTTGGCAGCACAGTGCGCGTCTCATGGTAGGAGACCTCGGCGCGTCAGACGCAGGACGCGACATTGCCTATGAAATCAAAAACCGAATGTGGCCCTCGGTTGCTTTGGCATTTCCGACCTTTTTGCTTGGCGTCTTTGTGATTGTTGTGTTTTCTTTAGGTTTAGTGTTTTTCCGGCACACGAAGCTTGAAATCGGAGGCGTGGTCTTTGCCATTGTCATGATGTCGGTCTCGTCACTTTTCTACATTATTTTCGGGCAGTGGCTTTTCTCCAAAGTCCTGCGGCTTGTTCCGATCTCAGGCTTTGAGACGGGAACGGCCATGATTTCGTTCCTGATTCTTCCGATTGCGATCGGCGTTTTCTCGCGTATCGGCGGAGACGCGCTGCTGTATCGATCGATGTTCCTGGAAGAAATCAATAAGGATTACGTTCGCACCGCTCGAGCAAAGGGCCTGAGCGAAACGGCAGTTCTCTTTAAACACGTGCTGCGCAACGCCAGCCTGCCGATTCTGACTTCAACGGTTGCCGTGCTCCCGATGCTGTTTTTAGGTTCCTTAGTGATGGAAAGCTTCTTCGGCATTCCGGGCTTAGGAAGCTTCACGATTGATGCGATCAATGCTCAGGACTTCGCGATTGTCCGTACGATGGTTTTTGTAGGAACAGTCTTGTATGTCATCGGTCTGATTCTGACGGACGTGGCTTACACGATTGCCGACCCGAGGATCCGTTTGAAATGATGCCTAAATTTGTTTTGCTTCCGACGGATATCGTGGTTGTTGTTCTTCTTGCGGCACTGACGTTTTATCTGATTCATGTTGCCCGCTCCGAAGAGCTCAAAGCACGCTGGCGTTATGTTGTGAGTTCCGGCGCCTCGCTGTGCTCGCTTTCGCTGCTGTGTTTCTTTCTTCTGCTCTCCGTCGTAGATTCGGTGCACTTCCGTCCCGTCATTGATGTTCAGGACGGCCGCGCGATCTATGACGTCAAAGCCTATTCCCTTCTGGATAAAGCGCTCGGCAAAGCGTCTTCGGCGGAAGAGAAGTCTTATTCGATGCCGCTGGCGACTCAGACCTTTGAGAAAATTTCCCGCTTTGAAGACGGCAAACCTGTACGTGATTACGAACCGCTGAAAGCCGGCGGCGCGCATCTTAAAGCTCGAGCTGATTGGGCAGAAGACGTCATTATTAAGTCTGCCAGTGGCTTAGGCGCGGGGCTGGCGCTTAGCGCTTTGCTGTGGTTCTTAACGGTCGGATTGATTTCCCGTTCTAAAGGCCGCTCATTTAAGGAAGAAGTGCGCACTTTATTTAAGCGCCGCGACGAGGTTCCTTATGAAGCGATTCTGACGACATGTTCTGTCTTAATAGTTCTCGGGTGCCTGATCGGCGCGCTCTGGCCGTACTATCACGTGATGGGGACGGATCAAACAGGAAACGATGTTCTTTATCAAGCCTTTAAGTCCGTGCGTACCGCCCTTGTGATCGGAACACTGGCGACTTTGACAACGCTTCCTTTTGCCGTGGTGTTGGGAATCTGTGCAGGCTTCTTCAAAGGCTGGGTGGACGACTTGATTCAGTACCTCTACACCACGTTGTCTTCGATCCCGAGCGTTCTTCTTATTGCGGCCTCGGTTCTGATGATCCAGGTGTTTATTGACTCTCATCCCGGCATGTATGCAACCGGCATTGAGAGAGCAGACCTTCGTCTATTCATGCTTTCGATCATCATCGGTTTGACAGGCTGGGCCACGCTCGCTCGTCTGCTGCGTGCCGAAACTCTGAAGATTTCTCAGCTTGATTACATTCAAGCGGCTCGTGCCTTCGGTTTGGGACCGTTCAAAATCATGAAGCGTCATGTTTTGCCGAATGTTATCCACATCATTTTGATTGTGGCGGTGTTGGATTTCTCCGGCATTGTTCTTTACGAAGCTGTGCTTTCGTACGTTGGTGTCGGCGTTGATCCGACAACGCACAGTTTCGGCTCCATGATTAATGCCGGGCGTCTTGAACTTTCCCGCACTCCGGTTGTTTGGTGGAACCTCTGCGCGGCTTTCACTTTCATGCTCACACTTGTGTTGTCTGCAAACTTATTTGCATCAGCCGTTCGGGAAGCGTTCGACCCGAGATTGGTCCTCAAAATCGGGAGGAAGGAATAATGCTTCAGATCTCTAATATGGTGACTGAAATCCTCACTTCCGAGGATACGGTTCGCGTCGTAGACGGCCTGAGTCTGACGTTGAATCGAGGAGAAATCTGCGCCTTAGTCGGAGAATCCGGATGCGGCAAATCAATGACGGCGTTTTCTCTATTGAGACTTCTGCCAAGCTCCGGACGAGTCTCGAGCGGTGTTGTTACCGTTGACGGAACGGAAATCATGGGTCTGCCGGAAGCGGCGATGCGCAATATTCGTTCCTCCAAGATCAGTCTGATTTTCCAAGAACCGGCGACGTCGTTAAATCCGGTGATGACCGTCGGGGATCAAATTGTCGAGACGATTCTGCTTCATACTCCGCTGCGCGGCGATGAAGCGCGAGCAAAGGCACTCGACTGGCTGAAAAAAGTCGGAATTCCCGAGCCTGAACGCAGAATGAAATCATTCCCGTTTGAGCTCTCCGGCGGCCAAAAACAGCGTGTGATGATAGCTATCGCGCTGGCGGCCGAGCCGAACTACCTCATTGCAGACGAACCGACAACGGCGCTGGACGTTTCCGTTCAGGCTCAGATTCTTGATCTTTTAAAGCAGCTCAAGGAAACCGAAAACATCGGCATTCTGCTGATTACTCATGATTTGGCTGTGGTAGCACAGGTCGCTGACAGAGTGGGGCTGATGTATGCCGGTGAGTTAGTGGAAGAGGCATCGGCGCGTGAGTTCTTCTCCAAACCATTGCACCCTTATGCGCGCAACCTGTTAAAGGCACTGCCTGAAGGAAAGCAAAAGAGCCAGATGCTTGAAGCGATTCCGGGCATGGTTCCTCGCCTGAACCGAGAGTTCCACGGGTGCCGATTTGCCGAACGCTGCAAAAAGGCGCGTCCGGAATGCTCTGAGCATAAAGTTGCCTTACAGGAGATTGGCGGACGAAAAGTTCGCTGTCTGTTCCCTGAAAATGATCCGGTTGAGCTTCCGCGAAGTGACGTGGTTGTCGAAAGGGAGCAGAAGGATGTGCCTCGTATTTTGGAAGTCAAAGATTACAGCGTTTGGTTCCCGATTCGCGGCGGATTTCTGTGTCCGACGGAGTACGCCAAAGCCGTCAACAATGTTTCCTTTGATGTGCGCAGAGGATTGACCACAGCGCTGATCGGAGAAAGCGGCAGCGGCAAAACCACCGTTGCCCGAGGCATTCTCCAGCTTCTGCGACAGCAGGCAAAAATCACGGGTTCTGCGCTCTTAAATGGAAAGGACTTAGGCAGCTTGAACGGTCCCGAACTTCGACAAGCCCGCGTCGATATGCAGGTTATTTTCCAAGACCCGTTCTCCAGTTTGAATCCAAGAATGCGCGTTAAGGAAATTCTGCTTGAGGGCCTGGAAAGTCTGCATCCTGATATTCCTGCAAGTGAAGCGCTCGGCAGAATTGAAGGTGTCATCGGTCTTTGCGGACTTCGTTCCGATTCATTGAATCGGTATCCGCATGAGTTCTCGGGCGGTCAAAGACAGCGCTTGGCGATTGCTCGTGCGTTGGTGGTTGAACCCAAACTTCTGATTTGTGACGAACCGACTTCGGCTTTGGATGTTTCGGTGCAGGCTCAAATCCTGAACCTTCTGAACGAAATCCAAAGAAGCCGCGATATCTCGTACTTGTTCATCACTCATAACTTCGGTGTTGTGCGTTATCTCGCTGACGAAGTCATTGTGATGAAGTCCGGAGAAGTGGTAGAGGCGGGATCGGCGGAAGAAATCCTTAATCGTCCGAAAGATCCTTACACCTGCCGTTTGCTGGAAGCAGTTCCAAATTTCGACTCCTTGAAGTAACGATGAAGAAGTTCGTACAAGGTCGACAGAGGCGCCTAGATACGGAGAGATGTTCTAGGCGCTGTTAGCGAGATTCAGCGAAAGACGAAATAAAAATTCAGAGGGGACTTTTATCTTTTAAGGAAGGATTTAAAGAAGGCCTTGCTGGTTGATCAGAGAGTTCTGGCTGTCAAAGAAAACCTCTATTTTGAGGATTGAGCAGAAATTGAACAAGATTGAACAAGTATTGTGAGTCGGTCTAGCTTGAGAGGGAGCCACTTCATCTTTTATTTCGAAAATGACAGCAGTTTTTTCAGCGAAATTTCGCTAAAGATAAAATAAAAATTTAGAGGGGATTTTTATCTCTAAACGATCGGATGAATTCTCGCACGCGCGCGAACGGTGTTCTCACCGGTGCGAACGCTTGAAAAAT
>OGYH01001216.1_pt1 | contig 24966 bp, 27 predicted proteins | sample 1576511 | NCBI WGS metagenome assembly OGYH01 (sample SAMEA3541522, study PRJEB24748) | human gut metagenome | biome: human gut; feature: human-associated habitat; material: faeces | place: China | collected 2012
CAAGCTGCATCCTGCTCAGCCGCACCCAGACCGCCAGCGAGGAGAAGATCGCCGCCGCCGTGGCCATGCTGCGCGAGAAGAACCCCACCGCCACCATCGTGACCACCGCATGGGACGAGCTGACCGGTGAGCAGATCCTGAAAGCCATGTCCACCAAGGACGACTTCAAGGCAGAGCTGATCGCCATGGCCGCCAAGGCAAACGAGAAGCACGCCGAGGAGGACGAGGAAGAAGAGCACCACCATCATCACCATCACGACGACGAGAACGGCGTGTGCAGCTGCGGCCATCACCACCACGATGATGACGATGATGAGGACGAGCACGAGCATCACCATCACGACCATGACGAGGACGATGACCACGACGAGCATGAGCACCACCATGATCACGATGAGGATCATGACCACGAGGAGCATTGCTGCTGCGGCCACCACCATCACGATGACGACGAGGATGAGGACGAGCACGAGCATCATCATGAGCACGGCGGCCACTGCTGCTGCGGCCATCACCACCATCATCATGACCACGACGCCGATGAGGTGTTCACCAGCTGGGGCGTCGAGACGGCCCGCAAGTTCACCAAGGCCGAAGTGGAGCACGCCCTCACCGAGCTGGACACCGGCAATTACGGCATGATCCTGCGCAGCAAGGGCATCGTGGACGGCGGTGCCGACGGCTGGCTGGAGTTCGACTATGTGCCCGGCGAGTGGGAAGTGCGTGCCCGCGGTGCCGACGTGGGCGGCAAACTGGTGGTCATCGGCTCCAAGCTGAACGAGAAGGCCATTGCAGAGCTGTTCGGCTGCTGAGATGTAAAAGAAGGAGAAACCATCCATTATGGCAAAAGAAATTCCGGTCTACCTGTTTGTGGGCTTTCTGGAAAGCGGCAAGACCAAATTCATTCAGGAGACCTTTGAGGACCCCAACTTCGACTCCGGCGACAAGACCCTGCTGCTGATCTGCGAAGAGGGCGAAGAAGAGTACAGCCCCAAGAAGTTCGCCTTCCCCGGTGTGACCGTCAAGGTGATCGAGGACAAGGCAGAGATGAACCCGCAGAACCTGGCCAAGCTGGAAAAGGAATCCGGTGCAGGCCGCGTGGTCATCGAGTACAACGGCATGTGGCTGCTGCAGGAGCTGGCCGATGCCCTGCCGGAAAACTGGCTGGTGTACCAGTGCATCGCCACCGCCGACGGCACCACCGCCCTGACCTACGCCCGCGACAACTCCATGCGCAGCCTGCTGCTGGACAAGATCGCCCGCAGTGAGCTGATCGTGTTCAACCGCGCTGAGGCCGTGAACAACGATGCCGCCCGTCAGGAGCTGCACAAGCTGGTGCGTCAGGCTTCCCGCAAGTGCGATATCGCCTACGAGTTTGCCGACGGCAGCGTGGCCTACGACGATATCCCTGATCCGCTGCCCTTTGACATCAACGCGGACATCATCGACATTCCGGATGACGATTTCGGCATCTGGTACATGGACTGTCAGGACGAGCCCCAGAAGTATACCGGCAAAACGGTCAAATTCCTTGCACAGGTGTGTCAGACCAACCGTGCCGGCAAGAACAGCTTCGTGCCGGGCCGTTTTGCCATGACCTGCTGCGTGCAGGACATCCAGTTCGTGGGCTTCCCCTGCAGCTACGATGGCTACAAGGCGCTGGAGCAGCGCGCATGGGTGCGGGTGACCGCAAAGGTAGGCTACAAGTTCCATAACATCTACCGCGGCAAAGGCCCGGTGCTCACCGCCATTTCGGTGGAGCCTGCCGAAAAGCCGCTGAACGATGTGGTAACATTCTCTTGATCTGATCTTTCAAGGAGGTCCCGGCATGAAAACACTGTTTCGTATCCTTGGCACGGCCGCTGCGGTGGCCGTTACCGGTGCTGCCATTGTGGCACTGGACAAGATCCTGAACCAGAAAGACCCGCTCCATGTGGAGGAAGTAGAGTTCCCGGAGGACGCCGAGCAGAACGCTGAGGAAGCCGCCAAGACTGCCGAAGCCTACGCCGAAGCGGAAACCAAAGCCTCCGATGCTGCCAACGAAAAGGCTGCAGAAGAAGCTGCGCCGGAAGCTCCTGCCGAAGAAGCCTCTGCCCCGGCGGCACCCGCGGAGGGCGGTGAGAAGCCGGTGTTCGACCCGGAAGCTCCCAACCAGAACCCTGTGGAAGCAGGCCCCGCCGTTGCTCCCAAAGACGAGAGCGGAAAATTCGACCCCACCAAGATCGCCGAAGCCAGCGACTTTGGCGACTGGGAAGAACAGGGCTGCAAAGGATAACCTATGACCCAAAAAGGGACGATGTGATGTTCACATCGCCCCTTTTTTGTTATTGTCCTCTTGCCAGCTGCTGCAGCTTTTTCCTGTCCAGCACCTGCACGCCGCCCCGGAACAGCCGCACCCAGCCCTCCTGCGCAAAGTATTTCAGCATCCGGCTCACCACCTCGCGGGCAGACCCCATGTATTTTGCCATCTGGTCGTGGGTCATGCGCACCTCGTCGCCGCCGGTCTTGGCCAGCTCGTCGGTGAGAAAGATGGCCAGCCGCCGGTCAGCGCTCATGAACAGGATCTGCTGCATCGTCCACATGGTGTCGGAAAAGCGCTCTGCCGTGAGCTGGTAGGCGTAGCAGCGCACATAGACATTCTGCTGCATCAGACGGCGGAAGATGCCCGCGCTGATGCACAGTGCCTCGGTGTCCTCCTCAGCGTCGATGTACAGGTCCACATTCACCGAGTCCATCACGCAGGACGCCGACAGGATGCACACCTCCCCGCCGAACAGGCGGTAGAGGGTCACGTCCCGGCCGTCCTCCGACAGCAGATAGGCCCGCAGCTGGCCGGTGCGCAGCAGCAGGATGCCCACACAGCTTTCCAGTGGGCTGTGCACCCGGGCCCCTTTGCGGTAGTGCACCGGGCGGGTATAGCGGCAGAGCATCTCCTGTTCGTCGGCGGTCAGCTGCGCCCAAAAGGGGAACGCGCAGGCCAGACAATTGCGGTCTTCCGGGGTCTTTTGCATGGCACTCATCCTTTCCGCAGGGCCTTGGCGGCTTCTGTACCGGCCTGTGCACCCTCGTATACAGCCTTTGCCACCTGCAGCAGGCCGCCGGTGCAGTCCCCGGCAGCGTACAGGCCGGGCACGGTGGTCTGCATCTTCTCATCCACCACGATGCGGCTGCCCTCCACGGCGGCCCCGATCTTGCGGGCCAGCGCAGTGCTGCCCGCCACGCCCAGCGCCACGAACACACCGGACAGGGCAACCTCCTGCCCGTCGGACAGCTGCACCCCGGTGACCACCTGTTCGCCCAGAACAGCCTCCACCTTCTGCGGGTATACGGTCACCTCCGGCGGGAATTCTGCGGTCAGCGGCATGCCGTTGGTCAGCAGGCTGACGCTTTTCACCACCGGCAGCAGGGCCTGCACCTCGTGCAGGGCATAGGCTCCGCTGCCCAGCACGGCCACATCCTTGCCGCGGTAGAAAAAGGCGTCGCAGACGGCACACCAGCTCACGCCGTGGCCCTCCAGCCCGGCAAGGCCCGGAATGCGCGGCACTGCACGGGAGGCCCCCGTGGCCAGGATCACCGCGTCCGCCGGGTAATCTTCCCCTATGGTTTCTACCGTGAGTTTATCCGTATAGGTCAGCCCCACGGCTTCGGCGGTCACAAACCGCACCCCCAGGCGTTTGGCGTTCTCGATGCTGCGGTGCTCCAGCTCCGCACCGGAAACCGGCTGAGCAAGGCCGTAGTAGTTTTCGATCTTCTCGGCCCGGTCCAGCGCACCGGGGCCTTTGGTCAGCACGGTGGTGTCCACCCCCGCGCGGACCGCATACAGTGCGGCAGACACGCCCGCCGGGCCGGAACCTACGATCACAATGTTGGACATGGTTGGTCCTCCTTTTCAGAGTCACGATTTAAAATGGCCTCCGCTTCGCTCTGGCCATGATCAGAGGAAACATGATTTTTAATTTGCGGATGGGGTCGTAGCGAGCAGCTTCACCACAGCCACTGCATCGGAAACTTTTCTTATAGTATACACCTTTTTCCGCAAAACTTCTGTGACCGGGTCGCAAAAAGCAGCCTTTTGCCGCTGCGGGGCACTTTTCAGCCGGAAAAGAGTGTGTTATACTGGGTTTGTTTCTCTGATTTTCTGCCATGGAGGCTTTTTATGACCAAGCAGCGCATTCTTTTCATTACCACCGGCGGCACCATTGCCAGCGTACATACTCCGCAGGGCCTCCGGCCCGTGCTCAGCAGCGACGAGCTGCTGGCCCATCTTCCGGAGCTCAACGACCTGTGCATCCCGGAAACGCTGGCCCTGTGCAGCATCGACAGCACCGACCTCGGCCAGGAACACTGGCTGATGATGGCCCGCGCCATTCAGGAGAACTACGCCCTGTACGATGGTTTCATCATCTGCCACGGCACCGATACGCTGGCCTATTCCGCAGCGGCACTTTCTTACCTCATCCAGAACGCGGACAAGCCCATCATCCTCACCGGTGCCCAGCAGCCCATCTCCAACGAGATCACCGACGCCAAGAAAAACCTGCGCGACAGCGTGATCTGTGCACTGGACCCGGGCAGCCGGGGCGTGATGGTGGTGTTTGGCGGGCACGTCATTGCCGGCACCCGTGCCAAAAAGAACAAGACCATCAGCTACGACGCCTTTGCCTCGGTCAACTTCCCGGAGCTGGCACTGGTGCAGGGCGACCGTCTGGTGCGCTATGTGCCTTCGCCCTGGCCCACCGGCCCGGTGGAGTTCGGCCGCGCCATGAACCCCCGGGTGTTCCTGCTCAAGCTCATCCCCGGCATGGACCCCGGCATGATCCCGGAGATCTTCCGCCTGTACGACTGCGTCATCGTGGAGAGCTTCGGCGTGGGCGGCATCCCGCAGCGGCTCATGGACGCCTTTGCCGAGGGGCTGGGCCACTACGAGCAGACCCACAAGGTGCTCATCCTGACCACGCAGGTGACCTATGAGGGCAGCGACGTGGGCGTGTACGAGGTGGGCAAGCGGGTGAAGAACCGATTCCGCTTCCTGGAAGCCCATGACATGACCATCGAAGCCGTGGTCACCAAGAGCATGTGGCTGCTGGCCCAGAACTGCGACAGCTTCGACCAGCTGCAGCAGCGGTTCTACCGCCAGGTGAATTTTGATACCTTTTACCACTGAGGATAAAGCCGCCGGGCAGGCCAGTGCTTGCCCGGCGGTTTTGCCTATGCACCCTTGCGCCGGGAGGGCTGCGGTGTTACACTGGACAAAAAGGGAGGCGCATCTTACTATGTGGTTCGTGTTTGCACTGGGCAGTGCCGTGTTTGCGGCCCTTACCTCCATCCTGGCCAAGATCGGCATCCAGGGGGTCAACTCCACCCTGGCCACCGCCATCCGCACGGTGGTGGTGCTGGTCATGAGCTGGGGCATGGTGTTCCTCACCGGGACCCAGGGCGGCGTGGGGGATATCTCTCGCCGCAGCTGGCTGTTTTTGATCCTTTCCGGCCTGGCCACCGGGGCCAGCTGGCTGTGCTATTACCACGCTTTGCAGATCGGGGCCGCCTCCAAGGTGGTTCCGGTGGACAAGCTCAGCGTGGTGATCACCCTGGCTTTGGCCTTTGTGATCCTGAAGGAACCCTTTACCGTCAAAAACCTGGTGGGCTGTGCCCTGATCACCGCCGGCACCCTGTTTATGGTGCTGTAAAGCCGCCCTACCAAAAATGCGCCCGGGATACTCCCGGGCGCATTTTTTATTCCGACAGCCGCTGCCGGGTCTTGTTCATCAGGTCCAGCTCCGGCATCAGCTCATCGCTGATCACCGTGAGCATCTGCTCCAGCTTGTCCACGTCCTCCTCCGGGAAGCGCTTGCGCACCCGCTCGATCACGGTGCTCAGATAGGAATAGCTGATGTTGTAGTAGTCGATATACTTCTGGGTGGGGCGCAGGTGGTACTCGCGCCGGTCCACGGTGGACTGGATCTTTTCCACATAGCCCTTTTTGACCAGACTGCCGATCTTGTAGGCCGCATTGGGGGTGGAGATCTGCATCATGCGGGAGAACTCCGCAATGGTGGGTTCGCCCATGGCCATGATGCCCTCCATGCAGAAGGACTCCACCGTGGTCAGGGTCGCTTCCCGCGTGGCAAAACGCTGGAATACGTTCTGATAAAAGTGCAGCTTGAATTTGGTGTATACATCCTGAAAAGCCTGTTCCAGCATGGATCGCGCCTCCGCTCGTTCGTTTTCTTTCAGTTTATCACAAGTTGCCCGCGACGGCAAAGCCCAATCATGCTTTTGCCTTTTTGATCGTGCGGGCGCGGATGATGCTGAGCACCACCAGCTCTACGACGATGGCCACGGCCAGCAGCACCAGCGAGGTGAACAGGCTGGCCCGGCTGCCCAGTACCGCCTGTGCCAGGCCGGTGATCACATAACACACCGCCGCGCAGGACGCCGCCGTGATGGCATAGGGCAGCTGGGTGGACACATGGTTCACATGGCTGCAGTGGGCACCCGCCGAGGCCATGATGGTGGTGTCGGAGATGGGGGAGCAGTGGTCGCCGCACACGGCGCCGGACAGGCAGGCCGCGATGGAGATGACCAGCATTTCGCCTTCCGGGAATGCGTGGCACACGATGGGGATCAGAATGGAGAAGGTTCCCCAGCTCGTGCCGGTGGCAAAGGCCAGGAACACCGCCACCAGGAAGATGATCACCGGCAGCAGATACTGCAGCGCCGCAGCGGAGCCGCCCAGCAGATTGGCCACATAATACTTGGCACCCAGCAGGCCGGTCATGCCGGACAGGGTCCAGGCCAGCGTGAGGATGAGCATGGGGCTGACCATGGCCTTGAAGCCCTCCGGGATGCAGGCCGCAAAGTCCTGGAAGGTCATGACGCTGCGCACCCGGTAGAACACGAAGGTGAACAGCAGAGCAATGCTGCTGCCCATCACAAGGCCGGCAGAGGCGTTGCAGTCCGCAAAGGCGGTGACGAAGTCCACCCCGTCAAAGAAGCCGCCGGTGTAGATCATGCCGAAGATGCAGGCCGCGATCAGCACCAGCACCGGTGCGATCAGGTCCACAACATGGCCCTTCGTCTCGGTGCCGTCGTCCACGTCGTCGCCGTAGGGGCGGTCCTCGGTGGTGAACAGGTCGCCGTTTTTCGCGTTGTCCTCATTGAGCTTCATGGAGCCGAAGTCCGTGCCGGTGAAGATGAGGAACAGGCTCATGACGACGGTAAGCAGGGCATAGTAGTTGTAGGGGATGGTGCGCAGGAACATGGTGAAGCCGTTGATGCCAGACCCCTCCGGCACGCTGGAGGTGACCGCCGCCGCCCAGCTGGACACCGGCGCAATGATGCAGATGGGGGCCGCCGTGGCGTCGATGAGGTAGGCCAGCTTGGCGCGGGACACCTTCTGCCGGTCGGTGACCGGGCGCATGACCGAACCCACGGTCAGGCAGTTGAAATAGTCGTCCACAAAGATCATCACACCCAGCAGCAGGGTGGCAAACTGTGCGCCCGCCCGGGAGTGGATGTGCTTCGATGCCCAGCGGCCAAAGGCGGCCGAGCCGCCGGCCTTGTTCATCAGGGCCACCAGGATGCCCAGCATGACCAGGAACACCAGGATGCCCACATTGCTGCTGTCGGACAGTTTGGCGATCATGCCGCCCTCTTCGTGGAAGAAGAGGGTATTCAGGGCCAGTTCCAGGTTTCCGTTGGCATACAGCAGCGCGCCCGAGGCGATGCCCACCAGCAGGGAGGTGTACACCTCCTTGGTGTTCAGGGCCAGCACAATGGCGATGACCGGCGGCAGCAGCGAGAAGAAGGTGCTGTACACCGCACAGGTGTAGGTAGACGGGTCGGCGATCTTGCCGGGAGTGGCTGCCGTGCACCACAGCAGCAGGGCAAACACGAACAGTGCCGCCGCCCAGGACAGATTCTTGTTTTTCATAATGATTCCTTTTCGTTTCAGGCGATTCGTTCCGGCAGCGTATCAGGCCCCGTGCTGCGGGGCAGACTATCCCCACGGAATGCAAAAGGGGAGTGGGGCCGTGCCGGATTATAAAGCGATGTATTTTGAGCTGTTCCGCGCCAGCGTGCAGGCCGTACAGCTGCTGCAGGACGCACAGGCCCACGCCGAACAGCAGCTGCTGGCCGAGGACCCGCCGCCGCTGCGGCTAGAGCAGCCCGATGGGGAAGAGTGAACCCTCTCAGTTTAACGGCCTCGCCCTCTCCGTCTTTGCTTCGCAAATCCACCTCTCCCAAAGGGAGAGGCAAGAGCTTTACCGTTACGTTCTTGGCTCTCCCTCTGGGAGAGCTGGCGCGAAGCGCCTGAGAGGGCGAGGTTATTCACCCGGTTTTACCCTTTCTTTGCCTCCGCCTTGGCCGCAAACTTGTCGTTGTGGATCACAAAGCGCTCGTGGGTGCCGCCGCCCACCGGGCCTTTTTCGTCGTGCAGGCTCACTTTGAAGGTGAGCTTGCGGCCTTCCACGGCCACCAGCTCGCTCTCGCAGGTCACGGTCATGCCCACGGGGGTGGGAGCGGTGTGCTCCAGCTCCAGCTTCGTGCCCACGGTGCCGTCGCCCTCGGCCAGAGCCGGGGCCACGCTCATCCAACAGGTCTTTTCGGCCAGGGCCACCAGGGCCGGGGTGGCAAACACGTCCAGCGTGCCGCTGCCCATGGTTTTTGCAGTGTTTGCAGCAGTGACAGACACGCTCTGCTCACCGCGGATACCGGTTTCCAGTGTCATAAAAAATTCCCTCCTGTGCGTTTTGCGCAGTTTGTTGTTTTATACTTTTATAAGATACCACAGCTTGGCAAAGAATGCACCCACTTTGGCGCATTTTGTAAAAAATACCGTTTCGGTTTCCGGCTGTCTGTGCTATGATAGGCTCCGAAAGAGAGGGGACCTCCATGTCTGACTTCTGGAAATCCTATGACATCACCGCCGCCGAATACGGTGCGGGCTATGAGTGCTATCCGCTGTTCGGCACTGTCCATCTCATAGAGCTGGCGCTGTCGGCTTTGTTCCTTCTGTGCATGGTGTGGTGGTACCGCCGCAGCACGCCGCGCACCCGGCGGCACATTCTGGTGGGGGTCACGGCGGCCCTGTTGGCCGACGAGGCCGCCCTGCTGCTGGGCATGGCCTGCACCGGCCAGTGGAACTGGAGCTATCTGCCGCTGCACCTGTGCAGCATCAACGTGTTCGTCTGCCTGTACAACACCCTCACCGACCGCAGCTGGTGCAAGGAGGAGCTATACGCCCTGTGCATCCCCGGCGCGGCACTGGCTCTGCTGTGCCCCAGCTGGCGGGATGTGCCCGGGTGGTTCACCCTCATCAACCTGCACTCGGTCAGCATCCACGCCCTGCTGGTGCTCTACCCTGTGCTGCTGGTGGCGGGCGGATACCGCCCCAGCGTGCGCCGGGTGCCGCAGGTGCTGGCCTTTTTGTTCGGCTCGGCCCTGCCCATCTATTTTCTTAACAAACCCCTGCACACCAACTTTTACTTTTTGAATAACCCCTATGGCAACGTCATCACCAGCACCTTTACTGCGTGGTTTGGCGAAAAATTCTACATTCTGGGCTTTCTGCCCGCCATCGCGCTGGCCCTTGTGCTGATGTACGCCCCCTGGGCAGCAGCCGGGAAGAAGCGTTGAGCCGCTCCGCCACCCGTCCGCTCCCGGTCCGCTTTCCAGCGGGCCGGGTTTTCTTTTTTCAATTTGCATCTTTTTGGCGTTTTGCGGTGTTTTTTCATCAATGCAGCGGGAATGTCAAAATTCTTCTGCAAAGGGCTTGACAGGCAGGCATGTGCGTGATATCATGAACACATGAACAGACATTCATATGATTTCATCCCGAAAGGAGATGCTTCCATGGCACAGCAGAACGAACCCCTCGTGCAGCCGGAAGAGCTGGACATGCCGGATGACGAAGTGCTGTACGAGCTGGCCGACCTGTTCCGGGTGTTCGGCGACTCCACCCGCATCAAGATCCTGTACGCCCTGCACGACAATGAGCTGTGCGTGCAGGACATTGCCAACGCCGTGCAGCTGAGCCAGTCGGCCGTGAGCCACCAGCTGCGGGTGCTCAAGGATTCCAAGCTGGTACGCTTCCGGCGGGAGGGCAAGACCGTGTACTACGCACTGGACGACGACCATGTGCGCAGCATCCTCTCTCTGGGGATGGACCATATCGAAGAATGATTTTCCGGGCCGCGGCCCGCATAAAAACAGAAAGGCTGGTATCTACGATGAAAAAGACCTACAAGATCGAAGTGGACTGTGCAAACTGCGCCCAGAAGATGGAGGACGCTGCCAACACCGTTGCCGGTGTGGAAAAGGCGACTGTCAGCTTCATGACCCAGAAGATGAAGGTGGAGTTTGCCGAGGGTGCCGACCCCCACGCCACCATGGAGAATGTGCTGTCCGCCTGCAAGAAGGTGGAGGACGACTGCGAGATCTTTGACATCTGACCTCTTCCGGTCCGGTTCCCGGCATCGCTGCCGGGCGGCAGCTCTCCCCCCTGTGGGAGAGCTTTTCTTTCCTCTGCCGCCGGGCAGCGGAAAACTCCTCTTTTTCGTGGAAAAAACGGGCAGTTTTCAACACTTTCCACGCACTTTTCAACACCTTTCGCGGAAAACTCCAAAAAGAAACGTGGAAAAGCAAGTTTTCTGCGGGAAAACCCCGTGGAAAACACGGGGGAAAGGGTGGAAAATCCATTTTTGTGGGGAAAACCTGTTGAATTCTACTGCGTTTTCCCGTTTTTTCTCAGAACCGCCGCAATCTGACAAAAGGAGCGTTTTGTATGACCAAAAAGCAAAAAAAGAGCCTGCAGCAGATCCTGATCGCGCTGGCCCTTGTGATCCTGCTCAAGCTGCTGCTCCGTGTGCTGCCGGCACTTCCCACCCCGGTGGAGCTGCTGCTCTACCTCATCCCGTACTTTGTGGTGGGCAAGGACGTGCTGCGCAAGGCCATCAAGGGCATCAAGAACCGCCAGCCCTTTGACGAGTGCTTCCTGATGGCGGTGGCTACCGTGGGTGCCTTTGCCCTGGGCGACTATGTGGAAGGCTGCGCCGTTATCCTCTTTTACCAGATCGGCGAGCTGTTCCAGAGCGTGGCCGTGGGCAAGAGCCGCCAGAGCATTTCCAGCCTGATGGACATCCGCCCGGACTACGCCAACGTGGAGGACGAGGACGGCAAGCTGGAGCAGGTGGACCCCGATGACGTGGAGGTCGGCACCGTGATCGTGGTGCAGCCCGGCGAGCGGGTGCCCATTGACGGTGTGATCGTAGAGGGCACCTCCGCCCTGAACACCGCCGCCCTGACCGGTGAGAGCCTGCCCCGCGACGTCCAGACCGGAGACGAGGTCATCAGCGGCTGCGTGAACATAACCGGCCTGCTGAAAGTCAGGACTACCAAGGAATTCGGCGAGTCCACCGTCTCGAAAATTCTCGATCTGGTGGAAAATTCCAGCATGAAGAAGGCCCGCGCCGAAAACTTCATCACCCGCTTTGCCCGGGTATACACCCCGGCTGTCTGCTACGGTGCGCTGGCGCTGGCCTTCCTGCCGCCTATCGTGCTGCTGCTGATGGGCCAGCCCGCCCGCTTTGGGGACTGGATCTACCGCGCTTTGACCTTCCTGGTCATCAGCTGCCCCTGCGCACTGGTCATCAGCATTCCGCTGAGCTTCTTCGGCGGCATCGGCGGTGCTTCCGCCTGCGGTATCCTGGTCAAGGGCTCCACCTATCTGGAGGAGCTGGCCCGCACCGGCATCGTGGTGTTTGATAAGACCGGCACCCTGACCCAGGGCACCTTCAAGGTCACCGGCGTCCACCCGGCCGACGGCATCACCGACGAACAGCTGGTGGAGGCCGCCGCCCTGGCCGAGAGCTGGTCCAAGCACCCCATCTCCCTGAGCATCAAGGCCGCCTACGGCAAGGAGATCGACACCTCCCGCGTGACCGACGTGGAGGAACTTGGCGGCCACGGCGTGACCGCCAAGGTGGACGGCAAGCCCGTTGCCGCCGGCAACGCCCGTCTGATGGAGCGGCTGGGCCTTTCTGCCCCCGCCGTGAGCGAGACCGGCACCGTCGTGCACGTTGCCATCGACGGCCGATACGCCGGTTATCTGCTCATCTCCGACGTGGTCAAACCCCACAGTGCCGAGGCCATCCGGGCCCTGAAGGCCGCCGGAGTGCGCAAGACCGTCATGCTCACCGGCGACGCCGAGCCGGTGGCCAAGGCCGTTTCTGCCCAGCTGGGTCTGGACGAATACCACGCCGGTCTGCTGCCCGGCGACAAGGTGGACCAGATCGAAACACTCATCGCCGCCAAGAAGTCCAAGGAGAATCTGGCCTTTGTGGGCGACGGCATCAACGACGCCCCGGTGCTGTCCCGCGCCGATGTGGGCATCGCCATGGGTGCCCTGGGCTCTGACGCCGCCATTGAAGCCGCCGACGTGGTGCTGATGGACGATGACCCGGCCAAAATCGCACTGGCCATGCGCATCGCCCGCCGCACCCTGCGCATCGTATACGAGAACATCGTGTTCGCGCTGGCGGTCAAGTTTGCCTGCCTGCTGCTGGGTGCCATCGGTATGGCCAGCATGTGGACAGCCATCTTTGCCGACGTGGGCGTCATGGTCATTGCCGTGCTCAACGCCACCCGCGCCCTGTACACCAAAGATCTTGTCAAAAAGAGCCAACCGTAACGCTGCTGCTTTCCATAAAAAATGCCTGACCGCCAACGACAGCGGTCAGGCATTTTTGTGTTTTCCGGGGTTCAGATGTCCCACAGCTCCGGGGCAGAGGTGGACACTGCCGAGGCACCGGCCCGCATGGCGGCCATGACGTCGGCCTTGTCCCGCAGCAGACCGCCCGCGATCACCGGCACCCGGGTGCGGGTACTGATCTCGGTGATGACCCGGGGCATGATGCCGGGCAGGATCTCCACAAAGTCCGGCTTGCCCTGTTCCAGCTGGCCGGAAAGGTTGTTCAGGGAAAGGGAGTCCAGGATGAACGCCCGCTGGATGGTCAGCAGGCCCTGATGGCGCGCCCGCCGGATCAGGGACGGGTGGGTGGAAATGATGCCGTCCGGGTGGCACAGCGCAATGAGGGAATTCACGGCAACTTCCCGCGCCGAAAGGCCGTCCACAAGGTCGATGTGCACGACGGCCAGCTTTCCGGCCGCGTGGATGCGCCGGACCAGCTCCCCCACATTGAGCAGGGTGCTCGCCAGCAGAAAGACCGTGCTGCAGGGCGAGGCCAGGGCGGCCGTCAGAGCGTCATCCGTCTTGACGGCTGCGATCACCGGCTCGTCCAGCAGAGTTTCAGCAAGTGGATGCATCGGGCAGGACTCCTTTTCTCTCAGATGGTTCTCATTATCGCACAAAGGGGCCGCACTGTAAAGTGCAGCCCCAGTCTGCGGTTGTGCTTATGCCTGGAAATAGATCGCGGTGTTGGCCACGGTCATCATGGTCATCAGGATGGTATTCAGGAAGGCCGCAACGTACACGCTGCCGGTCTTTTTGTACAGGTACTTGGCCAGGCAGGATGCAATGGCCAGCGAGGGCACCAGCGCAAACAGCAGGATGCCGCCAAGGGCCTGTCCCGGGTAGAAGGCAACGCCGGTACGGAACAGGGTGCCGTACTGCAGCACCAGCCAGAGGAGGATGCCGCCCATGTTGGTCAGAGCAGCCAGCAGGTAGCCCCAGCCGCCCTGCAGCTTTTCGCTGCTGGTGTTGGAGATGGCGGCGGCGCCGCTGACAAAGTAGTACACAAAGAAGAACGGCATATACTTGACCGCCGTCGGGATGGCGCTGGCTTCAAAGGTCTTGAAGGCGAAGGTCCAGATGCGGAAGTCGGTCTTGAAGATGGCATCCACGGCAAACAGGCAGGCGTAGGCGATCACGCTCACCAGCAGTGCCACGCAGAAGGCTGCGGCCACAGACACCGGCTTTGCGGCAATGCCGTACTGTTCCAGCGTGATGCCCTTCTGCTTGCGGCCGCCGAACAGGTAGACGCAGACCATGGTCACAATGGAGATGCAGGCGCAGATGAGAGCCCAGGTCACGATGCTGTTGACGGTGGGGCCCTGCCAGGTGGCATTGGTCTCGAAGATGTTCTTGGTCACCAGCACACGCAGGACGATGGAAGCGATCAGGACGCACACCGAGCCGGACAGCCAGGTCTTGCGGTCGTCCTCGGTGCTGCGGGCTGCCAGAACGATGCCCACCACCGACAGGAGCAGGGCAACGTCACTGGCGTAGCGCATCCAGCGGATGGGCTCTGCGGTCAGACTGCCGTCGTATACGGCGGGGAAGATGATGGCCGGGATCAGCATACCGACCACGAACAGGCTGATCGTGCCAAGCTTGCCGGACAGGGTGCCGACGGCCGGGGTGGGTGCTGCGACGGCCTGCTTTGCATTGGACAGGAAGGGCAGCTTCATCAGCAGCAGGGCAAGAGGTGCCAGCATGAGCAGGAAGCCCACCAGAGCGACCAGCTCAAAGACTTCTTTCCAGTACCAGATCTGGCTGGTGGAAGCAATGTTCTGCACCAGACCGGACTGGTCGGCAAATGCAGTGGCGTAGAACTCGATGGCATCCTTGGTGGAAGCCTTGGAGAAGTGGTTCCAGGGGTGGATCTCACGCGGCTGGTAAATGATGCGCTGGCCGCCGTCCGAGCCGGTGTACCAGGTGTCAGCCTGCGGAGCTTCCTGCTCCAGCAGGGTCTTGCCAGCGGTGGTGGCAACATAGTCCTTGTGGTAGACGGTGCCGCTCTTCGTGGGAGGCTCGTCGGCTGCAAAGAAGAACTCGTCGTACTGGCCGCAGATCTTGCCGATGGTGCGTCCGCCGAAGGTGGCAACTGCAGCCTCTTCGTCCAGGCCCAGGTAGGAGGTCCAGGAGTAATCGGCACCCATGCTCAAACCGGCCTTGATGATGCGGTAACCGGCGGCAGCGTAGTTCTGCTCATCCAGATAGATGGCCATCTCGGAGGAGAAGCCGCCCATGGAGTGGCCGCTGACCGCGATCTGACCGTTGCCCTGGGCGTCCTTGGCAACGTAGTCCTGGCTGTACATGTACTGTGCAGCATCCCACAGCGAAGTGGGCCAGAAGTTGAAGAAGCCGCCGGTATTGTCGGCGTTCCCGTGGGAATGGCCGTGGTCATACATATCCAGTGCCAGCACGACATAGCCGCGGCGGGACATCTCGATGGCGGTCTCGTCCTGCATCTCGGCACTGTTCAGGTAGCCGTGGGTGGTCACGATGGTGGGGTGCGGGTTGGAGGCGTCCACGCCCTTGGGCAGGTACAACAGGCCCGAAAGGGTGCCGGAGTCGGTATCAAAGGAAATGCGGGAGACCTTGACCTTGTAGAATGAGGTGTTGAACATCTGGGCAAAAATGCTGCCCAGCAGCATCAACGCCACAGCGATCGCCAGCACAACGACCGTGCGCGAACGCTTTTCGGTGGCCTTTGCGGTGCTTTTCATGGGGATCCTCCTTCTTTTTTCAGAGACATGCCCGGCGGCTGCACTTCCAGAACCAGCCCCCGGAACAGATGTGAACGGGCGGACAAGGGGTGCGATGGGAACAAAAAAATGGGGACGCACTGCGGTCGTGTGGCACAGTGCATCCCCATCTCAATTCTCTTGGGATGCTTTCAGTATACCATTTCTCAACGGTTTGTCAATAGACAATTCACAAATTCGTGATTTTTTGTTGGAAGCAGTCAAAATCCAGACAAATTCTTTTAATGCTCTGCCCAGTCACTGCTGCGGCCCACGGCCTTGTGCCAGCCGGACAGCAGCCGTGCGCGCTCGGCCTCCGGCATAGCGGGGGTAAAGGTCATGTTGCAGTGCCACAGGCTGCGGATCTCGTCCCGGTCCTTCCACACGCCGGTGGCAAGGCCGGCCAGATAGGCAGCGCCCAGGGCGGTGGTCTCCCGGATGGCCGGGCGCAGAACGTCCTTGTTCAGGATGTCGGCCTGGAACTGCATCAGGAACTGGTCGCGGGAAGCACCGCCGTCCACCTTCAGGGAGGTGATGGGCACACCGGTGTCCTTTTCCATGGCGGCCACAAGGTCGGCGCTCTGGTAGGCGATGGACTCCTCCGCCGCCCGGATGATGTGGTTCTGGGTGGTGCCGCGGGTGATGCCCACGATGGCACCGCGGGCGTACATATCCCAATAGGGCGCACCGAGACCGGTGAAGGCGGGCACGATGTAGATGCCGCCGTTGTCCGGCACCTTCTGGGCATAGTATTCGGCGTCGCGGCTCTCCTGGATCATCCGCAGGCCATCGCGCACCCACTGGATGACGGCACCGCCCACAAAGACACTGCCCTCCAGAGCATACTCCACCTTACCGTTCAGGCTGATGCCGATGGTGGAGATCAGGCCGTTCTGGCTGCGGCAGATGGTGTCGCCGGTATTCATGAGCAAGAAGCAGCCGGTGCCGTAGGTGTTCTTGGCCTCACCCTTGGCAAAGCACCCCTGCCCGAACAGTGCAGCCTGCTGGTCCCCGGCAATGCCGGCCACCGGCACCTGCACCCCGCACAGGTCGGTGGTGCCGTAGACCTCGCTGGAATCCGCCACGCGGGGCAGGATGCAGCGGGGGATATCCAGCGCTTTGAGCAGGGTGTCATCCCAGTCCAGGGTGCGGATGTTGTAGAGCATGGTGCGGCTGGCGTTGGTGCGGTCGGTCACATGCACCTTGCCGCCGGTGAGCTTCCACACCAGCCAGGTGTCCACGGTGCCGAACAGGATCTCGCCCGCCTCGGCCCGCTCCCGCGCGCCGGGCACGTTATCCAGGATCCACTTGATCTTGGTGGCGGAAAAATAGGCATCCGGCATCAGGCCGGTATTCTCGCGGATGTATTCCGTCATGCCGGGCTGCTGCACCAGCTCGTCCACCAGCGGGGCGGTGCGGCGGCACTGCCAGACGATGGCATTGTAGATGGGGCGGCCGGTGGCCTTTTCCCACAGGATGGTGGTCTCGCGCTGGTTGGTGATGCCGATGGCGGCAATGTCATGGACATCCACGCCGCTCTGGGCCACCACCTCGTTCATGACCCCGTACTGGGTGGACCAGATCTCCATGGGGTTGTGCTCCACCCAGCCCTGCTGCGGGTAGATCTGCTCAAACTCCCGCTGCTGCACCGCGATGATGTTCTGCTCGTTGTCAAACAGGATGGCGCGGCTGCTGGTGGTTCCCTGGTCCAGTGCAAGAACATACTTTGTCGACATGGTTCAACGACCTCCGTTTCGCTCAGGGGCGGTTTTACAGGTCCCGTGTGGCTACGACATCCACACCGGTGCCGCAGACGTCGGTCAGCACGACCTGCCCGGTGCGGATGGGTGCGTGCAGCGTGACGCCGTCCAGCGCAGCCATGACCTGCATGATCTTTTCTTTGGGCACCGCCTGCGCGGTCTTGACCGGGCAGCGCGGATAGCGCCCGCCCTCGGCCCGCACCGTACTGGTCAGGATACGGGTGGGGTGGGTCAGTTCTTCCTTGCCATAGGCGGCACCGTTGGGGCAGGCATTGCCGGTTACATTATAATCGTTTTCCGGGTCCACCTGCAAGTGGCAGCCACGGGGGCAGCAGATACAAATGATCTCACACTTTTTGTTCATTTTGCTACGACCTCCTCTACTGCAACGGTCAGCGGGCCGTCGGCCTTTGCCAGCAGGACCCCGGGCAGGGTGATGTGCTCCATCTCGCCGGGTGCCATCCGCTGGCGCTTGAACCGGGCCAGCTGCTTCTCCCCGCAGGTGATGGTGATCTGGCTGGGGCCGTAATTCTGCCGCACCCGGAACGAGATCTCCACGCCCTTGTCCACGTCCGCCGGGCGCACCCGCTGGGGGACGGTATAGCCCACGCCATTGCCCGGGACAAGGTCCAGCACGGCCGCGTCCGGGGTCTCACCGTGGAGCACATAGGCGGCGGCTGCGGCTCCGGCCCGGTCGCTCTCGCCGGAAACAAAGTCCACCAGATCGTGCACATGCACCACGTTGCCGCAGGCAAACACGCCGGGAATGCCGGTCTCCATGTTCTCGTAGACCACGGCTCCTTTGGTGTGAGGGTCCATCGGGATGCCGGCCTGCCGGGTCAGCTCGTTTTCCGGGATCAGGCCCACACTGAGCAGGATGGTGTCCACGTCAAACTCCATCTCGGTGCCCGGAATGGGGCGGCGGTTCTCGTCCACCTTGGCCACAATGGCCTTTTCCACCCGGGTATCGCCCTGAATGTCCACGATGGTGTGGGACAGGTACAGCGGGATGTCAAAATCCTGCAGGCACTGCACAATGTTGCGGGTCAGGCCGCCGGAATAGGGCATGACCTCCACGCAGGCCAGCACCTTGGCCCCTTCCAGCGTCATTCGCCGGGCCATGATCAGGCCGATGTCGCCGCTGCCCAGAATGAGCACCCGTTTGCCTACCAGATAGCCCTCCATGTTGACATAGCGCTGGGCGGCACCGGCGGTGTAGATGCCGGCCGGGCGGGTGCCCGGGATGCCGATGGCCCCGCGGGTGCGCTCCCGGCAGCCCATGCAGAGGACGACGCTCTTTGCTTCGAGGATCTGGTAGCCCTTCTCCTTGCTGACACAGTGGATCTTTTTATCCGGCGTGACCTCCAGCACCATGGTGCCCAGCTCCACCCGGACGCCGGTGGAGCGCAGCATTTCAATGTAGCGCCCGGCGTACTCCGGGCCGGTGAGCTGCTCGCCGAAACGGTGCAGCCCGAAGCCGTTGTGGATGCACTGGTTCAGGATGCCGCCCAGCTCGTTGTCACGCTCCAAAATCAGAATATCGCGCAGGCCGTGCTGCCATGCGCTGTAGGCTGCGGCAAGGCCTGCAGGGCCGCCGCCGACGATGACCAGATCAATCATGGTTGGTTCCCTCCTGCTTGGTTTCGCACAGTAAGACGTTGCTGCCTGCCTTGTCCTGCAGGACGTCCAGTGGGTCGATGCCCCGCGTCCGGCTGATGAGCTCCAGCACCCTGGGCCCGCAGAAGCCGCCCTGACAGCGGCCCATCCCGGCGTTGCAGCGGCGCTTGACGCCGTCGATGGTGGTGGCCGGGATCTCGGTGTGCAGGGCGTCCAGGATCTCGCCCTCGGTGATGGTCTCGCAGCGGCAGATCACCCGGCCGTAGGCGGGGTTCCGGGCAATGAGCTTTGCCTTTTCTTCCGGCGGCAGCTCCTTGAACCGCACCCGGGTGCGGCCGTCCCGGTAATCCGTTTTGGCCGCAGGCAGATCCCCGTGGCCTTCCAGAATGCGGACCACCTCTTTGGCAACGGCCGGTGCGCTGGACAGGCCCGGCGATTTCATACCGGCCAGGTCGATGAAGCCGGGTGCACCTTCCGCCTCGCCGATGACGAAATCCCCGGTGTCCACATTGGCGCGGACGCCTGCAAAGTTGCGGATGGACTCGCCGAAGCGGATGTCCGGCACGCTGCGGCGTGCGGCCGCGCTGACAAAGGCCAGCCCGGCGGCGGTGCAGGCGGTGTCATCGCCCGCCACCGGCTCGGCATTGGGTCCAACGATCAGGTTGCCGTGAACGGTAGGTGCCACCAGCACGCCCTTGCCGTTTTCGTTGGGGCACTGGAAGATGACATGCTGCACCCGCATGCCTTCCGATTTGTCCAGAAGGTAATATTCGCCGCGGGTGGGCTGGATGGTGAACCGGTGCGGAGCGGCCATGTCGTGCACGGCATCGGCCCGGATGCCGGCGGCGTTGACAACGTAGCGGGCCTCCACCACGCCGGACGGCGTGGTCAGCGCCCATCCGGACGCGGTTTTCTGAATGCAGGTGACCGGGCTGCTGAGGTGGAGTTCCACCCCGTTGCGCACCGCCACCTCCGCCATGGCCAGCGCATATTCCCACGGGCTGACGATGGCCGCGCTGGGTGCATACAGTGCTCCGGCCACCTCCGGCGAAAGACCGGGCTCCATGGCCCGTGTTTCCTCTGCCGACAGCAGCCGGATGCCCGGCACCCCGTTGGCAAGGCCGTTTTCGTACAGCTTCTGCAGATGCGGCAGCTCCGCCGGGCTGAGGGCCAGCACCAGACTGCCGCACTGCCGGTACGGCACATCCAGCCGGGCGCAGATCTCTTTGGCCAGTGCAACGCCCTCCACATTGAGCCGTGCCATCCGGGTGCCCGGCTCAGGGTCGTACCCAGCGTGCAGAATGGCACTGTTGGCCTTGGTGGTGCAGTCGGCCACATCGTTCTCGGCCTCAAAAATTGCAGTGTGCAGCGGATAATGCGAGAGCTCATAGGCGGCAGCCGCGCCAACGACACCGCAGCCGATGATTGCTACATCCAGCATAAAAACCTCCTGATCTTCTGCCTGTCACAGCATGCTCGTTTGCGTAGCGGGAACAAAAAAGAGCAGAGCAAACAAAAGGGAACAGGCTCCCTCTTGTTTGTTCTGCTCGCTTCTCTGAACAAACACTTGATGGCTTTATGATAATGCAGATTGCACAAGATGTCAAGCGTTTGTGGAAAATAAATGCATCTTTCGTGTCGGAACGGTTCAGGACTTGCGCAGCAGGTCGGTGAACCAGGCGCTGACCTGACGGTAGATCTCCGGGTCTGTGACCGACAGGTCGAACGGATAGGTCCCGTCCTCGGCCAGCACGGCACAGGCCGCCCGGACCTTCTGCATGGCCTGCGGATCAAAGGCCTTATCCCGCCGCCCGGAAAGGCAGTTCATCAGGACGTCATCCTTCCAGCTCAGCAAGAACTCAAATGCTTCTGTGTTGTTCATTCCAAAATTCCTCCTGTTCCATTGCCCGACATGGTTTCTGTTCCCATTGTAAGGGTTTCTTCCGGTGGATGTCAACCGGTTTTGTGTCGATTCTCCCATACAGAAATGCAGGAAGTCTCTGCAGAGCGTGCCGCACATCCGGGCTTCTTGTCTCTCCGCCCGAATATGCTATAATGGAAGCAGCCAATCTCCTCACGCCTTTTTCTCATGCCGATCAATGGGAGGTATTTTTTCGATGAACTATAAAACCGGAAGGGCCCTCGGGCAGGTTTTGTTTCTTCTGAGCATTTTCCTGCTGTGCATCGCCGTTTTCTTTTCTCTTCCAGAGATCCTCGTCCCGATCCTTGTGATCGCCGGCATCCTGGCGGCCCTGGCAGGCCTGATCGTCTATTTTCTGTTTTGGCGATGTCCTTTCTGCCACAAAAATCTTCTCACAAAATCAATGTACGACGTTGATTTTTGCCCGAGCTGTGGAAAAAGGCTCCCGTGAAAAGGCACCTTTGCCGAAACCGGGAACGCTTTTCGCTCCTCATCTGCTCTATCTTGGCCGCAAGCAGTTCCACAGCGTAAAACATCAGCGCACTGTCTCTGTGTCAAGAAAAGCCAAGGCATCCCTGTACAAAAAGGTACGGATGGATTGGCTCTTCTCTTTTTCGACACCGTCGAGCTCTTTTATTCTAATTCTCGCATATCAAAATTTTTTCAGGAGGCCGTAGCCGTGACCGCAAAGCAAGTTCAAATCGGAGATAGACCCTGCCGCATTTACGGCGAAGCCCATACAGAATACCTGCTTCTCCAAATGACCGGCGAACACGAGCTGCAAAGCATGGAAAGCGAGGTTACCGCTATTGCACAGAGTGCGCACCACTTTCTGTTTGCCGCTGTTCCTGTAAAAAGCTGGAACGATGAACTTTCCCCGTGGAAATCTCCTGCGGTGTGGGGCAAAGACAGTTTCGGCGGCAATGCGGCGGGCACACTACGCTTTCTGACAGAACAGGCGATTCCCGCCCTGAAACAGCAGTTTGCACTGCCGGGAAACGTCCGGATCGTTCTGGGCGGCTACTCGCTGGCCGGATTGTTCGCGCTGTGGGCATCCACACAGACAGAGTTGTTTTCCGGTGTCGCGGCCGCTTCGCCATCTGTGTGGTTTCCGGGATGGATGAAGTTTGAACAGCAGCACCCCATTCAGGCACAGCGCATTTATCTGAGCCTTGGCGACCGGGAAGAGCGCACAAGGAACGCAACTATGGCTGCTGTGGGAGATAACATCCGTGCCCTGCACCGTGAACTTGCCGGACGCGGCAAGAACTGCACCCTTGAATGGAACAACGGCGGGCATTTCAAGGATACCGACCTGCGCACGGCAAAGGCGTTTCGATGGGCGATGGAGGAACAAGCATGACGATTTTGATTGATGCAGATGGCTGCCCCGTTGTTGACCTAACTTTGAAGATTGCAAAGCAGTTCGGCATCCCGGTCGTCATCCTGTGCGACACCTCGCACCAGATCGAGCGTGAGGGTGCGCAGACGCTGGTATTTGACAAGGGTGCTGACAGTGTGGACTTTGCGCTGGTCAACCGGGTAAAGCCGGGTGATCTTGTCGTGACACAGGACTACAGACTGGCGAGTATGTGCCTTGCCCGGTGTGCCAGAGTGCTGAACCAAAACGGCTTGGAGTACACCGCCGACAACATGGATGCCCTCATGCTGCGGCGGTACGAAAACAAAAAGCTCCTTCGTGCCGGCAAGCACCCGAAAGGGAGTGCGAAACGGACAAAGGAGCAGGATGTGAAATTTTCAGAAACACTGAAAAAGATTTTGAATTGCAAACTTTGATTGATTTTCATAGGATGCTTCGGGGAAGGCCGGCAAAGCCCGGTCTTTTTTCATGCCTGCGCGTTGAGAAATGGAATATATTTCCAAAGGCAGACTTATCAGGCTCACCATGTAGGCCTACGAAGCCCACGCATTTCACAATTGGGTGCGTTATACTATACAAGAGCAAGGAGGGGCCTGCGGACCGCCGCCCTGTTCTCATCCTCACCATCTTAGTCGCAAAAAAGGCACCAGCTTGAGCCGGTGCCTTTTGTTGGCGGAGATGGTGGGATTCGAACCCACGTGCCCGGTTAAGGACAAAACGATTTCGAGTCTTTAAAATTGTTGGATGAAGCTGGTCCCTCGCGGCTGTCATTGGCAGCTGAGGGCATTCTTGTAGCCTCCAAAAAGGCACGTCACACCGCAATTTGCAGGCAAAAATCAGCCGCTTTTTGCGAAATGACGTTAGAAAAAGCCTTTTTCACACAGGCCGTCAGCGACTGCATTTCAGGTGTAGTTGTGTTAGATGTCCGTTAGAAATATGCAGTGCTGCCGTTGCTGTGCCAGCTCACAGCAGGCTTCCCTGTCTGAACGCAGCGTTTCCCGAAAGCCGGGAGATGCTGCGTTTTCTCTTGCCCGCATTGGGCTGAAAGGGAAGCCGCCATGTCAACATTCCGCGTCAATAAAAACGTCAACTACACCGTTATGAGCAACCACCACCTGCAGGATAAGAGGCTGTCCCTGAAAGCCAAGGGACTGCTGTCCTATATGCTCTCCCTGCCGGACGATTGGGATTACAGCCTGAAAGGGCTGACCGTTGGTTGCAAGGATGGTCTGGACAGTGTACGCACCGCTGTTCTGGAACTGGAAGAACACGGCTACGTCCGCCGTCAGAAAGTCCGCAATGCCAAAGGGCAGATCATCGACTACGATTATCAGGTTTATGAATCGCCTGTTGAGGACGCTCCTGCCGTTCCCGGCAAGGAAGGCGGGCCATCGAACCCGTCCGCAACCAAAAGCCCGAAAAGCCGCATGAAACCTTGTTCTTCACCATTTTTGGATTTTCCAAATTTGGCTGAGCCCAATTTGGAAAAGGCAACGCAACAAAATACTAATAAACAAAATACTAAAAGACAAAGTACTAATCTATCAGGGCCGACAGGCGAATCCGCAGATTTTGACCAGATGGAAGCACAGGTACGGGAGGAGTTCCGGGAACGTTTGGAGATCGACACCCTTGCCCAGCGGTACGACCCCGACAAGCTGGAGGAACTGCTGGACAACATTGTGGAGATGTACTGCTGTCCACGACAGACTCAGTACGTCGGCAAGCAGCCGCAGACCACCAAAGCCATCCGGCTGCGGCTGGACAAGCTGACCAGCCAACAACATTGAGTACATCTTCGATGTGATGTCCAGCACCACCCAGCCCATCAAGAACATCATGGCCTATCTGCGCACCACCATCCTGAACGCCCCCACCACGATGGAGCACTACTATCAGGCGCAGGGCAACTGGCTGACCGCACAGAATCGGAAGAAGTAAGCGCTGTTTTCCACAAAGAACGCAACGCCTGTTGAAAATGCAAAGGAGAATTTCCATGAAGAACACGAACGCCGTCCGCACCGAGATCCATTACGCCCAGGTCGGGGAGTATCAGCTGCCCCTGCTCACCCTGCCGCAGACCGATGATACCGAACCGCTGGGCAAGTATGGCCGGATGCGGCTGGTCTATCTCAAGAATCAGCGTCCTGTGCTGTACAACCAGTTGAAAAATTTCTCAAAAATCCGCTTGACCTCGGTTATCAGTTCTATATGGATGAGTATGGTGTTAACGGCTATGCCGAGCAGTCTTACTCGTTTTTACAGACGGTCAGCCAGTTTGAGCCGGGAAAACTGCTTTACATAGGTGGAGTTATTGACTATCATTTCTAAACGCTATGAGGACAAGACGAATGACAAAGGAACAAGGGAAGCGGTACAATATCAGCCGATTTCCAAATTTTCACCACACAGGCAGTATCAAAGGAATGAAACGGATGTACTACGGAAACCAAGCACTTTTGGTAAGGTGCGGAGCGTACATATACAATGTTTCAAGTGAACCAAGTATCTATTATCAAGCAAAATAACAAACATCATGAAAGGAACAGAACATTTCAAGCAGGCAATTAAGGCATATCTGGACGAAAGAGCCAAGACCGATGAACTCTTTGCAGTGTCGTATGCCAAAGAGAACAAGAATTTGGACGATTGCGTGACATTCATACTCAACCAGGCAATGGCAATCTGTAAAGAGGGCGGTTGCGGTATGACCGATGACGAGGTTTATTCGCTTGGAGTACATTATTATCCCAATTAGTGACTTATCACAAGTTGATATTTTTGTTGAAGTATAAAAT
>OGYH01001225.1_pt1 | contig 24837 bp, 16 predicted proteins | sample 1576511 | NCBI WGS metagenome assembly OGYH01 (sample SAMEA3541522, study PRJEB24748) | human gut metagenome | biome: human gut; feature: human-associated habitat; material: faeces | place: China | collected 2012
AATATATAATTGTAAGGCTTTCAGCCTAACTGCAAAATTCCCATTTAACCGATAATTTCTCATTTAACTGCAAAATTCCCATTTAATTAAGAACGGTACGGAAATGAGGTAAACTCATATAATTATAATTCAAAAAAACTTCCGTAAACATTCTCAAGTATACTTATCACTATGAGAAAAAATACTCATAGGTATGAGAAGAAATACTCATTATAATGAGAACTTTTTCTCATTGCAGTGAGAATATACCCTTGTCAGAATAGGCTGAAACAGTGCATTACTGTACCGGAAACGAGCTAATTTTAATTCAAAACCGAACATGAATGCTTGTCTACTTCCCACTATATTTACTTGGCTGCATCCCGAATTGTTTCTTGAACAATGAACTGAAATACTTCGTGTTGACAAATCCGGTTTCGGCGGCGACATCGGTTACGCTTTTACCTTCTTTCAGCAGTTCGGCAGCTTTTTGTAGCCGGATGATACGAATAAACTCTTGCGGCCCTTTTCCCGTCAGTGATTTAAGGCGACTGTAGAATAGTGTTCGGCTCATTGCCATTTCATGGCATAAGAGATTGATGTTGAAATCGGGTTCATCCAAATGTTCAAGAACAAACCGGGTAGCTTGCATGATAAACCGGCGATCACCCTCGGCCATTGTTTCGCTTGCTGTCGTTACGTTTTTGTTGTCGATACTTTCATTGTTTTCATTGCTTTCATTGTCGTCACGTTTGCCGCCCGCCTCTACTTGAGCGATGGCTTGCCGCATGAAAAACTGCCGTTGCCTGTTTCGATTGTCAATCAATCCTTGTACTTTCAATTTCAGTATCTCTGTACTGAATGGTTTGGGGATATAATCATCCGCGCCTTTCTTCAATCCTTCCACTATTGCTTCGTGGTTAGCCTTTGCCGTCAGCAGAACGACCGGAATACCTGATGTGTCAGGATTTTCCTTGACCATTCTGCAAAGCTCGTCACCCCGTATGCCGGGCATCATGACGTCGGAGAGGATGATATCCGGATATTCATTGGCGAGACAGGCGATAGCTTCGTGTCCGTCGGCAACATCAATCACCCGATAGAGGTGCTCAAAGGTCTGGCGGAGGTAGTGACGGAGAGTTTCGTGGTCTTCTACAATGAGCAATGTATTCCGGTCGTCCGGATCTTTTATTTTATCCGTTTCGTGGCTGTTATTATCCGATGTGCCGGCAAGGTGTTCGAGGGATGATTCGTGCGACACGGGTTCGGCTACGGTGGTGGTTCGCGGCAATGTTACGATGAAAGTAGTTCCCTTGCCCTCCTCGGAACAGAAAGTGATTTTTCCATGCAGCATCTTTACAATGCGCTGCACCTGCAACAGTCCGAATCCGGTTCCTTCTTCCTGTGACTGCCGGGCATTTTCGGCTCTGTAAATATCGGAGAAGATGTGCTTCTTCGCTTTCTTCGGTATGCCTATTCCGTTATCTTTCAACGAAAGGATGGCTTTGCGTTTCGTGGCTTTCAAATCCAGACTGATTTCTCCCTGGGGCATGGTGTATTTGCAGGCATTGGAAAGAAGATTGTCGAGTAACATCTCTATCAGGTGTTTGTCGGCTGAAACGAAAACGGATTCGTTGGGTTGGGTCAGATTCAGTGTCAACTGCTTCTTCTCGCAAAAAGACCGGAAGACGGAGACTTCTTTCAGCAAAACTTCATTCAGACAAAGCGGAACCGATGAAGAGGATGGCTTGTGGGCGTCTACCTTTTCAAATTCGAGCAACTGTGTGATGAGCGAATGGAGTTTTCGGGTACTTTCATGAGCCAGATTCAGGTAATAACGGGCTTTGTCCGAGAGATCCTGTTCCCGGTTCAAATCCTCCAGCGGTGCCATGATAAGCGTTACCGGCGTGCGAATGTCGTGCGCCGTGTCGATGAAGAAACGTATTTTGTCTTCGTCGTATTTCTTTTGGAGTTGGTTGCTCTTATAGCGCAGGATGAAATAGAAAACGAAGCCTATTATAAATAGGTAAATAGTCCAAGCCCACCACGAGTTCCACCATGGCTGGCTCACTTTCACTTCTAAGGTGCTTTCGGAGATTGTCTTTCCGTCGCTGCGCCGCAGGCTGCGCACCTTAAAAAGATAAGTGCCCGGCGATACCTTGGTGTAGGATGCCTTCCCCTCGGCAGACGGTTTGCTCCAGTCATTGTCATACCCTTCTAAAATATGCTGATAGACAATATCGCGCTGGAAACGATAGTTGATAGATTCAAAAGAAACGGTAAACGAGTTGTATTTATAGCCGAGCCGTACCGCACGGTCGGCAAGCATATCATGGATGGCGGGTCTCAACGATTCTTCTTCCTGGACGTTTTGATAATCAACCGTCAGCTCTGTGAAACGTAGGAGCGTCCAGTAGTCTACGGTTGAGATGTCGAGTGGCATGATAAAGACAGCGCCATCCGTGCTGCCATACACGAATTCGCCGTTCATCAACCGGGCAAATGAGGATTTGTTATATTCCTTGTCTATATTGCCCGCATAGTTGAGGTTCGACACGCGCAGGCTGTCTATCAAGGCAATTCCTTTTCCGGTGCTGACCCACAAGCGTTTCTTGTCGTCTCGCTGCAAACTATATATATCGTTGGACGGCAATCCCTCTTGAACAGTGAAAGTCTTTACCGTCCGGTTTTTCATGTCATATAGATTCAATCCTCCCCCTTCGGTTCCCAGCCACACGGTTCCGTCGTCATTGAACAGCATAGAGATGATATAAGCACTGACATTCTGATTGTGAAATTCCTGGGAATTGGCATAGTGCTGTATATTCCCTGTATGTTTGTCCACCAGGAAGAAACCATTGACGGTAGCCACCGCTACCCGGTTTCGGTCGATAGGTTCAATGGATTGTACCCAATTCACGTCGAAAGACCGTCTGCTGCCTTTTTCTTTTTCAAACATGATCAGGCATCCGTCCAGACCTCCTATCCATAAGTCTCCCTCCATGTCTTGTCTGACGGAGAAAATATAATTGGTGGTTAATTGCCCTTGTTGCTTGGTGAGATGGCGTAACACGCGTCCGTTGTTATCCAGTAGATACACTCCGTCTCCGTACGTTCCTACCCATACGTTCCCATTTCCGGATGTACAAAGAGAAATGGTTACGATTTCTTTCAGCACGTGTTTCCAAGTGCCTGACAAGGTGTTTCGGATGCTGATTCCATCATCGGTAGCGAACCATTGGTTGCCATCCGGATTTTCTTCGATATCATTCACGTTGTTGCTGATGAGAGAATGGGTATTTCCCTTTTCGTGTGCTAATATCGAAATGGGATGTTTCAGCAGGATAGCCACGGATACGCCTCCCGTATAACTACCTATCCAGATGTTGCCCTGGTCGTCTCTGGTTACGGCATATATGCCGTTCCCGCGCAGGTAAGTATCTGTGTCATCTTTGGTATTCATCAGTAAACGGGCTTTCTTGGTGTCCTTGTCTATCGCATACACACCGCCACCGTCTACGCCTATGAGTATGGTATGTACATCATAGTCTGTAATTGCCCGTATCGGATGAAGGAACGTGCTCCCTTGTCCCTCCAGCGCAAGCACTTTGGAAGTGTCGAGGTTCATCACAGACAAACCGCTGCCAAATGTGCCTATCCAGAGTTCTTTTTTCGGTTTGTCGCAGAACAATGTTTGTACATTCCACCCCTCCAGCAGCTGGCGTTTCTTATCCGGCAGGGTGTGTGACAGTTGCCAGACTCCGTTAGAAGTACCCACAAAAAGCGACTCGCCGGCAAATGCGATGTCGTTGACATATTGTCCTTTCAGCACGGCAACTATACGATGGTCCGCTTCTTGCTTGTATAGTCCTTTATCCGCCCCCATCCACCAGGTTCCGTCACTATCCAAACAGAGTTTGTTCAAGATGACTTCTTCCTGAATCAATTGTCCCAGGTGGAGGACTTGCTCAAAATGATCCAGGATGGTGGAGTATCGGTAAATTCGTCCGGTATGGTCGTAGGCAAACAGTCCTTGTTGCGCGTCGTACAATAAGTAAAGCCTGCGTCCGGCAAGATCGCCATAATAGAAACTGCCCGGTAAATCATAGTTCTTTACCGTATGACCGTTGTATCTGTCTATTCCGGTTTTTGTAGCAATCCACATCGCACCGTCTCCATCCTCGACAATCGAAAAAACACGTTGACTACTAAGGCCTTCTGCATAGCCTACATGCCTGACATCGAACATCCGGTTGGTCAGTTCGGCTTTGACAGCCATATTTATCATTAGTAGTAAGGTGATAACAAGATTAAAACGAACCATATTCTTTTAATTGTTGACATTACAAAGATAAAGTTTCTTTAGAAAATCCCAACAGAATAGGGGTGTGAAATTAGAAGGAATATTCAGTAAATGTTCTTATGTAAAGTCAATTAGAAAATCAACAAGATTTATATTTCCGGGAATGGCAAGTTTCTTTCTTATTCGGTAACGGGCTGTTTCTACTCCACGAATAGTAAGATTGGTGAACTGCGCAATGTCTTTAGTTGACGTCCTCCCCTTTTACAGTGAACCGACGAATACGCTCTGTATAAATAGGGCTATTGATAAGTTTCATCTTTTTATAGTTGATATACAAAACAGATATGTCAGTTTTATTAAGCATAACTTATAAAGATGCTGGTTTTATTTGTTTTATTAAGTATAACTTATAACTCTATCCTAGTTGACGAAAGAGAAATAAAAAGAATGTGAGGTGCCCTAAATAGTAAGAGGCTGCCTCACATTGCTTTTAGTGACTGTCTTGGATTTATTTATTGGACCTCAAAACTCCCCTTCAACCGTATATCCTGTGAAGAAGCTCCCACCATAACCGAGAAACTTCCCGGCTCTACCGTGAACCGATTATTCTTGTCCCATAATCCCAAGTCTTGAGGAGTAAGGGTAAAGCTGACGGTTTGTTCTTCACCCGGTTGCAAATGAATACGTTCGAAACCACGCAATACTTTATCGTAGGTGGTAACGCTGCTGAAATCATCCCGGATATAAAGCTGGACTACTTCATCTCCTGCTTTCTTTCCTGTATTCTTCACAGTGCATGAAAGAGTGATATTTTCCTGCGGACCGATCACCGGTTTAGATATTTTCAAGTCTGAATATCCGAAGGTCGTATAGCTTAAACCATATCCGAAAGGATAAAGTGCACCGTCTACACGGACTTTCCCTTTAGAGTCAGAACCCGGCTTGAATGGGAATGCAAAAGGAATCTGTCCCACAGATTTCGGGAAAGTGACAGCCAGACGTCCTCCCGGATTATAGTCTCCGAAAAGAACTTTAGCGATGGCATCTCCCATAAATTCTCCGGGGAACCAGGCATGGATAATGGCAGGAATGTATTTGTTTGCCCAGTTGATGGTTGCTGCCCTTCCGTCCACCATCACTAGAACGACAGGTTTACCTGTTGCATAAACCGCTTCCAATAATTGTTGCTGTCGCCCGCAGAGGTCAAGATTGGTACGTGAAAACTCTTCCCGAACCGTTTTCTCATTTCCACCCAGTACAAGAATAGCGATATCCGAAGCTTTTGCTAATTCTACCGCTTCATGAATCATCGCCTGCTCTTGTGTATCTAATGGAACATTGTACAGTTCGCTCTCCGGGAAATACTTATCAATAATATCACAGCCTTTAGCATAGCGAACTTCCGAGTTAGGCAGATATTCTTTGATTCCCTGATATACAGTCTTAATAGACGCATTGGCAGGACCATATCTGCAAGTCAGCTCCTTCACTTCTTCCGCATTCGGACCAATCACAGCTATTTTTTTGAAGTTCTTGGATAACGGAAGCATCTGATTCTCATTCTTCAAAAGAACGACGGACTCCAAAGCGGCTTTCATAGATACTGCTTTATGAGCGTCATTGTGTACGACTGTCTCCGGACGACGGTCATCACCGGGATACGGATTATCAAAAAGCCCCATCATAAACTTGACACGCAGAATCTCACTGACGCGTTGATCGAGCGTATGCAAAGAGACTTTACCTTCGTCGATAGCACGACGCAACGGGAGAATGAAATCTTGCGGAGGAGTAAAGTTGGTACGGATATTCAATCCTGCATTGACCACTTGTGCCGCCATCTCTTCTTCAGTCGGGGTGATACGATGTTTGGTGTGCAGAAACTCTACCGCCTCACTATCCGATACTACATATCCTTTGAATCCCCATTGCTGACGCAGAATCTCCGTGAGGAAATGATAACTTCCGGAAACTGGCTCCCCGTCATAATCATTATACGAGCTCATCACTCCTAGAGCACCCGCTTCCTGAATACCTTTGCGGAAAGGTTCCAGATAAAGAGTCTTCATCTCACGTGGGGCCACGTGCGGATCCGTACGCGTACCTCCGTCGCGTCCACCGACCGGGATGCTATACACGGCGAAATGCTTGGGAGTAGCAACGATACCTTCGTTTTGCAGACCGAGAATCATCTGTTTTCCCAATTCGCCCGCCAGATACGGATCTTCTCCGTAACTTTCTACCACACGTCCCCAGCGAGGATCTTGTGCAATATCCAGAATAGGAGAATAAATATTGGTATATCCCAATGCTTTTGCCTCATTTGCAGTGACTTTCGCAATTTCCCGGATCAGTTTCTTGTTCCACGTGGCACCTTGCCCGCATTGAGCGGGAAACATGGTAGCCCGGTCGTGACATAATCCGCGTATTCCTTCATTGGTAAAGTCCACCGGAATACCCAGTCGTGTCTGTTCTACAAACCAGCGTTGAATGGTGTGTCGGTTCTTTACACTGTTGGCATACGGATAGGAGATTTCAGAACCGAATTTACCCAGTCCGTTCGCCTGCTCATCAATATTTCCGATACCGTCCTTCCAAATTTCCGCTAACCATCCGGCAGTAGGACACGCATCTTTCAATACCCGTCCCGAACCGTAGAGAGTAGCCATCTGACAGGTTTTCTCTTCCAGTGTCATTTGCGAAAGCAAATCCGCGATGCGGGCTTCGATAGGAGCGGAGGGATCCTCGTATACATCCTTTATACCGTTTTTATTGAAGTCGATCCAAGTCTTTTTGTATATGTCCTTTGAGTTGTTGCAGGATTTGTTATCAGTAGGTTTGTTGTTTGCCGAGATACTACCGGAGTAGATACTTCCGGCAGATACTAACAGGGCGAGACATAGCAGTTTCTTCATAATCTATTTTTTTTGCAAGAGTACTTATCTATTTTATTTATGTTGCAAGTATACAAAAAGAATTTGATATGAGAGGATAGAATAGTCTTTATAATCACCTTTACCCTCACAGCTGTAATGTCGATGGATAAAGAGATACAGGCAATGGTGAGGGTGTGAGGGTAAAAGTGAACTAAACTTTTGTTTAGAGAAATTAGTTTGGAAATACTCTACAATGCTTGTTGAATACTCTACTCAAGTATTGTCGAAAGCCGGAAAACCGCTTCATGGCTTTTCGTTGGCCCGCAGACCGAAAACTTTTCCTGTCATCTGATCGATACGTACTTGCCATACTTTGACATTACGTACCGCAGGATCGGAATAGTTGAACTCACTATCCGTGTAATGACGCATGATAATATCCAATGCACGGCGTTTCTCGTCTATCTCTTCGATGAATTCTACTTGCCCCCGACACATCGCGCTTTCTGCACGCATACTGTAACTGCAGGCTACCTTTTCGTGTTGGTAGACAAGTTTATGTCCAACGCTGAAAGTGATGCATACATTATTATTATGTTCCAGCATCTCCAACTTGCTGCCTTCAGGACCTGAATGAAGATATATGATGCCATTCTCATAACCGAAGTTCATCGGAACTACGTAGGGATTACCTTCCAAATCAGTAATGCCTACAAAACAGGCATCGCAATGGAGAATAATGGACTCGATTCGTTGTTTATCTTCAATAATGACAGTTTTCATAATGGCTGTTTGGCTTACCACAGAGGACACGGAGTACACGAAGTCTTTGTACTTCCTGATTTCTTAGCGTACTCTGTGGTGAATATTACTTTTCTATTAATTCAAAATCCAATTGTTTCTTTTCCAGATTGGCACGAGCTACCCGAACAGTAATAGCGTCTCCCAAACTGTATATTTTGTTTTTGCGGCGTCCGCGAAGACAATAGTTCTTCTCGTCGAATTCGTAGTAGTCATCATCCAGATCACGAACAGGGACCAGACCTTCACATTTGTTTTCGTTCAGTTCTACATAAAGTCCCCACTCGGTTACGCCGGAGATTACACCGTCGTAAATCTGCCCCAGACGTTCGCTCATAAATTCCACCTGTTTATATTTGATGGAAGCACGCTCGGCATTGGCTGCAATTTGTTCCATGTTCGAGCTGTGGTCGCAGAGGTCTTCGTACTTAGCTTCGGATACGCTGCGTCCTCCGTCCATATACTTCGTCACCAAACGGTGTACCATCATGTCCGGGAAACGGCGGATGGGAGAAGTAAAGTGAGTGTAATATTCGAATGCTAGTCCGTAGTGACCGATGTTATGGGTTGAGTAACGTGCTTTCTGCATGGCACGGATGGATACGGTTTCTATCAGGTTCTCTTCTTTCTTTCCGTGTATGTCGTCCAATAAATGATTGATGGATTTTGAAATATCAGTCTTCGTTCCGCTTGTACGCACTTTGTAGCCGAAGCGGGCAATGAACTGTGACAAGTTCTCCAACTTCTCCGGATCGGGCAGGTCGTGGATACGGTAAGGAAGCACTTTGGCTTTCTTGTTCTTCGGCACACATCCTATCTTTTCTGCTACGGTCTTGTTAGCGAGCAACATGAATTCTTCCACTAGTTTATTGGCATCTTTTGACTCCTTGAAGTAAACGCTGATTGGTTTTCCTTTTTCGTCAATTTCGAACTTCACTTCGTAGCGGTCGAAGTTGATAGCTCCTGCAGAGAAGCGTTTTTCGCGCAGTGCTTTGGCAATCGTATCTAATGTGAGTACTTCTTCTTTGAAGTCTCCTTCTTTTGTTTCTATGATTTGTTGTGCCTCTTCGTAGGTGAAGCGACGGTCGGAGTTGATAACCGTATGTACGATGCGTGAGTCTCTGACTTCTCCTTTTTCCGTAATATCGAAGATAACGGAGAAAGCTAGTTTTTCTTCGTTCGGGCGGAGTGAACAAATGAAGTTACACAGCCGTTCGGGAAGCATCGGGATGGTACGGTCTACCAGATAAACGGAAGTTGCCCGCTTTTCTGCTTCCTTGTCGATGATGCTGCCTTCTTTTACGTAATGTGTCACGTCGGCAATGTGTACGCCTACTTCCCACAATCCGTCTTTCAGTTTACGGATGGAAAGTGCGTCGTCAAAGTCTTTGGCATCTTTCGGGTCGATGGTGAAAGTTGTTACCTTACGGAAATCTTCGCGTTTGGCAATCTCTTCTGCTGAAATCTCGGCAGGAATCTTATCTGCTGCTGTCTCTACTGCTTTTGGATATACATACGGCAGACCGAATTCCGCAAGAATTGCGTGCATCTCTGTGGTATTGTCACCGGCCTGACCTAATATATCTATTACTTGTCCGATAGGATTCTTTGCCTTGTCCGGCCATTCGGTTACTTTCACAATGGCTTTATCTCCGGTCTTTCCGCCTTTCAGCTTATCTTTTGGGATGAAAATATCATTGGCTAATGTACGGTTCTCTGTCACCAGGAATGCGTATGACTTAGCTACTTCCAGTGTGCCGACGAATGTATCGTTGGCGCGTTCCAATATTTCGATGACTTCTCCTTCGGCCTCTCTGTTCTTCCGTTTGGCATAGAAGGTGATCTTTACCTTATCGTTATTCATCGCATGTGCGGAATTGCGTTCGGCTACAAATATCGGCTCGCCTCCTCCTTCAGGAATAAAGGAATTCTTGCCATTGCTTTTCCGTTGGAAAGTGCCTACCATCTCTGTTCCATGATTGGTGAGACGGAATTTTCCTTTTTCTATTTCAGAAATATAATCGTCAGCTAAAAGGTCATGTAATATATCGACGCATAACATTTTTTGCGGATGGGTAGTGAGACGCAGTTCCGAAAATATGTATTTCATACTCAAGGTCTCGCTGGATTTGGCATGGAAAAAGTCTATTAATAATGCTGCCAGCTCTTTCTTACTCATTCTTTTGCCGGCCTTTTTCTCTTTCTTTTCTTTCTTTTTTGCCATATTATATGGAATTTATTAGTAGTTCAATCATTGATAGGATACAAAGTAAACAAATTTTTGGTTAGTTTGTTGTCAAGGTCTGTTTATTTTTTGATTTGCTTTTTTTTCTGTGAAGTATTAAGTCGATAGAGAAATATTGCTTGATTATTTATAAACAGAAAAAGAGGCATGTCATCCCGACACACCTCTATGTATACTTAAGAGAGATTTATATTATTAAATTAGTCTTTTATACAGCGTATAGGAAAACCACGTTTGGGGGTTATTCCATATTTAGAATAAGTTATTCCATAGCTATTATTACTAAAAGTAATATTTCCTGCTCCTTGGCTTTGCATTTCTGTGGTCCAGAAATCAGCACCACTTTCTGACCAGCCAAAGCTTCCTGTTTGATAGCATTGCCCGGAAGGAATAACTGTAAGTCCGTAAGTATTACGAGGTCCATTTGCCAAGTCAGGGTTCATGTCGGAGTTTCCGGAAGCACCCCATCCTTCAAGACCTGCTAATGCTGACCAAACATTCTTGCAATTTGGATCAGAGTGTTTGTCTCCAAAATCATCTTCCCATACATCTCCTTCAACAGGGGGTAATTGTTCAGCTACAAAATTTTCTAATATTTTCCACTCTGCTTTACTAGGTAGGTGCCATCCACTTGGACAGATTCCTTGTACTCCACTTGGTACAGCATCTGCGTCCTTCCCTTCTTCATTTTCTTTATTCATTGCAGCATACCAATTATATAGAACTCCATATGTTTTGTATGTTTCAGTATTTTTTGCGGCATTTACATCTTCACCATCGTAGTCATAAACGAAATAAAGAGGTTCTCCTTCGCAAGTAGCGGCAGCGGCAGGTTTATTTACTTTAGGTAAATAAGCCAGATTTTCAGCCATCCATGTCTGTTCACCGATTTCTACGGTTTTGTATACATGGTTATCACGTGAATCAACCATTTCCCCTTCGCCTGGTTCAGGAGTGGGTTCCGGCTTTGTCAGAGTGATGTTAACTTCACTTGTAGCCATTGTTCCTTGATCACCTTTGACGGTTAATTCAATTTTTAATGCTCCTTCAGCTTGGTTAGCTTCAAATGTATAATCATAGCTAAAAGGCACAGCAGTAACTTCTGATATAGCTTTGCCTCCTACTTTTAATGTGACGTTTGAGATTTCACCAGAGTCAATCGTAGCTTCTCCTTTGATTGTCATTTTTTCTGCAATGTTTACCATAGCTCCTTCAGCAGGTGCAGATATGGAGCATGTTACATGTTGCTCGGGAGTAGGGTCGTTGTTGTCGTCACCACAAGCAATTAGTCCTAAGACTGCGAATAAAAAGAATCCAAATTTTTTCATAAATGTATTTATATTTAGTGAGTAATAATATAATCGTTAGTCTTTGATACAACGGACAGGAAGACCTACTCCCGGATTGAATTCTGCATTGGTTACAAATGTGTGGAGGTCTGACCATAAACGTACGGTGATACCGAATTCAGGTCCCATTTGTACTCCGGCTGTCGAACTCCACCAGCCGGCACTGTAGCAGGTATGCATCCAATCTTCGTCACCTGCACATGCACGGAATCCGATGGGTAAACCGTTGAACAAGGTTGCATTATTCTTTTCCATTTCTACGCCAACCCAAGTTGGTTGAGGTTCTATTTCTGTATATTCTGGCAGCATCCACATTGTTGTTGAAGCTAAAGCTTTTGCTATGGCTGTTTCGTCTACTTGACCATCACTCATGATAGCGGCCATGCCGGAGTCTAAAACATATTTAGATAATGTCTGCCATTCTTTTTGCGACGGAATATGCCATCCGTCAGGACAAACACCTTTTATATTTCGTGTTTCATCTTCTCCTAATGCTGTTTCACCTTGAAGTGCTGCAGGTAAGTTATAGTAGGCTCCATAAGCTTTTAAATAAGCTTTTCCCAAGTCTGTTTTGATATCACTGTCGAACATGACATAATATTTGGGCGCTGTTGAAGATATATCAAAATTCTGTTCCGGTAAATAGCGTAAATTTTCTGCCATCCATAACTGGTCTGCAAGTTGTACCGTCTTGTATACATTTCCATCACGTGTATCTGTGAGGTCTTCTCCGATTTGAGGTGGTGCAGGTCTGTCACCGAGTTCTGTTGTGACAGTAATAGTTGCCAAAGCACTGCCTTCATGATCTCCTTTGACTGCTAATTCAATTTTCAACTCTCCTGGTTCAGCTTCCTTGGGGAAAGTGTATTCATAGTAGAATGGAACCGAACTTATGTCGGTAATAACTTCTCCTCCTACTTTAAGTTCAGCGGAGATAATTTTACCATAGTTAGTCGTTCCTTCTCCTCTGATAATCAGTTTGTCTGATATTATAACGGTTTCTCCGTTAGTCGGCATAAATATCTCACAGCTTACCTGTTGGTCCGGAAGTATTTCTCCTCCTCCGCCTGCGGTGCTGTTGTCATCTTTACAGCTTGCACCAAGTAATCCTAATGCCACGATAAAGCTAGTTAATAGTATCTTTTTCATATGTTATTGGATTATGTCTTCTTTAAATAGAATACAATTAATAAAAATGGACAGATTGTCTATAACTTTCTGTAGTTTTGCATCTTCATATACCCGGAAAACAAAACCGAAAGGATCACTTTCTTTTATTCCGGAAAAAGCGAAAACGAATGTTCCGTCTGTTAACATTACGGGGCCTAATGAGATTGTTACAGAAGGATCTTTTACATAATATAGGTCAGAGCTAAGAATTTCGAATGAGAGATATAAATTGTCCTCGAAGACTCCTAGGTTTTGACCGGCCCCAAAAGCCAGGCAATTGTCTATGGCTTTTGCTTTCAGTTTGTAAGGCAATCCGGTTAGAATGTTTGAAAGCAGGTATGTTCCGTCTTCCTGTTTCTCAATGGTGACATCTTTCAAACCGTAATTCATTTGCCCGTCTGAAAACATACCTTGCCATGTTCCGGTAAGTTCGTCAACATCATATTGTATTACCTGATAAGAAGCCGATCTGTCTTTTGCTGCCACATTGACAATAGCTCCTCTCATTTTTCCGGAGGTATTTTCTTTTACCTTGAAATTTATTCCCTTCGCATTCTGTTCAAATGACAACCATTCTTGAGCTTCTGCGGGTATGTCTATTGTATAATCGAAAGAACTTTGTAGTTTTATTGGCAGAGTAGCTGCTTTATTGTCGGTACGGAGCATCCATTCGTCTTTGCCGAAGATGAAAACAGCTCCGGATTGATTGATGTTGAATGCTTCTGTCTCTACTCCGTTACTGATTGTCAATAAAGCGTTTCTACCAGAGTATCCGGTGTTTTCTTTTACTTCGAATACTACTTCATTGGGGTTTACTTCTTTCAGCACACACCAGTCGGCATTAACATCTGCTGTTATATTGCCTGTTGCCTGAAGTTGTATATAGCCTTTTCCTCCAGTCGCTTGGAAATTAGTATTTACAGCTTTGATCTCTAACCTGGATTCGCTGCTTTCCGTATCATTGCATCCCGCTATTGCTATGGTGCAAAGTACAAATAAGAATATATTAAAAAACTTTCTCATAATTGTATTAATTACCTTCGTTTTCTTTTTCCATTAAGATTGAGTTATACCAACTCCAGTAACCCATTAGTCCTGAAGTTGAATATTCATCGGATGAATAAGCCCAGATTATCAATGACGTATTTTCTTGGCTTGCTTTATCCGCGAAGTAGAAAGTGAAAGGATTGGTTTTCACCGTAACATTTACTAATCCGCTGCGTAAGCGTGAAGGCAAACTTAATTCTGTGTGAGCATATCCTTCTACACCTGCCGCACACGCAAAGTAGTAAGACGATGAAGAAACCGGACTTATACTTTGTGAATCTAAGATCAGTTTTCCGCTGGCTTTGTCATACAGAAGAGTGAAGTTGAATCCGCCAATACTTTTTAGAGTATAACTTTCTCCTCTGACTTTAGGAGTGATGGTTACAGATTGTGAAGTTGGACCTTCATCGTAATCGTCAACCGTTGCGGTGTAGGTGCCAATATAGTCTTCATATTGCAGATAGTTTTCGGGATAATACTCTTTTAATACAATATCCGTTGCATCTGCATCGGTACAAACAAATAGCCTGGACTTTTTATCCCATTTGAAGTGCTGGACTTCAACTCCGTTGACATTATATGGAGACTGTAACTTCAGCCCTTTTTCTGTATAAATATATGGTAAACTTTCTGCACTGCTATAATCGGTACTGTAAACGGAGAATGTAGACATTGTGCCATTGTCACGTATAAAGTAGTTCAGTACTTGGCCCCCTTTCTCCATGCGATATGTATTCAGAAAAGCATCTTTCTCGATGTTAATGATATCCTCAAGCTGGATACGCCATGGTATGTCTTTGGGCATAGGCGTCATTTCCATTATATTTTTATATTTTTTTCCTTGTAGAATAACCTTGTCGGGAGTTGCGCTCATGATAATAAACTCATAATCTCCTCCCACGTTCATGTTCAGGCCTAAAGGACCTGAAAACATGTGGATCAGCTGGTTGTATGAGTCGAAAGTGAGCATAGTGCTTTGTTCCGATTTAACTTGATACAGGGAGGTTATTATGGTACCCGGCTTGTAACCTTCTGCTCCTGCTTCCGACGCCATTTCTACCTGTTTTCCATCAAATTTCATTAGTAGGGTGACTGCACCTGCAGAATAGTTGCTTCCTATGTAATATTCCAGTTTCCATCCGTTCGGAACATCTTTAAGAATCTCCTGGCATTTTATTACATCGGCTGTAGCTCTGTTGGCAGATGATTCGTCGAATATTTCTTCTTCAGAGAAAAGACAAGATTGTAATACAATGCAAGTCAATGCCAGAAGTGTGTATATTGATAGATATTTCTTCATAATTTTCATAGTTTATTCAATAATACTTAAGTCTACATTGCCGTTTGCTATATCATCTTGGCGGCGTAGAACGATGTCGCGTAATTCGTCCAGATTGATTCCCCAGGTTTGTTCCATGTAACTATAGACTATTTCGAATTTCTGTTTGATAAGTGCACGACCGCTTTCACCGGCATTTTGTAGCATATTATTCCAGTAGTCTTCTGTATTTGTGACGTACACCGCAATGTTTTCAACAAAATCTTCACGTGATTCACTCATTGCGTAGGAAGTGACAAATCCTTGTTGCCATGCATTGCGGTTAGCTCCCACCATATACCAGTCGCTGCCGATATAGGCATTTTCTGTGATACGATCAAATGCCGGATCATAGTTTTTGGTTTGATGCAGGATGTGGGCGAACTCATGATGCATTGTTTGGAAATAGTATTCGTTTAGCAGATTGATATCTATTTTATCAGGATTGATGTCATTTACATTGTATAATGTAATTTTCATACCACCTTCTGCCGTTCCCAATACCATGGTGCCATTGTCTTCATAGGCAGGAGAGCCGATAAAGTGAATGGTCTTGGGGATGTATTGACGTAAGAAGTCCGGATTACCGGTCGCTTCATCGTATGCTTCCAGCCATACATGTTTGATAATTTTAGCCAGTACTACGGATTTTTTATAGTCGGCAGGAGCTAATACATGTGTCATATCGCTCTCGTTATCTTCCATGCGATATTTCAATGCAATGTTGTACGGATGGGTGTAATTACCCAATATCCAGTTGTCGAATGGGCTGCGTTCTACTTCTTCTGTAGAGAAGATGCTGTTTGCTTTGTCCACGCCCTCGTCGTTGTTGCAAGCTCCCAGTCCGCAGGTTAATGATATGATTAAACTATATATGATGTATTTCTTCATATTTTTCCCTCCTTAAGTTAGTTAGTCATTTCTTGGATTTGGTTGCATACCTGCCGTAATGACACTGGCCGGTAGCTGAATTGCACGTCTGGGGTCATTCGTGTCCATCTTGTCGGTGATATTCACCAAGGTATAACCTTCATAATAGCGGCGGTAGATTACAATGCCATAGCGCTTTATATCTTGCCATCTAAGTCCCTCTTCTAAAGTTAACAGGCGTCTCGCATGTAGAATACAGTGTATCAGATTCTCTTGCATTCCTTTTTCTATTATAAAATCCGGATGCAATTCCTTTTTTACTGTCGGGGCTTCCGGTGTGTAATATTTTAATTGAGCATAAAAATCATTGATTGTCTCTTTGGACAAGGTTTGTGTATTTTTCGTAAAGGCTTTCTGCCAGGCGTCTATATCGGCTGCAGCTTCGTCGTAACGTTTTAGTAATGTGTAAGCTTCAGCCCGGCAAAGTAATGCTTCATCGGTAGTGAAAGCAGGATACAGCATATAACCGACCCAGCTGTTGCCTGATGTGAACTGCTGATAGATGACTAAACGGCGGAATCCGTTCTTGATAGAGCCACCAGGCGCAAATGGGATTTGGTGGTAGCTTGACTGGTCTCCCCATGGACCTTCGGATTTACAACTTTCCGAGGCAGTAATATTATTCATGCAGTATCTTTCACAGTTGGCATAACCCGGATCGGAAACCAATGGCCAATATGAAGCTGCTGATATTACCAGTAGATTTGCCCGATTATCTGCATCTACATAAGCGTTCGGCTGTATGTTCTTGTTGGGAGATAAAGCTCCTAATGCAGCCCAGTCACGTAAATATTGGGAAGCATTCGTGCCGAGTACTATATTGGCATAATTGATAACCTTCTGGCAGTTAGAAAAATCCGGCTGTGTGTAATATAGATAAAAGCGGGCAGCAAATGCATAGGCAGCCTTTTTATTAAAATGATATTTCACTCGTGAGTAAATATTGTCGTCGATTAGAGGCAATCCTTCTTCTAAATCGGCTGCGATATTTTGATAGACTTCAGCAACAGTTCCGCGTGAGTATTGTGGATTTACAGATGTTTCCGGTTCCTTTATGTAAGGTATACCTAGGTCTTTATCTGCATTTGTACCATACGCTTTGCAGAATGTGGTAGCTAGTACGAAATGATTATATGCGCGACATATTAGAGCTTCACCTCTTTGTGCTGACAATGATTGAGGGTTTCCCATTTGCTCGATGGCTGCCAGGGCTTGGTTGGCCGATGCAATCGAGTTATAACAATCATTCCATAAGGCATGAGGTGAGTCTTGATTCTCTTCAGTGGTTTGCTGCCAGCGATACAAGTGCTCGTTTAACCGGAAAAGATAGCTGTATGCTTTACTATTTTCATCAATGTTGTCACTGTAGAATTCGCCTATATGACAGTTGGTGGTCATTGGGTATGCAGATACCAATACTTTGGTAATGCTCTCTTCGGTAGTTAGTTCAGTTCGGTTGTCCGGCATTTCATCCAAAAAATCGCTACAGGAGGTTATTCCCAGGCATAAGGTTGAAATGACTGCTGTATATAATACGTTTTTATATTTCATCATTTTTATAATTATCTGAATGGTTAAAATCCTAATCTAAGAGTTAATGTGAACTGACGGGGTACAGGGGAGGCAACTCCACCGGTATTGAAGAATTCCGGGTCCTGTCCGTTTAGCTTCTTATCTGCGTAGATTAGGAATAAATTGGTAGCCTGAAGTTTCAAAGATAAATTGGATATCTTTGCTGATGTAATCCATGATTTTGGAAAATCATAGGACAAGGAAATTTCTTTCATACGAATAAAGTCTCCTTTGGCAATTCGTTCTGTAGAGTAATTATAGGCATTATATGCATACATCAAATCTTTATTATCTTCATATTGACGTTTGGAAATGATGGCAGGGATATTGGTATGCTTCTCATCACCCGGAACTGTCCAGCGATTTTTGAATTCACGGGGCATAGAGGATAAGTCACTGTATTGATAATTGAAGCACGGATTTAAACGTACTACATTACCAAATGAATAGGTGATAAATACATTTAGTTTGAATGCTTTATAGGTGAAGATATTACCAAAGCTACCTGTTATAGTAGGATCAGTGGGACCTTCATATTTTAGATAGTCTATATTGTCACGTGTTTGGAAATCAATATCAGTACTGGTTATTTTTCCATTGATATTATACATTGGGATACCATTTGAACTTAGGCCGACAAATGGGATAGAGAACAAACCACGCACCGGGTAGCCCTGACGCGCAAAACCATAGCCTGAAACCAGATCCATCACGCTGGAACGGGCGTTAAGCTCGGTCACTTCATTTTTTGCTTTGGAAAAGATGAAATCTGTATTCCATGAGAAGTCTTTCGATTGGATATTCTTGCTTGAGATGGTGAATTCAATACCATGTGACTTCATGGAGGCTATATTGGCATATTTATAAATAGAACCACCTACTCCTTGTGTCGGAGTTATACCAATCAGGTCATAGTTGTTGCGTTTATACCAGTCGATTGAGAAATTGATCCGGTTGTTTAAGAATCCCATATCAGCACCGATGTTTAATTCATGCTTCTTTTCGTAAGTCAATTCGCTATTTTCGGGGTCGGATACATAAAGTCCGGTTTCCTGTCCGCTGGTGAAAGGGCGAAATGGTGAATAGCTGGTGATTATGGCATGTGAATTTGTTACATATTCCGGACCTCTGTCGGCAGTTAAAGAGTAGGATGCTTTGAATGTCAAATGTGACAGCACGGAGCTGAGTGTTTCGAAGAAATTTTCTTCATGTACATTCCATGCTCCTGAAATATTCCATGTAGGTAACCAGCGGGAAGAACGGCTTTTTCCCATGCGGTTGGTGCCTTCATAGCGGAATGTTCCGTTTACTGTATAACGGCCATCATACGAATAGGTTGCATTGGCAAAACCTGCTACACTCCTTGTTGTGGTATGGTTTAATCCATAATAATTTTCACCGGACTCAATACCTTTCTTGAAAAATTCATATACGTACGATGGAATTTCGCCCATTGTATATTGCATTCCCCATCCTTGAAAATAATTCTGCATGCGTTTTAAATCATTCACCTCCATACCAGCGAAAAGATTGGTTATATGCTTTTCTGCAAATAAATGATTCCAGGATGCTGTGGCACGAAAGTCTACTCCCAGCATGCGATAGTCCTTACGCTGGTAAATACCGCCTTCCGGCAGTATGCTGATGGGTAAAGCATAAGGATTGTCGGGGTTGGTGTAGAGTAAATTATTGTTGTCACGAATAGTGGCGTCATCCATTCCTGTGCGATATGCTGTTGCCTGATTCGAGTGGTCTTTAATATTATGTTCTTGCGAAGAAGCTTGATATCTGACTGCTCCTAATGCGCTAAGCTCTAATTCTGGAAGTGCTTTCCATTTTACTTCTCCTTGGAATTTAACGTCAACTACGTTTAAGTCCATATAATTGTTATCCAATTCATGAAGGATATTGAATGGTGCGTAGTTAGCTGTATAGTTGACTGCCGGATCCAATGCGCGTGATGTGTTTAGTGCATACGAATATGGATTGATGTCAAATTGACGGGTGACTTCTCCACTAGCTGCATTCACTTCAGAACTCAGTGTTCCGGGCGCTTTCTGCTTACGGTAGGAAGCACTGGATATTAAATTTATAGATAAATTCTTATATATATTATATGTTGTATTTAAATTAGCTGTATAGCGTTTTACTTCACTTTGCTTGTACCACCCCGGGTCTGACATGGCACTTAATGAAGCATAGAATGAAGATTTTTCTGTTCCGGAAGTGATACTGACAGAATGATTTTGTGTGATATTGTTGGAAAATAAAGTATCAAACCAGTCGGTATTTCTCATTTCCGCTTCACGCAGGTAAGCGTTACGTGCTTCCGGAGTGTTGGCAAGTCCGAATTGTCCTGTAACCGGATTGTATTGATTGATTAACTGATACATACGTCCATACACTCCGCTATCTTTTGCACGGTAAGTATCGCTATTGTTGAGCCATCCTTTTTGTTCCATTTCTTTATAGATTCCCATTTGTTCCTGTGAATTCATGATATTGAATTCTTTATAACTGGGAATCATACGAGTTGTAAATTCACCGGTATAGCTGATTTTGCTGACACCGGCTTTTCCCTTTTTGGTGGTTACTACAATAACCCCTGCCATGGCTCGCGCACCGTAGATAGAGGTTGCTGATCCGTCTTTCAATATTTGAAAGCTTTCAATATCATCTGAATTCAATCCGGCAATAGCTGAACTAATCAATGTTTCGGCATCTCCTGAGGATAAGTCATCCGGACCTACGTCGATAGCATCTTCCATGATGACTCCATCTACCACCCATAGTGGCTTTGAACTACCGAAAATAGATGTAGCACCACGTACCCGGATTTTTGGGGCGGTACCAAATGTGCCGGAAACATTTTGTACAGATACGCCTGCGGCACGTCCTTCAAGTCCCCGGCTGATATCAGGCAAACCATCTAGTTTGACCTCATCTGCGGACAATTGTTTGGTTGCTCCTGTAAACAGACGTTTGTCCATTTTCTGCATACCTGTTACTACTACTTCAGATAATGTTTGTACATCAGGCATTAATGTAACATTCATATTTGGAGCAGGAGTCAGGTCTTGCGGTTTCATTCCTATATAGGAAAATTGTAACAGGGATTTATTGGATACATTTTCTATCGAGAATTTTCCATCTATATCCGTTAATACACCGGACTTACTTCCTTTGATGACAACGGTTGCACCAATGAGCGGCTGTCCGTCATCACCGGAAATAACCACTCCTTTCACATTGAATACTTTCGCCTGTTTGGAAGGACCTTTGATAGTAATTGTGATAAATTGGTCTTCAATATGATATTCCAGTGGCTTATTGGCTAAGATTATATCGAGAGTCTGCTCTATACTCTTATCCTTGACGGAGCCAGAAACGGTGAATTTCTTGACATCGTCATACGTAAACAGGATCTTATATCCGGATAGTTTTTCTAAACGTTTTAGTACGGACGGCAACCGTTCGTTGCTAATTTCAATCGTGATTTTCTTTTGCGATTGCACCTGAGCATTTACTTGGTAGGGTCGGAAACATAATACGCATAGAAAACACACAATAAGTAGGTTCCAATTATTTCTCATACGTTTGTCTTTAATAACACTATTTGAACATGTTTATATAACTAGTGCGTATGAGAAGAAAAAATGGATACCCCTTTTGCGATTTATTTTTTAATAAAAGTGATATTTTGTTGTATTTTGCATAGATTAGTTATACTTATGCAATAAAAATCTAGTCTACAGTAAGCGTATTGCCTTGCAAGGTGACTGTCACTTTTTTCATTCTATTAAGTAATGAGGTCGTATGTTCCAGGTCTTTGGTACGATCGGATATAAAGTGCATTTTATACTCCATCGCTTCTTTGTTTCTGAACTCTATGTTTACATTGTACCAACGTCCCAAATTTTGCATAATATCTTTCAATGTGACATTGTCAAAGTAGAAATAGCCGTCTTTCCAATAAACATAGGAGTCTAGATCTACTTCTGCCAGGATAAAGTTGCCATCAGATTGCAGATGTGCATCTTCTCCCGGATATAGTCTGGTATATGATCCTCCTTTGGTATTGCTGACTTCTACTTTTCCATTAATAAGCACTACATGAGTATCTTCAGGAGTATAGCTGCGTATATTAAATTCAGTACCGAGAACGCGGGTTTGTACAGTTTTGGTTTTTACGATAAAAGGTCGCTCCGGATCTTTGGCCACTTTAAAATAAGCCTCACCTTCTAAAGTGACGATACGTTCGTCGCCAATAAAGGCCGTTGGATAGACAAAGTTACTATTGGCATTGAGCCAGACCTCCGTGCCGTCACATAACACTACCTTGAAACTTTCACCGCGTGGAACAGTGAGTACATGTGTTTGAGTGGTCGTTGAAATGACTTGCCTGTAATCCAATTCTTTCTTTTCGGACTTTGAGATCATTTTCTGTGGTAAGGTTTGATTGTTTGATTGCGGTTCGTCTAATACAATCTTTTCTCCGTTATCTTTTTGCAGAGTGATATGTTGAGGGGCAGCATCAGCAGTAAATACTGTGATTGGTTCCAGGGCAGGGGTCGTCAGGGTATTGATAAGATAGTAAGTTCCAAATAGAACGGCAATCATGGCGGCTATTCCCATACTTACTTTCCAGAAGTTGGAACGCATTCTTGCCGTGTATTGTTTTTTCTTGAATCGTTCTAGCTCCATCTCTATATTGGGTAGTTCCATTCCACTTTTTTGTTGTAGGAAGAGGCTGCTATCCATGATGTCGCGACAAGCCTGCAGGGTTTCTTCATCTTTAAGCATTTCCTGCAGTTGTTCGACGTTTATTTCTGAAGAGCTCTCCATAATGTCGAGTGCCTTCTCTACAGATTTATCTGTACTATCTATATTGTCAATATCTTTATTCATCACTGTTCGACTGTATCATACTTATTTATATTACGTTTAATCATAAAATAAAGACACCTGCTTTATGATTTTTTTGCACATTCTTCACGTATCACCTGTAATGCTTTCACAATATGCTTCCTGACTGCACTGACACTAATATTTAATTCCTCTGCCACTTCCTGATATTTTTTGCGTTGAATATAACATTCTTCTAAAATATGCCTGGTATGTGGAGTCAGTTTTTCCATCGCCTTACTGATATGTATCATTCTTTCATCCTGCTCCTGATACTCCGTCTCAACATAACTTTTGGTCAGTTCGGAATAGATTTGTACGTATTGTTCGTGTGTATTCTGATGCCGCAGGAAATCAATGCTTTTGTTGCGAACGTAGACATATAGATAAGATTTAGCTGTGGCTTTATCTATTTTAGCATAATTGGCCCAAATAAATTCGAAGGCGTCGCTGACGATATCTTTGCTAGCCTCCATATTATTAATCAAATGAAATGCGTAATAATAAAGTTGAGGATAGTACTCTTTAAAAAGAAAATCAAAATCGGCCTTATCTTCCACGTGCTTTAAAAGTGTTGAATAGTAAATAAATCGCGTTGCAAATAAACAAATAATAATTGAGAAAAGCAAAATGGCTTTTATTTTATATTTATCGTATCTTTGTGGCATCATATTTTTTGAATCAATATTCATGTAGAACCAGGGAAGTAATAATGGAGAGTGTTTTAATTACAGGTGCAAGTGGTTTTATAGGAAGTTTCATCGTGGAGGAAGCGTTGAAACGAAAGTTTGGTGTGTGGGCCGGAATTCGCCCCACGAGTAGCAAGCGGTATTTAAAGAACCGGAAAATTCACTTTCTGGAACTGGACTTTGCACATCCCAATGAGCTTCGCGCCCAACTCTCCGGGCATAAAGGTACTTACAGCAAATTTGATTATATCATCCATTGCGCCGGTGTGACAAAGTGTTCTGATAAAAAGACCTTTGATTATGTGAATTATCTTCAGACTAAATATTTTATAGACACGCTGAAGGAATTGAATATGGTTCCGAAGCAGTTTATATATATTAGCACGTTGAGTGTATTCGGACCTGTACGTGAGAAGGATTATACTCCGATAAGCGGAGAAGATACTCCGATGCCTAATACGGCTTATGGATTGAGTAAATTGAAAGCGGAATTATATATTCAGAGTATTCCCGGTTTTCCTTATGTCATTTATCGTCCTACGGGAGTCTATGGTCCCCGTGAGTCAGACTATTTCCTGATGGCCAAGTCCATTCAGAAGCATGTAGACTTTTCGGTCGGTTTTCGACGCCAGGACTTGACTTTTGTTTATGTGAAGGACATTGTGCAGGCGATTTTTCTGGGAATGGAGAAAAAAGTGGTTCAAAAGGCGTATTTCCTGACAGATGGGAAAATCTATAAAAGTCGTGCCTTTTCGGATCTGATACAAAAAGAATTGGGCATCAGACCGCCGGTTTCCCGGCCCTTGCGGATATCAAAGATATCCTGCTCGGCCCGGTCCATGATGCTCTTGGCATCGCCGGTGCCCTCTCGGATGGTATCCAGGATCTTGTGGGAGGTCTCAGCCAGGCTGCGCAGGTAGTACTTCTCCTGTACAATCCGGGCATAGTCCTCCACATTAGAGGTGCTGGGCACCATCTCCACCAGGCTGACCAGATACATCTTGGCATCGCTCTCGGTGGGGAAGATCCCCTCGGAAAGCACCTTGTCCAGCAGGGTGACCACATCGATCTTTTCCGAGGCGAGGAACATCCGCATCAGCACCGAGAAGATCTCCCGGTTGTAACTGCTGTAAAAGCTCTCCGGCTTGAGATACTCCAGTGCATCGGTGATCCGCGCCGGATCGGCGATGATGGCACCCAGCACCGACTGTTCTGCCTCCTTGCTGTATGGCAGTGCTTCCAGCAGTGCATCTGCTCCGGCATTCCGGTCCATCTGCTGCTCCTCCCCTCCTAAAAAATCATTGACTGCTCCGGCTGGATCAACCCTCTACAACCTCAGCACTCGCAGCTGATCCCGGAGTAGAACTTCAGGATCGCACGGAAGCTGCCAAAGGATTTGATTTCCAGCGGCAGGTCGATCTTGCGCTTATCGATGGTGACACCGTGCTGCTTGGCCATCTCCTCGGCGATTTCCTTGGCGGTTACCGAGCCGAACAGCCGGCCGCCAGCGCCTGCCTTGGCCTTGACGATGATCTTCTTATCCTTCATCTTGGCAACATTGTCCCGGGCAGCCTGCATCTCCAGGTCGATCTTGTGCTGCTTGGAAGCCTGTTCGTTCTTCAGTTCATTCATGGCCTGGTTGGTGGCCTCCAC
>OGYH01001233.1_pt1 | contig 24750 bp, 20 predicted proteins | sample 1576511 | NCBI WGS metagenome assembly OGYH01 (sample SAMEA3541522, study PRJEB24748) | human gut metagenome | biome: human gut; feature: human-associated habitat; material: faeces | place: China | collected 2012
ATGATCAACAGCATCCTGCGCAATAGCGACGGCAATGTACGGGTGGGTACTCCTATGAGGAAAGGACTTCTTGGCGTGGAACGGCTGAATCAGATTCTCCAGAGATACCTGAATCCGCCGGATGCATCAAAGAAAGAAAGAGAAAATGCACACGGACTTTTCCGCGAGGGCGATAAAGTCATGCAGATCCGGAATAACTACCAGATGGAATGGGAAATCCGGGGCCTGTATGGTATTCCAATTGAGAAAGGTATTGGTGTATTTAATGGAGATACCGGAATCCTCAGGACGATCAATGACTTTGCCGAGACAGCCGAGGTGGAATTTGAGGATGGCAGATGGGCAGAATATTCTTTCAAACAGCTGGATGAACTGGAACTTGCCTATGCGATCACGATACATAAATCGCAGGGGTCTGAATATCCTGCAGTTGTAATTCCGCTTCTGTCCGGACCAAGGATGCTTCTGAACAGAAATCTTCTTTATACAGCTGTCACCAGGGCGCGTAAGTGCGTAACCGTTGTCGGCAGTGAGGAGACATTCCGGGAAATGATCCGGAATGAGAAACAACAGCAGAGATACAGCTCACTGGATCGGAGAATCTGTGAGACAGAAGAGTAAGAGTGCTTCATCGGGGAGAAAGGACTTACTTGGAGAAATTTTTGAATATCCTGTATCCGAGACGCTGCCCGGTCTGTCATCAGATCCTTACTGAAAAGGGAATACTTGTCTGCCGGGCATGTGAGAACCAGCTGCATCCGATCATAAAGGATTATTGTCTCAAATGCGGAAGACCGGTGGCGCCGGAGGTGGAATTCTGTCCGGAGTGTCGGAAAGTGCACAGAGAGTTCGACAGAGGGAGAGGCGTTTTTCTCTATAATAACAGAATGCGGCAGTCGCTGCTTCACTACAAATATTATGGGAGCCGGGAATATGGTGAATACTATGCTGCTTCTATATGCAGATATATGGAAAGAGACATCCGGGCATGGAACCCGGATGTGATCATTCCCGTTCCTATGTATCCGCGGAAGCAGCGGGAGAGAGGATTTAACCAGGCGGCAGACATTGCAGACAGGGTCGGAAGAAATCTGAAGATTCCGGTACCGGATCAGATCATACGAAAGACAAAGAATACCCGGTCGCAGAAAAAACTGAGTGCTGCTGAAAGAAAGCAGAATCTGAGAGAGGCCTTTCAGATTACTGAGAGAATGGACGGACTCAGTATACTTGTCATGGATGACGTGTACACAACAGGAAGTACGATAGAAGCAATGGCTCATGTCCTTAAGGGAGCAGGTGCAGACAGAGTGTTTTTTGTGACTCTCTGCATGGGCTGGATATGATAACAGCAGGGCATTGGCGGTGAAAAAAGGCTTTTCATGGTCATGGATATATGTTACAATTAATCTATATGAGTATTTCTGTCCGGTGGAAAGAAATACGGTTTTGTAAGGAGCAGACTATGATCAACGAAGAAAAAGTTAAGATAATGACAAAGCTCGCCATGTATGAGCAGGGCAGGGGCAGGAAACATCTTCCGGTCAGCAGATATTACAGAAGTGACTATATCGGGCTGGCACTGATCAAGAATTTTTTCCTGGTTACGATCGGATATGTGCTGATTGTTGCGGCAGTAGCGGTATATTTTGGAGAATATCTTCTGGAGAATATTCACAGAATGAATCTGGTCACACTTGGAATCTATCTGATTATCGGTTATGTGATTGTTCTTGCAGCGTATTCTATTCTGACGTATATTCAGTATTCCGTGAAATATTATCAGGCAAAGAAGAGTGTACGGGAATATTACAGCCAGCTTACAGAGTTGAATAAGATCTATGCGCGGGAAGAAAAGAAAATGTCCGCCAGAGGAACAGCGGGAGGTTATCGGAAATGACAGCATTACTGGAATTTAAACAGAAAATCAAAGGCTTATTTGCACAGTATGAAGTGTATGTGATGCCTCTTTTGAAATTTATCCTGGCACTGGTTTATTTTATATGGATTAACAGCAACATGGGATATGTGAAAGCTCTTGATAATATATTTGTAGTATTGATTCTGGCACTTGTCTGCAGTGTCCTTCCGACAGGAATGATTGTTTTTGCAGGATGTGCGATGATGGTGGCACACTGTTATGCACTCGGAATAGAAGTTGCCGGTTTCCTGCTGGTGCTTCTTCTTTTCATGCTGATTCTGTTTCTGAGATTCAGCGCAGGCAAGAACATTGTAATGGTGTTTACGCCACTGGCATTTGCATTTGATCTTCCGGCATTGCTGCCAATCGGATGCGGCCTTCTGAGTTCACCGGTATCTGCACTTCCGGCAGGCGGTGGCGTGATCATTTACTATTTTGTTCGCTATGTGAGAGTACAGTCCCAGGCACTTATGAGTGCTGATATGCAGATAGTAGACAAACTGACACTTCTTTCAGATGGCATTATGAAGAATGGTGAGATGTGGCTGACACTGCTTACATTTGTTGTTGTGATTCTTGCAGTCCAGCTGATCCGTACGAGACAGTTTGATTATGCATGGAGAATTGCAATCATTGCAGGCGGCGTGCTCTATCTTGTACTTATACTTGCAGGCAGCATGTATTTTGGATTTTCTGTTCCTGTTGCATCACAGGTTATTTTTACCGTAGTTGCAGTTCTGCTTGGAATTGTTCTTGAATTCTTTGTGTTCGGAGGCGATTATACAAGAACAGAGCGTCTGGAATATGAGGATGATGATTATTACTATTATGTCAAGGCTGTGCCGAAGGCGCTGGTTGCAACTTCTGAGAGAAGCATCAAGAAGATCAACGGCGAGCCTGCACGCGATGACAGGAAACAGAATGAGCGTGTAGTGAATTTTTCTGCACCATTGTTCCAGGGAGCGGTTCCTCCGGAAAAAGAAAAAGCAGAACCGGATGTGACAGAAAATACGGCTGCTATCGAGAAAGCAGATCTCGATGACATCGATTTCGAAAAGAAACTGGAAGAATCACTGAAGGATCTGTGATCAGAACCGTAATTTATAACAGACAGAATATAACAACAAATAAAAAGACTAGGAGGAAAGCGTGTTTATGCAGAATATCACGGGTATAATGGGAAGGTATCTTTCGGATATCAATTTACCATCCATGAATATCATTGATATCATAGAAATTATTCTGATCTCATTTTTTGTGTATCAGTTTATGGTATGGATCAAATTTACCCGTGCTTATACCCTGCTCAAAGGACTTCTGGTCATTGGCGCTTTTCTTGTGATCGCTTATATCTTCAAGATGAATACGATCCTCTGGATCGTGTCCAGGCTGGCGGGGGCACTGATTACGGCAATCGTGGTTATTTTCCAGCCGGAACTCCGCAAGGTTGTGGAGCAGCTTGGACAGAAGAAGATCATGGCTTCTATTATTCCGTTTGATTCCGGCAAGGAAGTCAAGGAACGTTTTGCAGACAAAACAGTTAACGAACTGATCAAAGCCTGCTTCGACATGGGTGAAGTCAAGACAGGAGCACTGATTGTAATTGAGCAGGAGATCCGCCTGGATGAGTATATCCGGACAGGTATTAATGTAGATGCGATCCTGACGAGCCAGCTTCTGATCAATATCTTTGAACACAATACACCACTTCATGATGGGGCGGTGATCGTAAGAAAGAACCGGATCGTGGCGGCTACCTGTTATCTTCCGCTTTCAGATAATATGGAACTGAGCAAGCAGCTTGGAACGAGACACCGTGCAGGTGTGGGAATCAGTGAGGTGACAGATTCTGTGACGATCATTGTTTCTGAGGAAACCGGTCAGGTTTCCGTGGCAGAGGGAGGAAGGCTGATGCGGAATGTCAGCAGCACTGAACTCCGTGAAGTGCTTGAGAGGGCACAGAACAAGAAAATTGTAGATAACAATAAACTGAGACAATTTTTTAAGGGGAGAGTGAAGCATGAAGAAAAAAGTGGCAAATAATATCTCTCTGAAAATCCTGTCTCTTATTATTGCAGTAGTCGTATGGCTCCTGGTTGTAAACATTGACAATCCGATCGGGACGAAGTCTTTCGTGGTTTCAGATGTACAGCTTCTAAATGAGGCATATATTGATGCAGACGGTAAGATGTGTATACAGGACAGTGAACAGACACCGATCCGTGTGACGATCAAGGCACAGCGCAAGATCCTTGATAAGCTCACAGTCGCGGATCTTCGCGCAACAGCAGATCTGCAGCAGGCAGTAAGCCTGGATACAGATCCTGTGATGGTGCCGATTACGGTTTCCTGTGAGAAGGTTTTACCGAATAATATTGAGGTAACTCCGAATAATTTGTGCTTTTCCCGGCTGCGCAGACTTTCCCGCGCGGCGGTCAGCGCGGTCTGCTGTGCGGTAAGCTCCTCGGCGCTGCGAGCGGGCAGCTCCTTTTGAGCAGCGGTCTGCTGTGCGGTCAACGCCTCCACAGCGGCCTCGGCAGCGGCAACGCTCTGCTCGGCCTGCTTCAGCTTGCGCTGCGCCGTTTCCATACCGGTGCGCAGGGTGCGGCGGTCGGCTTCCAGCTTGTCCAGCGCTGCCTGTGCGTCCGCGCGCCGGGGATAGGGCAGGGCGGCGCGCCGCTCTGCGATTTGACCCTCCAGCGCGTCAGCACTTGCATCCTGGGCGGCGGCGCTGCGGTCAGCTTCGGCAGCGGCCTGCTCCAGCGCTGGACGCTGGCGGGTCTTGGCCTGCCGATCGGCTTCCAGCTGTGCCTTGCGGCGGCAGTCGGCATCGGCCTGTCGGCACCGGGCGGCACAGTCTGCCTGTGCCGTCTGCAAAGCGGCATTCTCTTCGGTCAGAACGTTGGTCATCAGGGCAAAGGTAAGGGGGACTGTGCCCTCCGGGGCAGTAAAGCGCTCCGGCAGCAGGGTCTCGGCGTCCCGCCGGAGAGAAGTTTTCGCCTCGTTGGCGGCGGCAAGGGCGCTCTGGGCGGCAGCGCTGGCGTTCTGCGCCTGCCGGTCAGCTTCCGCAGCGGCCTGCCGTGCGGCTTCCACCTGTGCCTGCGTGGGCGCAGTATGGGGCAGCAGGGCGCGGGCGGGGTGATGGGTACTGCCGCACACCGGGCAGGGTGCGCCCTCGACAAGGCTCTCGGCCAGCAGCCCGGCCTGTGCGTCCAAGAATGCCCGTTCCAGCGCGTCCCGCCGGGCGCGGGCTTCGTCCTGTGCGGCGGCAGCGGCGCGGTAATTCTCCTGCGCCTTGTGTGCGGCCTTGGCCTGTCGCTGGCAGTCCGCAAGGCGCTGTTCCAGCTTTGCCAGCGCTTCGCCGCGCTGTGCCAGCTGGGCGCTGCGGTTTTGCAGCGCCAACAGCCGGGTGTCCGCGTCTGCCAGCGCGGCAAGTTCGGTCTCAGCGGCGGCAAGGGCGGCGTTCAGGCTGTCCAGCTGGGTGCGCCGCTTGTGCGCCTGTGCCGCCGCCAGCCGGGCGGCGGCCCGCGCTTCGGTCTGCTGACGGCAGAGGGTGTCCAGCGCGTCATAGGCCGCAAGGGCGCTCTGCGCCTGCGTCACCTGTGCGGTCAGGGCATCCAGCTGTGCAGCATCTCCGGCGTGGCGGTCGGCCTCGGCGCGGGCAGCATCCAGTGCGGGCTTTGCGGCGGCAAGCTCTGCCTGACGGGCAGCCAGCTGCTGCGCCAGCCGCTGCGCCTGTGCGGCGGCACCCAGCTGCTGCTGTACCGTGTCCAGCTGGGCTTCGGTAGCTTGCAGGGCGGTGCCGGCTTCTTCCAGCGCTGCCGCCTGCCGGGCAGTCAGGGCATCCAGCAAGGCAAGCGCCGTTTCCGGTACAGTCTGGGCGCACAGGGCGCGCAGCGCCTCGGCATCCGGGTCCTCCGGGCTGAATTGCAACCCGCCCAGCAGGCTGTCCAGTTTGGCGTTTTGGGCGGTGCGCTGTTGGTTCAGCGCGGAGGCTTCGGCCTGTAAGCGCTCCTGCAGCTGGGCATAGCGCTGGGTGCGGAACAGCTTGCGGAAGATACGGCTGCGCTCCTCGGTGGAGGCGTTGAGCAGCTTTGTGAACTGTCCCTGCGCGATGAGCACGATCTGAGAAAACTGATTGTAGTCCAGCCCGATGATCTCCTGCACGGCGGCGGTCACATCCTTCGCCTTGGTCACCGGCGGGCGGTCGTCCGGGTAGGTCAGAGTGGCATCTGCCTTTTCGGTGGTCATGCCCTCGCCCCGGGCCTTGGGGCGCTGATACTCCGGGTTGCGGCGTACCGTGTAGCGCACGCCGTGTACCTCAAATTCCAGTTCCACAAAGGTGGGGGTCTTGTCGTCTGCGTACTTGCAGCGCAGCATGGAGCCCTCCCGGATGCCGCTGCTGGAATGATCGTACAGCGCATAGGTGATGGCGTCAAAAATGGTGGTCTTGCCCGCGCCGGTGTCGCCGGTAATGAGGTACAGCCCGCCTTTGCCCAGTTTTTCAAGGTCAAGGCGAGTCTCGGCGGCATAGGGGCCGAAGGCCGAAAGGGTCAGTCGCAGCGGTCTCATACAGTGTCGCCCTCCTTCCAGATCTCCTCGATCAGTTCCTGGCAGAATGCCGTTTGCTCGGCGGTCAGGGGTTGGTTATTTTGCAGCTGGTAAAAGGCAGCCAGATGTTCCAGCGGGGAGATGCTCTCGGTGCGCTCCGGGGCGCAGATCTCCTGCTGCTGGCGGGTGCGCTGATTGTCGTAGTCCAGCTGCATCAGGTTGGGGTAGATGACCCGCAGCCGCGCCAGCGCATCCGGCACATCCTGCTCGTCGGTCAGGGTGATGTACAGATAGTCGTCCACGGCGGTGCCCTCGTAGCAGCGGCGGTCGGTCAGTTCCATGTAGCTGCCCCGCAGCCCGCGCAGCTCGTGCCGAGGGGTCAGGGGCGCGGTGGTGATGTGCACCTCGCCCTTTGCGCCCAACTCCACAAAGGTAGCGCTTTTGCACTGCCCCGCCTCCGAGAAGGAGTACTTCAGCGGTGTGCCGCAGTAGCGCAAAGTCTCCCGCCCGACTTTCTGCGGGCTGTGCAGATGCCCCAGCGCCACATAGTCAAAGGCATCGAACAGAGCGGCGTCCACGCTGTCCACCCCGCCTACCGAGGGCTCCTCGCTCTCGCAGGCGGCAGCGCCCGCCACAAACTGGTGCGCCACCAGCACGCTGCGGTGGCCGGGGTCCGGGGTGCAGTGCCGCAGCACACAGGCAAGGGCGTCGTTGTAGCTCTCAATAGGCTCGTCCGGCCAGATGTGCCGCACCATGGCGGGCTTTAAAAAGGGCAGTAAGTACACATCCACCGTGCCGTGGGCATCCTGCAGGGGGATGGGCTGCGGCGCGCCGGTGAACACCGGGCTGACGTAGACCCGGCTATCGGCCAGCAGGGCAGAGCCAAAGGCCACACGGTCGGCAGAATCGTGGTTGCCGCTGATGGCGAACACCGGCAGCTTCCGCGCCGCCAGTTGGGTCAAAAACCAGTCCAGCAGCCGCACCGCTTCGGCAGGGGGAACGGGCTTGTCGTAAAGGTCGCCTGCCAGCAGCACGCCGTCCACGGGCGTCTCATCCAGCAGAGTTAGGATCTCTTCCAGAATATATCGCTGATCTTCCAGCATGGAAAACTCGCACACCCGCTTGCCCAGATGCAGGTCGGACAAATGCAGAAAACGCAAACAGGAACACCGCCTTTCAAAAAAATGCTTTGTCCTATTATAACGCAGCCATCGCCGCAGGTGCAACCAAGGAAAACAGAAAAAGCACCTGCAATGTCTGGAAACAATGCAGGTGCAAGGGGGGTGTGCACCCCTTCCGTCTTGCCGCTGTGCGTCAAGCCATCTCCCCCAAGGGGGAGGCTTTCGCAGCGCCGGAAAACTTTCCGGCATCCGGCAAGGCGTCCCCTTGGGGAAGCTGTCACCGCAGGCGACTGAAGGGGTCAGGTCAGAACATTTTTTCCCAAGTAGCGTAGCCCACGCTGCCGTCTGCCGTCAGACCGTTGCGCCGCTGGAACCGCTGCACGGCGGCAGCGGTGGCTGCGCCGTACTTGCCGTCATCCCGCAGCCGCTCGCCCAGAGAGTTGAGCTTTTGCTGCACCAGCCGCACTGTGCCGCCGGAATCGCCGGTGTGCAGCACGATGCCGGGGTAGGGCACCTTCAGCCCATGCTTTGCGGTGTAGCGGGTGTAGAGCACGTTCCATGTGTTCTGCCCCACCTTGCCGTCCATGTTCATCTTGTTCTTCAACTGGAACTCCTGTACGGCACGCTGGGTGCCGACGCCGAATTTGCCGTCCGCCTTCAGCTCGTCATACCATGTGCACGCATCGCGCACGCCGTTGAGCCACGTCTGTACAAGTGCCACGTCCGGCCCGGAGGAGCCGCGCTGGAGCAGGGAATAATAACCGGGAATCGCCATAGAGGGATCCCTCCTTTCCCTCCATGCTATGCTCCGGCGGAGCACGGCGTCACCCCGCCAGCAGCACTGTCTGCCGCCGGGCAGTCAGCCGGTGCGCCCAGTCCACTAGCCGGAACCGCAGGATGTACTGCCCGCAGACAAGGTCGTTCTCCGCAGGCAGAGCGTAGCCGCCCTGCGCAAAGCTGCACAGCCCCGGGTACAGCACACACCACCAGTTGCGCCCGCCGCCGCTGCCGATGTCGATGCGCACGGCATCGTACCGCCCGGCGGGCAGCTGACCGGTGGGGTAGCGCCGGGCGGGGAAGTACATATTTACGAGGTACACCCGCACCGGGGCACGGATGCCCTGCGCGGCCAATGCCCGCTGCGCCGCCAGCTGGAACTGCAAAAGCCGCCCCGCCGCCCATGCCCGCGCCTCCGGTGCGCTTTGCGCCGGGCATTGCTGCATCACGGCCAGCACGGCGTCCCGCACCCGGAGCTTGGCACTCTGGTCGGCTACGGCATCACTGGCCGCCCGGATGTGCAGCCGCAGGGTGTCGGCGCACAGCGCTGCCCCTGCATCCAGCTGGGTGTGACCCCAGCACAGCCCCTGCAAAGCGCCGCATAGCGCAAAGCCCGCCAGCAAGCTGGCGCATAGCAGCCGCATCTGCCGGACGGAAAGCGGTTTTGAAAACCAGCGAAGCATAAAAAACAGACCCCTCTTCTGGAAATGATAACCAGAGGATGGGTCTGCTGCGGCGGGGTTATACAAAAAAATAAACCCTCTCCGCCATTGCTGCGCAATGACGGAGAGGGTTCGTATCAGTTCTTCAAAGACTGCATGGGAGCGGGCAGGCGGCCACCGCGGTTGATGAACACCGAGGGGTCGTGGCTGTTTACCGGCATGATGGGACCGTAGCCCAGCAGACCGCCGAAGTCCAGCACCTCACCGGCCTTGCGGCCGATGGCGGGGATCACGCGCACGGCGGTGGTCTTGCTGTTCACCATACCAATGGCGGCTTCGTCCGCGATCAGGGCGCTGATGACGGCAGGGGTGGTGTCGCCGGGGATGATGACCATATCGATGCCCACAGAGCAGACGGCGGTCATGGCCTCCAGCTTTTCAATGGTCAGACAGCCGATCTCGGCAGCGTGGATCATACCGGCATCCTCGCTGACCGGGATAAAGGCACCGGACAGGCCGCCAACGTGGTTGGAGGCCATCACGCCGCCCTTCTTCACAGCATCGTTCAGCAGGGCAAGGCAGGCGGTGGTGCCGCAGCAGCCGCAGGTCTCCAGACCCATCTCTTCCAGAATATTGGCCACGCTGTCGCCGATGGCAGGGGTGGGAGCCAGCGAAAGGTCGATGATACCGGCAGGCACACCCAGTGCCTTGGAGGCAAGGTTTGCCACCAGCTGACCTACGCGGGTGATCTTGAAGGCGGTGCGCTTTACCAGCTCTGCCACCTCATCGATGGGGGCGTCCTTGGGCAGGCGTGCCAGCGCGGCGCGCACAGCGCCCGGGCCGGAAACGCCCACATGGATCTCGCAGTCCGGCTCGCCGGGGCCGTGGAAAGCACCGGCCATGAAGGGGTTATCCTCCGGGGCGTTGCAGAACACCACCAGCTTGGCAGCGCCGATGCACTGACGGTCGGCGGTCAGCTCGCTGGCCTTCTTCACGGCCTCGCCCATCAGCTTGATGGCGTCCATGTTCAGACCGGCCTTGGTGGCACCGATGTTCACCGAGCTGCACACGATGTCGGTCTCGGCCAGTGCGCGGGGGATGGACTCGATCAGGCGGCGGTCACCGGCAGAAAAGCCCTTGTGCACCAGTGCGCTGTAGCCGCCCACAAAGTTGACGCCCACCTTTTTACCGGCGGCGTCCAGCGTCTTTGCAAAGTCCACAGGGTCTGCCTCCGGGCAGGCACCCAGCAGCATGGCAATGGGGGTAACGCTGATGCGCTTGTTGATGATGGGGATACCGTACTCGGCGCTGATGCGCTCCACGGTGGAGACAAGGTTCGCGGCCTTGGTGGTGATCTTGTTGTAGATATTCTCGCAGGCCTTCTTGGGGTCCGGGTCGATGCAGTCCAGCAGGCTGATGCCCATGGTCACGGTGCGCACGTCCAGATTGTCCTGCGTGAACATCTCGATGGTCTCCAGGATATCCCCGGTGTTAAACATACTCATAGCGGTTGCGGGCTCCTTTCCGGCTCAGATGGTGTGCATGGCATCAAAAACTTCCTGACGGGTCACGTTGATCTGCATCCCCATCTCGGCGGCAAGCGCATCGGTGCGCTTGTGCAGCTGGTCGTGGTCAACATTGCAGTTGGAAAGATCCACCAGCATGATCATGGCAAACATCCCCTGCAGGATGCTCTGGGTCACATCCTCAATGTTGATGTTCAGCTCGGTGCACAGACCGGCCACCTTTGCGACAACGCCCACGGTATCGTGTCCAATGACGGTAATGAAAGCTTTCATGGTTTCCACCCTCGTTTTCCTTATTTTGATTGGTGCCGCAAAAGACCCGGCACACGCTTACCCTTCCAGTATAGCAGATTTAGCAAATTTTGAACACACTTTTTGTAAAAAAGAGCAGAATACGGGGGCAAAAGACATTCTATATAAAAATCAAGTGCAATCTGCCGGGGCTTGTGCTATACTTATACTTAAGGCAACACCGCACAATTCCCGTCTTACGGCTTAAGCACCACTCCGGCGGCTGCGGTACGGCATCTGCGTTGCCAAAATGCTCGATAATACACAAAGTATTATCTGTGCTTTTGGCTTAGCAGCTGCCGCACCTCACTCGCCGTATCGGCACTTAGAATTATGCGGTATTGCCCCAAGCTTACTGGGCCTGATCCGGCAACAGAACAGCGGTCACACAGACAAACGTGCCGTTTGTGCCGCCGGTGCTCATCAGGGTCAGGAAGGTTTCCTTATCACCGGGGGTATTGCCGGTATCAAACAGGCTGCGTTCCTTAATGCTCTGGCTGAACTCCGCATAGCTGTAATAATCCGAAAGTTCCCCATAGTTGGCGGGGGTAAAGGCATTCTCGGTGCCTGCGGCATCGGTATTATACACTGCCACAGCACGGAAATGGTAGGTCACATCACTCAGGTACAGGGTGAACTCGGCATTCTGGCTGAAGTTTGTCTGGTCCGTCAGGCTTGCCAGCGAGGCATCCGCGCAGGAAAGCACCGTGTTGGACGGCATGGAAGCGTTCAGGTAGTTGGTGCCGCTGATGGCAGCGCCATCGCCCGGCTGGGAGCCGCTGTACACCAGCTGGCCGTTCTGGCCGGGGAACGCAAGATAACCGATAATTTTTTCGTTTTCTGCCGCAGCGGATTTCAAATATGCCTGTGCCTGGGTATCAAACTGCTCTGTGCCGTAATTTTTATAGGCAGGGGCTTTCACGGTGCAACCACGGGTCAGCCCCAGCAGCACCGCAGCACCCACCAGAACCAGCAGGGCAATAACAGCCACTGTGGCAATCGCTTTGCGGCGGTGGCGGCGCTCGGCACGCTCGATCATGGCAAGACTGCGGTTGTGGATGGCATCCTGTTTGGGTTCCTGCTTTGCTGCCAGGGGGCGCGGCACTGCCGGTTTGGCTTTTCCGCGGCCAGGGAAGGTAATGGTGGGCTCTTCGTCCTCCCCGTCATCCTCATCGTCTTCAAACAACTGGCTGGCGGCGCGCTGGAATTCATCGGTGCTGCGCGGCGGGGCTTTTTCGTCCGCCTTGCGGGCTGCTTCCAGCGCGGCGGGGTCCAACCCTGCCGAAAAATCCGGGATATCATCATCCAGGATAGAAGCTTTTGGTTCCGGCAGGTTGGCGGGCGGTTCCGGTTCCGGCAGGGGTTCCGGCTCCGGTGCAGCGGGCGGTTCCGGGTTGGGCTGCTCCTGCTGCTTTGCTGCCTGCTGGGCCGCCATGGCCTGCTCCAAATCTGCACGGGAAATTTTGATGGTGCGGGTGGCACACAGTTCCAGGTCCGGGTCCAGCTCGCTTTCTGCGGCGCGGCGGGCGCGCGCTTCGGCGGCAGCCTGCGGGCCTGCGGTGCGCAGGTCCAGCGGATCCGGTGTTGGCTGCGGCGCGGCAGGCTGGGCGATGGGGCGTTCAAAGGTAATGGTCCCGGTGGGGGTAGCCTGCGGTTTGGGTTCAGTGGGCTGCGCATCGTAATCGGGGACCGGTTCTGCATCGTAGCTGTCCGGGGCGTTGGGCTTAACCGCCGGTTTGGCCGGGGCAGCCTTGCGGCGCAGCGTAAAGCGGAAACCTGGCCTCGGCTGGCCTTCGCCGCTGACCAGCAGCAGCGGGCGCTCCCGCCCCGGCTTGAAGGTAATAGCGGAAGGCCCCAGGTGCATCCCCAATGCACGGCGGCGGGCCAAGTCCAGAATATGGTTGGCGATTGCCATATCGGAGATTTCGGGGCTCAGGGCACAGGCTGCCGCGCCGATGCGGCTGCACAGCAGCACAAAAGGCGCCTGCCCCACTGTTGCGGGCATATACACGGCGGCATAATCCGCATTGGCCAGCAGCAAAGCGCTTTGAGCGCGGCCTGCAGCGGCCTGAACCATATCGCCGGGGAACTTTTTGAGCAGAGCTTCCGGCGCGGCAATGCGGCGGGCGTTCGCCGGGTTCAGGTAGGTCTGGTTGCCAAAATCGAACGCTGCTTCGCTGTGCTGCAGGCCGCGCAGGGCGTTGCCCAACAGGCGGCCGGTGGCTTCGTCCGCCGCAACAAGCAGGCGGCGCTTTTTCAGCAGGGCATCCAGCGCGGCCTGGGCCAGGGTGGTATCCTCAAAGCCGTAGCAGGCATCGCCAAAGCGGGTGCGCAGTTTCTGCACCCACTTTTCGCAGTATTCATCCGCCATTGCCTGGGTGGGGGCTGACGCCTGCACGCAGACAAGGTATTCACCATCGCGCTCCTGCAGGCGCAGGCTGGGGCTGCCCTCGGCCTGGGCGTTCTCAATGATGGAGTTCATCTCCGTTTTGGAAAGCCCAAACACACGCAGGATTCGCATTTGGATTTGCAGCATTAAAACACCCCTTTGGTGGAAAGTTGAAGTTAGGAGTCAGGAGGGAGGAGTTAGGAGTTTTGCCGTGCCACAAAGTTGGCAGAAAACAGATTAGAAATTAGGAATGAGGAATTAGTAATTGGTGGGTGGTTTTTGCTTTCTCATTGCCTATTAAAGTTATTGTTAAATATCAAGGGTTTCGGGTTTGACATCTTTGGAGGGGACGGGGTGGGCGTTTTCGGGAGGGATATCAAGGGCCATGCGGCGCAGAAGGTCCAGAGCGTACAGGGCGGCGCGGGTGCGGATGATGCTGCGCTCGGCATAGCCGCCGAGTTCCAGGCGCATCAGCCAGGCTTTGCCGCTGCGGGCATCCGCACCGGCCAGATAGACGGTACCTACCGGTTTGCCCGGCAGTGCGCCGCCGGGCCCGGCAATGCCGGTAATGCCCACGGCCAGATCTGCCCTCGATGCCTGCAAAGCGCCGTAAGCCATCGCCACGGCCACTGGGCCGGAAACCACGTTATACTGTTCAATCAAAGTCGGGTCAACACCCAGCAGCTTTGCCTTGGCGGCTTCGGCATAGGTCACAAAGCCATAGCCGAACACCTCGCTGGAGCCGGGCACATTGGTGATTTTTTCTGCCACAAGGCCGCCAGTGCAGCTTTCCGCGGTGGCAGCATGCAGCCCTTTTTGCTGCAGCAGGTGCACCACAGTGTATTCCAGCCCCGGCACATCCACATCATACGCATTGGGGCCCAAAATCTTGCGGAACTCCGCAATGCGGGCATCGCAGGCCGTTTCGGCTTCCGCCTCGGTTGCGGCGCGGGCGGTCACACGGATCTCGCTCTCGCCGGTTTTGCAATAAATGGCTGCCGTGGGGTTTTCGCTGGCGAACAGCGGGGAAACCTTGCTGGCAATGCTGCTTTCGCCCCCCAGCACCCGCAGCGTTTTGGAGTGGATGGTACAGTTCTGGCGCTGCAGCAGCACCGGGCGGATATCCTCCGCCCACATGGCTTTCATCTCGCGTGGAACGCCGGGCATCAGCACGGCAATGCAGCCGTCATCCTCGAACCAGGCACCGGGTGCGGTGCCATGGGCGTTGGGCAGCTTGTGCCCCTTGGTGGGCACCATGGCCTGCTTGCGGTTGTTGGCCGTGGGGGTGCGCCCGCCGCGGCCGGTACGGGCAAAAAAGTCCACGATCTTCTGCCATTCCGCTTCATCAAAGTGCAGGGTATCGCCAAAGGCTTCGGCCACGGTCTCCTTGGTCAAGTCGTCCTCCGTGGGGCCAAGCCCGCCGGAAAACACCAGCAGATCGCTGCGGCTTTTGGCTTCCTTTACCAAATCACGCAGGCGGCCAGGGTTATCCCCAATCACATGCTGGTGCAGCACGCTGATGCCCAGTTCCGCCAGTTCGCGGCTCAAAAACTGAGCGTTGGTATTGACAATATCGCCAAGCAGCAGCTCGGTTCCTACACAAATGATCTCCGCAGTCATGGTTCGTTCCGTCCTTTATCCAAGGGTAATTTTTATCTGGCGCTGTTAAAATTCCGGGTCATCCCCGATGCGGATGGGGATTTTCTCCACAGTTTCCGCCGCAATCCGTTCCAGCTCTGCCAGGCCGGGCATTCCGGCTTCGGCGGCTTCGATCTCCGCCAGGCTGGGCTTGGTTTTGGGGTGCGGCGGGGTAAAGATGGTACAGCAATCCTCATACGGCTCAATGGAGGTATCAAAAGTACCGATCTTGCGGGAAATAGCAATGATCTCGGTCTTATCCATGCCGATCAGCGGGCGCAAAATCGGCAGGTTCTGCGCGGCGTCGGTGCAGGCAATGGCCTGCATGGTCTGGCTGGCAACCTGTGCTAGACTTTCGCCGGTAATCAAAGCTTCCATCTCGCTCTGGTCGGCCACCAGTTTGGCAATGCGCAGCATGCTGCGGCGCATGAGCACGGTAAACAACACATCAGGCGCATTATCGCGGATATACTCCTGCGGCTTGGTATAGGGCACCACAAACAGCTGGCAGTTGCCGGTATATTCTGCCAGTTCGCGGGCCAGGGCGCGCACCTTCAGTTTGGCGCGCAGGCTGGTGTACGGCGGGCTGGCAAAGTGGATGTGGTGCAGTGCAAGCCCGCGGCGCGCCATGCAATAAGCTGCTACCGGGCTGTCGATGCCGCCGGAAAGCAGGTTCAGCGCACGGCCGCTGGTGCCAACGGGCAGGCCGCCCGCGGCTTCCACCTTGGGGCCATGGATATATGCGCCTTTATCGCGGATTTCCACCATGATTTCCAGCTGCGGCTCATGCACGTTCACCCGCAGGTGGGGGTGCTTGCCCAGCAGGTAAGCGCCCAGTTCGCGGCACAGCTCCGGGCTTTTCATCGGGAACGTTTTATCCGCGCGCTTGGCTTCCACCTTAAAGGTGCGGATGCCGCGCAGCGTTTCGCCAAGATAAGCTTCCGCCGTGGCGCAGATCTCGTCAAAATCCTTGCTGCAGCAGGCAGCGCGGCTCATTTTGACAATGCCAAAAATTTTGGAAATACGGCGGAACGCTTCGTCCATGTCCAGGTCATCTTCCAGTGGCTCAATGAACACGGTGGACTGCGCCTGGGTTACCTTGAATTTGCCCAGGTCTTCCAGCCGGTAGCGGATGCTTTTGGCCAGGCGGGCTTCAAATTTGCTGCGGTTCAGGCCTTTCAGGGTCATTTCGCCCTGATAGGCAAGGATGATTTCTTTCATGTTTATGGCAAACCTTTCGTGTCTGGTGTTATTGTTTCATTCAATAGCGTTATGGCAATACCACATAATTCTAAGTGCCGATACGGCGAGCGAGGTGCGGCAGATGCCAAGCCAAAAGCGCAGATAATACTGGATGCTGCAAAGGTGAGCGCCGCCAGTGGCGGAAACAGCGAACCGAAGCAGGGGCAGCGGTCGCAGAGTGCGAGGGGCTTTTGCCCCCGAAGCACGATGCGGGTACCGCAACCCGACATTATCGAGCATTTTGGCAACGCAGATGCCGTGCCGCAGCTGCCGGAGCGGTGCTTAAGCCGCAAGGCGGGAATTGTGCGGTGTTGCCTTATCTTTTCAGATGTGCTGCAACTCTTTCAGGCCGTCTTTCAGGCCGTCCAGCAGGGCCTGCACATCTTCGGGGGTATTGTCCCCGCAAAAGCTGACGCGCAGCGCCGTGCGCACGGTAAGGTCCGGTGCGCCCATCGCCATCAGGGTGTGGCTCGGCTCGCCCTTATCGCAGGCGGAGCCGCCGGAAATATAAATGTGCCGCCCGCTCAAATATTCAATAAAGGTCTGGCTGTTGACACAGTTGGTGGAAAAGTTCAGCACCTCCGGCACGGCATCCGCCGGGGAGTTCAGGGTGATGGGTGCCTGCTGGGCCAACTCTTCCAGCCCGGTGCGCAGCTGGGCGTTCAGGGCGCGGATATGCGCATTGCGGTCGCTCAGGTTTTTGGCCCCCTTTGCCGCAGCAAGGCCAAGGCCAACGATATAAGGGGTATTCTCGGTGCCGGGGCGCAGGCCGCGCTCCTGATGGCCGCCCAGGTAGGGCGGGCAAAGCGTCTGGCGCACGCTGTCCCGGATGAACAAAGCGCCGATTCCCTTGGGGGCATGCACTTTATGGCCGGATACCGAGAGAGTATCCACGTTCTTCCACTTTTTCAGGTCAATGGGGATGCGCAGCCATGCCTGCACGGCGTCCACATGCACCGCACAGCGGCTGTTTTTGGCCTTGACGGCTGTGGAAAGAGCGGCAATATCCTGCAAAGTGCCGGTTTCATTATTGACCGCCATGCAGCTGACCAGAACGGTATTTTTATCCACCTCGGCAGCCAGTTTGGCAACATCCAGGTGACCGTCTGCTTCGGGCAGGATTTCCACCACCTCAAAGCCGCGGTCTTTCAGTGCACGGATGGGCCGCTGCACGCTGGGGTGCTCAAAACCGGAAACCACAATTTTGCTGCCCCAGTTTTTGCGTGCCATGGCAAGGCCCTGCACGGCAAGGTTGTTGCTCTCGCTGCCGCAGGAGGTAAAATACAGATCCTTGGCCTGGCAGCCCAGGGTGCGGGCAATCTGCCCGCGGGCCGTGGTCAGGGCTTCATGGGTTTCTACCGCCGGTTCGTACAGGCTGGAGGGGTTCGCCCAATCCTTTAATAATGCTTTATGGATGGCACCCGCAATCTCCGGGTCCACCATGGTGGTTGCGGCATTATCCAGATAATGCAGTTCAGGGTCCAACAGCATGAGAAAGCCTCGTTTCGCTACGCGTAAAATTAAAAATTAAGAAAGAATAATGAATAACGGTTGTGTGATGCCCATGGCATCTCAATTTCATCAGGTCAGCCGCTCCGGCAAATGAATCATTTGGCCAGAGCCGCCGCCTATTTCCTTCGCGCCGCCGCGGGCGGCGCTCCAACATTATTCTTTATTATTTTTCTTCGCTCTTTTCCATAGTAATACATAGTAAATTATACACACCACACCCGCAAAACACAAGTAGCGCCATACAAAAAAGGCGTGCGGGGTTGGCCGCACGCCGGAGAGGCTTCTTTTGTGTTATCTTGTGTGCCGGTCCTTTACTTCGTGGGCGTGGCCGATTACGGCGCTGCGCTTATGGAACAGCAGGCCCACCACGGCAAACATACCGCCCTCGATCAATACAGTAAACAGCCAGTCCCCCGTTACCAGGTAGCTGCCTGCCAGGCAGGTCAGCAGGGTGGGGATCGGCATGCTGATGCAGATAGCCGCAAAGAACTGTTTCGGCTTCATGTTGGCGTGAGCGGCGGCATAGGGAATGATGCCGTTGGGCAGCCCCGGTGTGATAAACGCCAAAATGGTATAAAACCAGGGGTTCTTGCTGTTGCGCACGCTGTTCAGCAACGTATTCGCCTTGGGGCTGTTCGCTGTGAGCAGTTCAATGACTTTTGCCAGGCGGCGCGCCAGCAGAAACACCAGAAAGTTTGCCGCCACCGATGCCGAAAAGCTGGTCACAAAGCCTTTCCACGGCCCATAGGCGATCCCCGCCGCCAGTTGGACCGGCATGGCCGGGATTACCAGCGATACCACCTGCACGAACGCCAGGAACCACAGCGTCAAAAAGCTGCGCAGCCGCCCCTCGCTTGTCAAATAATCGCTCAGAGCCTGTTCGTCCCCGCTGGAAAATGCAGTCCATAACCCCGGCAACAGCAGGCGGAATGTTTCAATAATCAGCAGCACCATAACCAGAATTACGGCTGCTGCCGCAACAACGGCCAGGCGCTTGGTGCGTTCGGGGGTCTGTTGTTTCATGCAGGGGTACTCCTTAATTCTAAGGCAGCACCGCACAATTCCCGCCTTGCGGCTTAAGCACCGCTCCGGCGGCTGCGGCACTTAGAATTATGCGGTATTGCCCTAAAATATAATGTTTATTCGCCGAAATCCTGTGCCACTTTTTTGAGCATATCCCGGATGGGCAAGTTATACGGGCAGCGGGTCTCGCACTTGCCACAGCCAATGCAGGCACCGGCTTTCACCGTCAGGGTATCGTACCGTTCGTGCGCCCAGCCCGCAAGACCATAACGCTCCAGGTAGCCATGGAACAAGAAACAGCTGGGAATCTGGATGCCCACCGTGCAGGGGGCACAGTAATTGCAGCGGCGGCAGAACTGGGTGCCAAGGGTATCCCGCACTTCCTGGCAGGCGGCTTTCTCCTCCGGGGTCAGCGGGGCGGTGTTGGCGCTGCCCGCCACATTCTGTTCCAATTCTTCCGGCGCGGCCATGCCGGGGATGGATACTGTGACTGCCGGGTTGGAAAGCACATACCGCAGCGCCAGCCGTCCATCCTCAATGGCACCACCGGCCAGCGGCTTCATATCAATAAAGGCCTTGCCCTTTTCCGCACAGCGGTCGATCAGCTCTTTGCCCTGCTGCTCCACAATATTATAGGGGAACATAATGGTTTCGATCTCGTCCACCTTCAGCGCCTTTTCAAACGTCTGGCTCAGGTGGGCGGTAATGCCAATGTGCCCCACAACGCCCTTGGCCTTGGCTTCCAGCAGGGCTTCCATGGCGCCGCCGGGGGCCAGGATTTTATCCAGGTTTTCCGGGCTGGGGTTGTGGAACTGGTACAGGTCAATGTGATCGGTGCGCAGTTTTTTCAGGCTGGCGGCAAGCTCGGCTTCCATCTCCGCCTTGGTCAGCGCACGGCACTTGGTGGCAAGGATAAATTCATCCCGCAGGCCCAGTTCCTCCAGCGCCTGGCCAATCCACTCCTCGCTGACGGTGTAAGCGCGGGCGGTATCAATGTAATTGATGCCCGCCTCATGCGCGGCTTTCAGCATGGCGCGGGTGCCAGGTTCATCAATGCGCTGCACCGGAATGCCGCCAAAGCCCAGGCGCGAAACCCGCAGCCCGGTGCGGCCAAAATCAACATACTGCATATTTCATTCTCCCTTTTTGCGGCGGGGGCGCCCTGCCCCGCCTGGACGGTTGTGCAAAGTATCACTATTATAGCAGGCAAGGCTTTACTTGTCACGTTTTTTGGCAGTTTTTTATTGACTTTACGCCTGCTGTGCGTTAGGATTAGACTATTCATTGGGTATTTGTTGGTACATTATAAAGGGTACACACGTTATAGTAGAGGGAGGAAATTCCTATGCGTTATGGTTTTATCGGCTGCGGCAACATGGGCGGTGCGGTTGCCCGCGCAGTGTGCCGCGGCGTTGGGCCGGAAAATGTTGTGCTGGCCAACCGCACCCCGGCCAAGGCTGAAGCCCTGGCCGAAGCACTTGGCTGCCGCGCCGCCACCAACGATGTGGTCGCGCAGGACTGCGATGTAATTTTCCTTGGCGTAAAGCCGCAGATGATGGCCGATATGCTGGCCGGCATCGCACCCATCCTGGCAAAGCGCAGCGGGCGTTTTGTCCTGGTTACTATGGCTGCCGGGCTGAGCATGGCCCGCGTGCGCGAGATGGCCGGCGGTGCATATCCAATCATCCGCATCATGCCCAACACCCCGGTTTCGCTGGGGGCCGGTATGATCCAGTACTGCGCTGACGGCGTGAGCGATGACCAGATGTTCGCCTTTTTGGGTGCCATGGCCCCGGCCGGGCGGCTGGATGCCATTCCGGAAAATTTGATCGACGCTGCTTGCTGTGTTTCCGGCTGCGGGCCCGCGTGGGTATACCAGTTTATTGAAGCATTGGCCGACGGCGGCGTTGCTGCCGGATTGCCCCGCGCCAAAGCCCAGGAATATGCCGCCCAGACCCTTTTGGGCAGCGCCCGCATGGTGCTGGAAAGCGGCAGCCACCCCGGCGTACTGAAAGATGCTGTGTGCAGCCCCGGCGGTTCCACCATTCAGGGTGTGCGCGTGCTGGAAGAGCACGCGTTCCGCGGCGCAGTGACCGATGCCGTCCTGGCCGCCTATGACAAAACAAAGGAAATGGGGAAAAACTGATGCGCATTGTTGTCAAGATCGGCACCAGCACGCTGGCCCATCCGGGCGGGCGGCTGAACATCCGCCACACCGAAGCACTGGTAAAAGTGTGGAGCGACATCAAAAACGCCGGGCACGAGCTGATTATTGTATCGTCCGGCGCAACCGGCCTTGGCGTGGGCAAGCTGCAGATTTCCCGCCCCAAAGATATGGTGACAAAGCAGGCCGCCGCAGCCGTGGGCCAGTGCGAGCTGATGTATACTTACGACAAGCTGTTTGCCGAATACAGCCACACCGTTGCCCAGCTGCTGGTGACCTGGGAGGACTTTGACCATCCCCACCGGCTGAACAACCTGCAAAACACGCTGGAGCGCCTGATCCAGCTGGGCGCTGTGCCGGTCATCAACGAAAACGACCCGATTTCCACCGAGGAATACTCCCTGGGCGATAACGACCGCCTGGGTGCCCTGATTGCCAAATACACCCACGCCGACCTGCTGGTGCTGCTGAGCGACATTGACGGCCTGTACACCGCCGACCCGCATACCCACCCGGAAGCCACGCTGATCCACCGGGTAGAGAGCGTTACCCCCGAAATTGAGCAACTGGGCGGCGGCTCCAACAGCGGCCTTGGCACCGGCGGCATGTTCGCCAAGCTGACCGCCGCCAAAATTGCCACCGGTGCCGGTGTTGACATGGTCATCGCCAACGGTGCCAACGCCAATGTGCTGTACGACATTGTGGACGGCAAGGATGTGGGGACGAGATTTGTTGGAAAAAATAATAAATAATAATGAATAAAGAATAATGTTGGCGCGCCGCCCGCGGCGGCGCGAATAAAATAGGCGGACAGCTCCGGTTAGGATATTGGTTTACCGGAGAAATAGCCCTAATTGAAATGTGACGCCGCGGGCGTCACTCAACCATTATTCTCTATTTTTTATTCATTCTTAATTACAGCCAAAGGAGTTCTGCTATGACTACGCATGAAATTCTGTTAGCGACGCAGGCGGCAAAGCTGCCGCTGGCGCTGGCGGATACCGATACCAAAAACGCTGCGCTGGAAGCCATGGCAGTTGCCCTGGTGGAAAACAGCGATGCAATTTTGGCCGCCAACAAGCAGGATCTGGCCGCCGCACGCGGGCGCATCAGCGATGTAATGCTGGACCGTCTTGCCCTGACCCCTGCCCGGCTGGCCGCCATGGCCAAGGGCATGCGTGAGGTTGCCGCCCTGCCGGACCCGGTGGGTGCCGTGCTACGCAAAATTGTGCGGCCGAACGGGCTGCTGATTGAAAAAACCTCGGTGCCCATGGGCGTGATCGCCATTATTTATGAAAGCCGCCCCAACGTGACTTCCGACGCCGCCGCGCTGGCCCTGAAAGCCGGCAGCGCCTGTGTGCTGCGCTGCGGGCGCGATGCCTGGGCCAGCTGCCATGCCATTGTCAACGCTCTGCGCTGCGGTCTGGCCCGTGCCGGCCTGCCGGAAAGTGCCGTCAGCCTGATTGAGGACACTACCCACGCTTCCGCCAACGAGCTGATGACGGCAAACGATCTGGTGGATCTGCTGATTCCCCGCGGCGGTGCCGGGCTGATCCGCGCCTGTGTGGAAAACGCCACGGTGCCCTGTATCCAGACCGGGACCGGCATCTGCCATGTATATGTGGACAAAGCCGCCGACCTGAACATGGCGGTGGATATCATTGAGAACGCCAAAACCAGCCGTCCCAGCGTGTGCAATGCCGAGGAAGTGTGCCTGGTACACAAGGATGTTGCCGCAGGGTTTCTGCCGTTGCTGAAAGCCCGCCTGGTGGATGCCCGCGCAGCTGCCGGGCTGGTTCCGGTGGATCTGCGGCTGGATGAGCGCGCCGCCGCCATCATTCCCGGAACACCCGCCGGCGAGCAGGATTTTGACACTGAATTTTTGAACTACATCCTGGCCATTGCCGTGGTGGATGATGTGGATGCTGCCATTGCCCACATTGCCCGCCATTCCACCCACCACAGTGAGGCCATCATCACGGCGGACGATACCGCCGCAGACCGCTTTACCACCTGTGTGGACAGCGCCGCCGTGTATGTCAACGCCTCCACCCGCTTTACCGATGGCGGAGAGTTTGGCCTGGGGTGCGAAATGGGCATCAGCACCCAAAAGCTGCATGCCCGCGGCCCCATGGGCCTGGCCGAGCTGTGCAGCTACAAATATATCATCCACGGCTCCGGCCAGACCCGCGGCGGCTCCGCGGCAAAATTGCAGAATCCGTGTAATTGATTGCAGCACAGGATACAACATTCACAGAAGACGGTCTTGACCGTTCCCTACAGAGCATTTTATTATGTGCTGCCTGCCAATAAATGTGCTGTAGGGCGGGATGCCCTCATCCTGCCGCGGAGAAACCTTGCTGATTGCAACAAACGATGCAAACCATTTGTAGGGGACGATGCCTGCATCGTCCCGCATGTCGGGCCCTGTCTAATCCCCCACCTCAAACTCCGTCGCCCGCTTAGGCAGCACCGCACAATTCCCGCCTGACGGCTTAAGCATCGCTCCGGCGGCTGCGGAGCGGCATCTGCGTTGCCAAAATGCTCGATAAGACATCCAGTATTATCTGCGCTTTTGGCTTAGCATCTGCCGCACCTCGCTCGCCGTATCGGCACTTAGAATTATGCGGTGTTGCCCTTAAATTTCCATCATCACAAAAAGCATATGCCCGCGCATTCCGCGCCCGGCATATGCTTTTTCTGTTATCGCACTATAAACTTATTTCCCCTGCGCCATCGGATAATAATACTCCACCAACAAATCCACGCAGGCCCCATAGCTTTTCATGCCCAGGGTCTGGTCATACCCGCGCAGAAAACCGGTATACACCGTGCTGCCTGCCTCTTTGACCGGGCCTTCCCACTTGGCCCAATAGGCGTTGTTGTCGGCCAGGTCGGTGCGGGCAGCATCGCACAGGGTGCGGTAATTTTCGCTGGCGGCCTGCGGGTCAGCGCTGTACCAGGCGTTGGAAAGGTACAGGTAGCCCATCAGCCAGCCGGAATATTCATATGCCGCATCACCACAGGTGGTGGAAGCTCGGATCGCCACAAAGTTTGCTTCCTGCTCGGCCGCCACGCCGCGCTGGTGGCTGAATTCGTGCGCAATGGTGGCGGGCAAAAACACCGCCGGGCAGTCCACATTCAGGGTGCTCTCGCCAAACAGGGGGCACAGGTAACCTGTAAAGCCTGCCGCGCTCATCAGCTTGGAATAAAACGCCGGTTTGGGGCTGCGGTGCGGCCCGGCCAAAAAGGGATATTCCGCCACAATGCCGTCATACACATGGCCGGTGTTCAGCAAAATTTTCTCCTTGCTCACGGCGAACAGACCGGTTTCGTCCCGTGGGACGGTATCAGCGGCGGCGTTCACCTGCTCGGCAAACCACACGGTGGTGGCGGCCAGCTGTTCCACGCTCAGGGCCGGGGCCTGCATGTTGGCCTGCGCGGCAAAGCTGGGTGCATAATACTGGGTGCCCCACAAAGCGCACACCCCGGCATAGATCCACACCGCCGCGGTGCCCACATGCAGCACCCAGGCGGCAAAGCCTGCCTGTTTGCGGTGCATAGCCCGCACAATGCGCTGCACCAGCCGAACCAGGCAGATCAGAATGGCCGCCGTGGCAGCCAGCTCACAAAAGCTGAAGGGTAGCGGCTCCACCAGCGCAGAAACAAACCGCTTGACCGGCATGGAAACATACTCCACCCACCACTGCATGGCCGCGGCACTGCGGCGTGCGGCCCAGAACACCCCCAGCGCCGCCACCCCGCCGCCCAGCAGGGCCAACCCGGCTTTGTGGGCGCGGCCAAACGCACGCACGGCGGCTGATACTTTTTTCTGCATCTTATTTTCCCCTATTTATCGCAACTTTTATCTCATAGGTAATACCGCACAATTCCCGCCTGACGGCTTAAGCACCGCTCCGGCGGCTGCGGCAC
>OGYH01001251.1_pt1 | contig 24414 bp, 27 predicted proteins | sample 1576511 | NCBI WGS metagenome assembly OGYH01 (sample SAMEA3541522, study PRJEB24748) | human gut metagenome | biome: human gut; feature: human-associated habitat; material: faeces | place: China | collected 2012
GATTACCGTGACCGGACTTACACCGGCTAGTGTGGTCCAGCTTCGCTGGACACACGACATAAGAAAAGTTATTGACATCCACCATGGTCAGTGCATAAGTATTCTCCTGTGGATTTTCCTCTGCCTTAAGAAGCTGTACCAGTTTTGTCCTGAAAGCTTCCAGATTATATAAGCCCGTCAGCCGGTCTCTGTTTTTTAATTTATGGATTGCCTGCTGATCTTCCTGCATTTTCTCACGCAGCGTCACAAATACGGCAACTACTCTGCTCAGTTCGCAGATGGTTCCAATCTCCTCTGTGCGCCACTGCTTGCCCTGTTCAACCGAGCCAGCATCGATGCATCCGGTTTTTCCATTCGAATACTCAAACTTTACTGCAGCGATTGACTGGATCGGGATGGCATTTCCTGACCATTCCAGCCACTCTTTCTTCCGTTTTTCCTGCCACTTTGGAGTTGTCTGTACAAATTCTCCCACCTCAGCCTTCATCAGTTTCGGCCAGGTGATCGGAAGTATATTCTTCTCATAAATCTGTCCCATGTCACTCCAGCAGTTGGTAAGTAACATATTCTTTCCATCGGGTGCATATTCAAAAACAGATACCATATTCATCTGATATTTTCTGCCAATCTGTTCTAAGAGCACATTCAGAGAACCATTGATATCCCTTGCATGTGACAACAGGCTGAACGCTGTATTTAAAAATTCTTTGTCCGCCACCAGATTTCTACGGTTTTCCTTTTCTTCCGTGCGGTACTTTCCTTCACAGTCACCTTCCTCGGTCTCTCCTGCAAAGCCATAATGATTTTTCCCATTTTTCTTAATGTGATACATGGCATGATCTGCCCGTTCAAACAACGTACTATAATCATACCCGTCTTTTCCTGTCACAGCCATACCGACACTCAATGTCACAACAATGACTGCTCCATCCCCGGAAAGCGTTTTTTGCACGTTTGTACACAGCTGTTCCGCTTTCGCCTCCGCCTCTTGCAAAGAAGTGTCCTTCACAAAGACCATAAATTCATCCCCACCGACACGTCCGACAACCGCTTCATCCGTAAACTGTTCGCGTATCAGTGTTGCAATATCCGATATCACCATGTCTCCAACAGTATGTCCGAATGTGTCATTGATCTTCTTAAAGTCGTCAATATCAATGACGTAGAGTACATGCGTTCCCTGTGTTGATTTTTCAAGAAACGCATCTACGATTTCTCCGGAGGCTGTCTTATTGTAAATCCTTGTCAACGGATCTAACTGCACTTCCCGTAGAAGTTTCTCCCGGACTGCCCGCTCTGTGCTGATATCATAACTTCTTCCTATGATGTGGCTGATCTTTCCATCATAATCTGCGATACTCTGATAACAGGTTCTGAAATAAGCATATTTTCCAGATTCTTTTCCCCCCTGCCGCAGACGGTATTCCGCAGTTCCTTTCATCTCCCGTTGAAGCGCCGTCTCAAATATCTTCTGAAATCTTTCCCTGTCGTCCGGGTGTATGGCTCCATAAAGTTCTTCTATCCCGGCATATTTCACACTTTTATCCTCTGCGAATTTCAGATAACATTCCGGTATCTCAAATTGCTGTTTTTTCACATCATAATCAAGGACAATATCATCGGAGACCTCTTCCAGCATATGATAGCGCTCGTTCACAAGCATGATCTCATTTTCCATCTTCTTGCGCTCTGTAATGTCCCAGCAGGATACAAGATAGTATGGCACTGCACTCCGGTATGTGTAAATCTGAAACTGAAACATTGCCCAGATCACGTTCTGATCTGCTGTAACGATTCTCGCCTCAAATTCATCCGATGTTTTCCCTCTGCGGCAGACCTCCGCCGCATCCTCAAACATCATGTAATCTTCCATATGGATCAACTGCGCCATGCACATTTTCTCCATACTGAAATCCGCCGATCTGTATCCGCTCATCCTGCAAAATTCATGGTTTGCGATGTCAATCGTCAGCTCATTTCCCCCTTTTACAGTGATCAGTCCTACCGGAAGTTCATATATAATATTTTTCAAATCTTTGCGTTCACGCTCCGACTGCCTGAGCTGATCTTCATAATCTATTTCTTCCTTATTAAATTCTGCCATCCCCAACTTCTCCTTTTACAAAACCCCGATTAGAATAATTATAACAAATTTTTACATAACAAGAAAGATTTTCTCTTGTTTTTTCCTTATATTTTCTTGGCATAGATTTTTCTTGAAAAAACAACGGTTTTATGTATAATAAAAATGATGCGTTTAAACCAAGAAATATGTAAAATAGAGGTATTACAATGATACAAGCAAACAATGTAACATTACGTGTAGGCAAAAAAGCCTTATTTGAAGACGTAAATATCAAATTCACTGAAGGAAACTGTTATGGTCTGATTGGTGCCAACGGCGCCGGAAAGTCCACATTTTTAAAAATTTTATCCGGTCAGTTAGAGCCGACAAACGGCGATGTTGTCATCACTCCTGGTCAGCGTCTCTCTTTCTTACAGCAGGATCACTTTAAATATGATGCTTTTACCGTTCTTGATACCGTTATCATGGGTAACCAGAGACTCTATGATATTATGAAAGAAAAAGATGCCATCTACATGAAAGAAGATTTTTCCGATGAAGATGGTATCCGTGCCAGCGAATTAGAAGGCGAATTTGCTGAGATGGATGGCTGGAATGCGGAATCCGATGCCGCAACATTATTAAATGGTCTTGGAATTTCTACCGATTATCATTACTCTATGATGGCAGATCTTCCCGGTGCCTTAAAAGTCAAAGTTTTACTTGCACAGGCATTGTTCGGAAACCCGGATATTCTTCTTTTAGACGAGCCTACCAACCACTTAGACTTAGATGCGATCTCCTGGTTAGAAGAATTCCTCATCAATTTTGAAAATACGGTTATCGTTGTTTCCCATGACCGTTACTTCTTAAATAAAGTATGTACCAATATTGCAGATATCGATTATGGCAAGATCCAGCTTTATGCCGGAAACTACGACTTCTGGTATGAATCCAGCCAGTTACTTGTAAAACAGATGAAAGAAGCCAACAAGAAGAAGGAAGAAAAGATTAAAGAGTTACAGGAATTTATCTCCCGTTTCTCCGCGAACGCTTCCAAATCCAAACAGGCGACTTCCAGAAAACGTGCTCTTGAAAAAATCCAGCTCGATGAGATCCGTCCATCCAGCCGTAAATACCCTTACATCGACTTCCGTCCAAGCCGTGAGATTGGAAATGAAGTTCTTACTGTGGAAGGTCTCACCAAGACGATTGATGGCGTCAAGGTATTAGACAATGTATCCTTCATCGTAGGTCATGAAGATAAAATTGCTTTTGTCGGTGGAAATGAGCTTGCAAAAACAACTTTATTCAAGATCATCTCCGGTGAAATGGAACCTGATTCCGGCTCTTATAAATGGGGCGTGACAACAAGCCAGTCCTATTTCCCGAAGGACAACACAGCAATCTTTGATACTGATCTTCTGATCGTAGATTGGCTGACACAGTATTCTGAGATCAAAGATGCTACTTATGTTCGTGGTTTCCTTGGACGTATGCTTTTTGCCGGTGAAGACGGAACTAAGAAAATGCGTGTTCTTTCCGGTGGTGAGAAAGTCCGCGTGCTTCTCTCCCGCATGATGATCCAGGCAAGTAATGTTCTGATCCTTGACGAACCGACCGACCACCTTGACATGGAATCTATCACAGCATTAAATAATGGTCTGATCAAGTTCCCGGGTGTTATTCTCTTTGCATCCCGTGACCATCAGGTTGTACAGACAACTGCAAACCGTATCATCGAGTTCTTACCGGATGGAACCTTTGTTGATAAAGTATCCTCCTATGATGAATACCTTGAAAATGATGAGATGGCTCGTAAACGTCAGGTTTACAGCATGTCTGATGATGATGCTTCTGATAACTAAAAGAAGAATGATTTATTTTCAAATTATAAGCTTTTCATTTTGCCGATGTGCCTTACTGGTGCATCGGCAATTTTTTATCGGAACCGCAGGTTATCCCACTCTGATCTGACCTGATCCTTCTCATCTTTCTCAGGCGGATCAGAGACTACCCAGACTTTCTTACCGAGAAATCCAAAACCGAGTTTATAGATGTGATCGGCAGGGATGCCGTAGGCAAGAAGATCTGATTCATAGTTTCTGGTCTGAATCTGTTTCAGGGCATTCTGTGCAGTTTCCTGAACAGTCTTTTCTCTGTGTTCATTTAAAACTTTAAATTCAAGGATATAGGCATCTTTTGTTTTGTCGAAAGGATAGATTGCAATGTCATAACGTCCTTCCCCGCTCTCCTGGTTGGATACAATGCGGTATTCCTTACGCATGGATACAATAAGTCCTAAAACAAGACCATGATAGAAATTCTCCGGGGCATGCTTTCCTTTATTCTTGGCGGTATCAAAATAACTCATGGAATACTCGGCGATATCTTCCATCACACCAATCATATCCCAGGTTCTATGCCTTATCAGTGCCCTTGTAAAATTCTCATATGCAATATTGCCATTCGAAAACATGGCAATGATCTGTGTCCGGAACATTGACATAACCTCTTTGTTGGTCACGGAAACATCACACTCTGTCCATTCGTTATCTTTCACCACGTTCTCTGCCTTGATATATCCGACTGCAAGGAGAAGTGACCACAGACTATTCTCGTCTCCGTCAAGATACTGGAATGTAATATTCTCGTTGATCATCTTGTGTATTGGTTTTCCTGTCATTAACTGTTCAATCTCGTACTTTTTATCATACGGATGCCTGCAGATAATATCCCCAATCAGCTTGTTGCTGCTGGTAAGGATCCAATAAGATCTCAACTGTCGATCATGCATATAGTTCACGATAGACCACGGATTATAAATATCTTTCTGATGACCGATAATGAATCCATCGTACATTTCCTTCACTTTTTTCATATCATCTATATTCTGGCACTTTAATGCATCCATCACCTCCTGCTCAGTGAATCCACAGCAGTCCGTGTAGATATCATCTGTCACAGTGGCAACCAGCAGATTGTTCAGGTCAGAGAAAAGTGAATTCTTCGACACTTTCGTCACTCCGGTGATAATGGCTCTGCCAAGATAGTCATTTTCTTTCAATGTGCTATGGAATAACTGTCGACAGGTCGTGATCATCTCATCCCAGTAACCATCCGTGTATGCTTCGATCACAGGTGTATCATACTCGTCAATGAGCACAATAGGTTTTACGCCAAAATGTTTATAGAGCAATTCGCATAATTTCTTAATGGAATTTTCTATATGACCTGTATCATTATGAAACAATCCCCACCTTGTTTCTTTAAATGTCTCTTTATCTTCCTCCGTAAGTCTTGGACTATCAAGTAAATATTCATGATGTGCGTACATTGTATCCAATTGTCCCATCATTCCCCGGATAGACTGCTTATAATCTATCCCCTTGCAGCCTCCGAAGCTTGTGGAGATCACCGGAGTGCTTCCGAACATACTACGGCTTCTTTCATCCTGCCATACCCGCAGTTTACTGAAATATTCCGGATGTTCTGCATATCTTGGATCAAAAAACATTCTTACCGTACTGAGCAGTGTTGTCTTGCCGAATCTTCTCGGTCTGGTGATCAATGTGATCTTTGTTCCTTCCCTGATCCACTCAGTGATGAAATGCGTCTTATCGACATAAAACTGCTGTCCACAGGTAAAGTCTTCAAAATCCTGATACCCGATCACCACCTGGGCAGAGAGATATGGATTGTGCTTAAGAATGTCCTTCAGACCCTCCGCATAAGCCGTCAGATGCTTTTTCTCTTCCAGCAGTTTTGTGCGCTCCTCAAGTTCTACGAATACCTGCTCCCGCTCAGACACTTTCACATAATAGCTCACTGATTTCCCGTCAATCGTTCGCTGGATATACGGCTGTTCTTTGCCATTGATCTTCTTATAGGTCAGGGTTCCTTTTGGAAGTTCTTCCAGTCTCCGGTCGATCTCTTCAATTCGTTTCGTTGGATTTGTGGACATAACGCACTCCCTTCTGTATATAAAAGTGGTTATCATTGGTTATATACACATCATATAACCAATGGTAACCACTTGTCAATCTTCTTTTAATATTTTCCGAAGCATCGGTTCCTCGTCCAACTGCACATTTTCAAATTTTTTGTAAAATCTGTCGGCATTCTCGTTGGTAGCACGGATCAGATAATATTGATGGATATCATGCTTTTTACAGTCTTTTTCAAATTCTGCAAAAAGACTCCGGGCAACGCCACTATGCCGGTATTCGGGTAAAACATATACCCAATTCACATACGCCATGCGATATCCACCCTGCATACACCCATAAAAATGATACTCAATTCTTCCTGCCACCTGATTGTTTTCCATCGCAAGAATTGATGTAGACTTTTCATAAAATGAATCCCGAAGCCTTGTCCTGATTCCTTTCTCATCTATCTCGTCCACCGTCATCATATCCGGCTCCTGCTGCATCGCAAGCTTTAAATAGGCAATATAATGCTCTACATTCTGTTCATTTAATCTTTCAAAATACATTTTCTTCCTTCTTGCTAATACCTGAAAATATGGTTCTCCAAAACATACGTTTCACCTGTTCTTGGATCTGTTTTTTCTTCTGACAGTGAATCGAATACAAATCCACATGGCAGCTGTAACACTCTGGACGCAGCATTGCATATGCGGTTGCAGGCATGGAATTCTTTTGCTCCCAGTTTTCCCGCCTCCTCAAGAAGTGTCGTAAGTATCTGTCGCCCATATCCTTTTTGCACAAATTCCGGTCCAAGTGCAATGCCTGTCTCTTCATAAATGCCCGGCTCTAACTCACGCATACCTGCAAAACCGATTGCTTCACCCGTTTTCTTTAAATACACAAATAACGCATACTTATTCTCCGGTTTTTCTTCAAATGCAATCGTGCGCTTCATTCGATCTTTTGCATCTTCGTCTGTCTCTGTCGGCTGCCAGAGCATGTACTTTGCGCTCTCCTTGTGTCTCCACAGGTTATAATAAATTGTCTTCCAGTCCTCAAATTCTGCTTTCTTTAAAATAAGATCTTTTGTTTCTAACTTTACGTCAGAGTAATCTGTTACCACTTTTCTTTTCCTCTTATACATCTTCCCTTATTATTTTCCGAAGCATCGGTTTCTCGTCCAACTGCACATTTTCTTCCACCCTTATCAACTTTGCAATATACTCTGTCGTGCCTTCTTCCAATTCTTTTTCTCCATTTTCCATAAATCCGTGACGATGATAAAATGCAATCGCTCTCGTATTTTTCTCCAACGCCCACAAATGATCAACATCAAAAGTTGAAATTGCATGCTCTATTAATTTCTTTCCAATTCCACCACTTTGAAAGCATGGATCGACATACAATTTACGGATTTCTGTTCCATGGATTTCCATAAATCCTTTCACAATTCCACATTCATCGGCGACATACAGATTTTCCAGAACTTCCCCTTTTCTGAAATAATGATCTATCATGGATACAACCTGCAATTCTCCAAATGAATACTCTTCCGACTTAAAAATTGGGAAATAATTGATTCTGTTATTAAACACAAAAATTTCTGCGATGCGCGACAAATCTTCTTCTGTTGCTTTTCTTATCATCTCCGGATACCCCTGTCATTTTCTTTTTTCTGCAATCACTATAACACACTTTCTACCAAAATACTTTCTGAAAATCTTTTTTAATTTTCCTTTTCCAGCAACCTTTGATAGGCTGCATCCATCCCGATTGCCCCAAGTGGAGCTGTGATGATGATTGCCAGCACAGCGACAGACAGAACAATTTTTCCACAGGCAAGTCCTGCCGCCAAAGGAACAGAACCAATTGCCGCCTGCACCGTTGCCTTTGGGAGATAAGCGATCACACAAGCCATAGCGACCACCGCAAGCAGTCCTGATAAGGAAATTTTTCCTTCCAGCCATCCTTCCACTGATACCAGTAAAAAGGAAAATCCAAGAACAATGATTACTTTTATACTGTTACGCACGCAGTGTTTTCTCGCATATGCCGTCTCAAAGAAAATATACAGTCCATAACCTGTCACTGCGCCTAAAATTATACCAAGTACGATTGACACCGGAATATTTACAAAATCAAGTACATTGGCATGACCACCCTGCGCAAAGCACATAACCTGCAATTTCAAGCGATGCAGGAACAAACGACAGTAATACAGCGGAACGCCCGGCTTTTTTCAGATCTTTTAGATCCAGTGAAAGTCCGGCTTTCAATAAAATAATAATCAGTGCCATCTTCCGCAGCTCAGCGGAGATTGATAAAATGGATGGATCAAGCAAATCGAGCACATACGGTCCCAACACAATTCCGGTGACGAGTATCCCGATGATCCGTGGCAGCTTCAGTTTCTGGCAAATGGCTCCCATTGCAAGCCCTACAATAAAAATAAGTGATAATGATGCTAACATAAATCCTCCATTTCTGTTTTTGGATATGTCAATCGCCATATTTGCTGTACGGATACTGACTGTATCGAAAACTGCAAATCACACTGTAGTTATTCTACCTCAAACACCACAATCCGCTCTCTTTTATTTTCCCCCGGAAACAAATCTCTGCAATCGATTTCATCGGAAAAGATAAGTTCGTCTACTGTCATTAAATAAGAAATGTATTCATCCGAAGGATAATAAAAGAATAAAAGCAATTCCCTCGGATTCTCATAATAGGATTCCAACACGCGCGCCAAAACTTTCTTTAATATCTCTATCGAAAATGGATTAAAAAAGTAGATCCGGTCTACCTCTGCCGGAACCGAAAACTGCACGGCATCTGCAAGTACAAATTCTGTCCGCCCTGCCGCAGCCCCCTGTTCTCTGTTTTCTACCGCTTTCTCATAAATCCGCTCGTTGTATTCCACACCGATCGTGTGACAGCGTGTCTGATAAGAAAGAAAAAAATCAGCTCTGCCTTTACCACAGCCATAATCTAAAAGTGTATTTTCCTTGCAAAGCAGCCCGGAATTAGCAAACCGCTCTAACACCGTATATGGCGTCGGTTCATACGGATATCGGTACTGATCTGAATTGGAATCATCACGTCCGGTTGTGTGAATCTGTAGTAATTTATCCCATTTCTGTTCTTCATCGTTTTCCTGTGATTTTTTCATGTTCTCTTTCCACAACTCTCCGAATATAAATTTCTTTTAGCCCCATGAATCTGCCCTTATCAGTTCCAGTACAGCGTTCAAAAATTAACTGAATCAATAACGCAGATGGAAATTCCTACAAGTTATTAGCTCAGTTATTTACAGAACGATGTACTAGTCTTAGCAGTTTTCACGCAGTGTTTTCAGATAAACTTTCTGCTCATCTGTGATACGATAGCTCTCCACCGCTTTCTGAATCGTCTTTCTATGCACCCACGGTGATAACTTTCGTTCTTCCAGATATGGGATCGTTGCATCCCACTGTTTTGCCAGTGCCGTTGCAAGATACCATGCAATCATCATATTGACATAGTATTCTTCCGACTGCACAGATGCCACAAGTTCTATATATTCCGGTTTAAAATCCTCGTCCAGATAAAAGCTCATCAACGTTCCGATTCCATAGCGAATCGTATAAGTGTTCCCGGATGCAATCCATTCTTTTATCACAGGAAGAAGCTCGGTTTTATGCTTTGCGAAACACTTTGGTCTTGGAATATCGCAGGTCGCCCAGTTATTAATATATGGAAGAAAACGTTTCACTTCTGCCAGACAGCGCTCATAATCTTTGATATCTGAAATCAATTGCATATGAAGGTTATTTTCCTCATAATACTGATGTGGAAGTTCCTTCAAAAAAGCTTCTGCTGCTTCCGTTTTTGCAAATTCTTTCGCAAATTTCCGCAGTACCGGTGTGCGGATCCCGATGATCGTCTCCTTATCAATCCCCGGCATCAGTTTACTGTGAAAATTTCTGTATTTTAAATCCTGTAATTCGAATAATTTGCGCTGTAAGCTGTTCATGTTTTTTTCTTTCACTTTTATATTTCTTCCACTTTGCAATCATGCTCTTTTGTTTCTTTGTTATAACTGATTCCAACCGCGAGGATACGTCCTGTATATTTATTTTTTTCTGCCGTTTTTCCTCTGAACCGCAAAGCATAGTCTTTTTCTTTAATCTGTGCAATTGCATCTTCCGGTGAATGATCTACTTTTAATTCCAGTATGATACAATCCTGATCATATCGAACCGGATAAAATATAAAATCTACAAATCCTTTTCCAGCCTTCTCCTCACGTTCAACTCTGTACTGATCTCTTGCAGACAAATAAACAAGATTGACAATTGCCGAAAGTTCTGTCTCATTATTATAAGACAAAATCGGCACTTCTGTATTATGAGCATACTGAATGATTTTTGTCATTGTCTCTGTATCTTTGGCTAGTGTTGCCTGTAGCATCTGTGATGATATGTTGGCAAGACGATAAATATATCCTAACGATTGTTCTTTTTTCATCATTGCTGCATAACTTCCCAAAAGTTCCTTATTTGGTATAAATACTTTTCCATTATCATACGTCAGCAAACCATATACTACCATTGCAGAATATATCTCCTCTTTGGTCTTTAGTTCTGGTGCTGTTGCAGCATATTCCTGTATCCCTGTTGGTATTTTTTCTCCTGCAAACATTAAAGTAAGATCGTTCTGGATTTCATCTACGTTATGACTGATATATGTGAAAATAGAGTCATATTTTCCTGAACTCACCCAATAATTTGACAATTGATTATCTGTCAATGCGCATACTACCGAACGTGGATTGTATAATCTTTCTCCTGATGCAGTGTGATATCCATCATACCATTCCCTGAGATTTTCACGTGTAATCTGTGGCTTTTTCGTTTGCTCCAGATAGCACTGGTACAAACTGTCAACTTCACTCTCTGTAAAGCCAAAATATTCACTAAACCGAACTCTTGTTGCCATATTGTATTCCAAAAACATATTCAGTTCTGAACCATCTGAATATTTTGCAATCGGAAGTACACCGGTCATATATGCCAGTTCTACATAGCTTTTCCCTTTCAATAAAAGTTTCAGAAAAAGCAGATAATTTTCTCTGTCACGTTCCGTAACAAAAGACATCTGGAAAACTGCGTCCCATTCATCTATCACAAATATGAATTTATGTCCTGTTTTGTCAAAAACCTGAGAAAGCACATCCCAGACCGCCTCATTTTTGTCTATCGCAATCTCCGGATATGCCTCGTTAATATCTCTGACAAGTCCATCCTGTATCCTGCCAATATACTCCTCATAACTATGACATTCTCTTGGCATTTCACTAAAATCAATATATATCACATCATGGCAGCCTGCCTGCTCCTTATATTGATCATATTGTGCGATTGCAAGCTCCTCAAATAAAGACTTTTCACTATTTTTTTCAAAAAAAGCTGCTATCATATTTGCCATAACTGTTTTTCCGAAACGTCGTGGACGGGTAATGCAGAAAAAGCGCTGTTCCTGCTGTAATGCTGGAATTAATTCTTTTAATATTTCTGTCTTATCAACAAAAAAGGCTCCATTCATTACAGTTTTGTATTTATCATATGGTTCCTTATTATTTAAAAATTGTCCCATTCTACTCGCCCCCTTAGCCTGATACTATGAGTATATCTTTTTTCCCAAATGGGTGCAAGAATCATCTGTTAATTCCTGTTAAAACTCCTTCTTTTCCATAATACGCCTGCTGATCTGATACGAAACAAACAGTGCCAGCAGTGTGATCCCGATGATGTTACCAGCCAGAACTGCCACATTCATATTGTCTATCACGGTCAGCGCCTGATACAACCGCTCTTTTCCGAATACGACCTCACATAGATATGCAATCACAGCAATTACTCCCATCATTCCTAATGTCAAAATCCGGCTCTTTTCACAGCCAAACTTAATCTGCGCCGGAATCATGAAAAAACTGATCAAAAGAATGATTAGCAAAATCACTGCGGCTGTCAGCATATCTTCTGCCACAGCAACCGGTATACCACGCACCACTTTTGACACCAAATACAGGCAGACTGCAATTACCCAGGCTGCCACTACTCCTCCGGCACAAAGCAGATACTTTTCTCTTACATAGGTTTTTTTATTGATCGGCAGTGTCAATAAAAACTGATAGCCATGATCCATCTCGTCATACGCAATCGTGCTGATTGCAATCATCTCTACCACAAACGGCAGATATCCAATGATAAAATTTCCGTTGCCGGAAAATGCGACTGCAACTGCAATTGCAAACAAAATTACCAATGTCTGTTTTGTTCCCCATAATAACCGAATATCTTTTTCCAATAAACCTGCCATTATCTGTACCCTCCTGTCATCATAAGAATCAGCTCATCAATCCCTCCATTTTCCACTGCAATCTGCGGATAATTTTCCTGATAAAACTTCTTATCATCCGTAAAACATGCATAGCCGTAATTTTCTTTCTGCACTTTTAAAATAGAGCTTTGATCCAGCGTGCGGTATTGTTCTTCACTCACCTTTAAAATGCCATACTGCTCTAAGATTGCATCTGTTGCTTCATGCAAAATGAGTTTTCCATCATGTATCAGATAAAGTTCATCACATAGGGATTCTAAATCAGTGGAAATATGGGATGTAATAAGTATACTTCGGCTCTCATCCTCTGCAATATAAGCCCGTAACATATCTAAAATCTCGTTTCTCGCCTCCACATCCAGTCCAGCTGTCGGCTCATCCATGATCAGCAGCTTTGCATGGTGTGTCATAGCTGTCAGCACGCGGAGTTTCGCTTTCATTCCGGTTGAAAATTCTTTGATTTTCTTATTCATCGGAAGTTTTAAATTTTCACTCTGTTTTATAAAATAGTTTTCATCAAACGAATGATACATTTTTTTTAAAATATGTTTTACATCGTTTACGGTCAGTTCCCCGGAAAATCCGGCTTCTGCAAGAGAAACTCCGATCTCCTGTCTGAGTGTCTCCGGCAATTCCTTACTCTCATGACCAAATACCCTGATGCTGCCCTCATCTGCCCGGCAGAGTCCAAGGATCAGCTTGATCGCAGTGCTTTTTCCTGCACCATTTTTACCGACCAGACCTAAAATCTGTCCTTCCGGCAGTTCCATTGACATTTCAAATGTAAAGTTTCCGTATGTTTTCCGGACGTTTTGCATTGTTATCATACAATTTCCGCCTTTCTTTTTTATGTTCTGTTGTCTGACTTTTTACATCAATCTGAAGTAAATATCTCATCAAGCATTTCATGATTGTGTCATATTTATTTCAAAAGTTTCTTACCGATTTTACTTCTCATCGAGAATTAGTTTTACAACCTCAGATATTTCCTCCTTCTTCATCCCCATGGAAAGTGCCCGGTCGATCACTTTATCGAAGTCATCTTCTATCGCTTTCTTCCTTGCTTCAAGTGCAAGCTGTTTATCCGAAGCTGACACATACGTTCCTTTTCCATGAACGGTTGTAACAAATCCCTCTTCTTCCAGCTTGTCATAAGCTTTTTTTACTGTGAGCGCACTGATCCGAAGTTCCCCTGCGAGCGTCCTCACAGACGGAAGTGCCTCTCCTTCTTTTAATTCAGACTGGATAATATCTGATTTTATCTGCTCCATGAGCTGTTCATAAATCGGCACCATGGAGGAATGATTTAAGATAATATGCATATTTCCTCTCATTCTGCCGCTTCAGCGGCTTTTCATAAATCAGGGAACTTTGTGCGTCAGCACAATTTCCAGATTGAAAATCTCAATTTTCAATCTTATCTCCCTTTACAGTAAACAGTATATAACAGTGCATATCTGTTGTCAACTGTTATATACTGTTTATTCTATTTTTTTGTAATTTCATGTGGGAATTTGTACAGACAATACTCGTTAATAACTTTTTCATGAAAAATTAAATTTTTGTGTATGTCGTGCATAATATTTTATGTTACTATAGAATAAAGTGTTGCTTCGCAATTTTCTGTATTTATGTCAGGAGGAGAACATTATGAACGTAAATCTGATTCCCTTTTCCATATACTGGTTCCTGTTTTTGATCTTAAATGTCATATTTTTTATACTTCCATTTCTTTTTTTTCTGCTTCTACCGGCAGTGTTTGTTATGATTTTAATATGGGGAATATGCGTATTTGAAATCGGGCGAGCAACCATTATTTCTTCACAAACTAAGCGGATAACACGAGTCATGCTGGCTTTCCTGGCATCTCTTCTTACAATTTCAATAAATCCCATTGGAATGAGTCTTTTGGATTTTATTAATTGGGGAATTATACACTCATTCACAGACCATTTTTCGAAAGCCGATTGGGTTATTCTTTTGATTCATATGCTGCTATTTTGGCTGGGCGAAGAAATAGGATATCAAAATTCCAAAGAAAATGATTAACTTAAATTTTACAAAGATACTAATATGAAGGGAATACAGAACAATGGTTAACTGGAAAACAATACCTAAAATAGATACACACATTCATTTAATGCCTCCGGATGTCATTAAAGCAAATCAGGGCTTTAACGATAAATTCGTGGATTATGGCAGTGTGAATGATTATTTAAAACTTATGGACAAGTATCATATCGATTCTGCATTTCTCATGCCCTTCAATGATCCATATATGCTGTCAATGGATTTTACTGTAGAAGCTGTGAACAATAATATGACCGCCATGTGCAAAGAAGGAAATGCAGACCATAAACTATATTATTTTGCAGATATTGATCTGCGGAATGAAATGGATAAAACAATTTATGAGTTAAACAGAGTTACAAAACAGAAAGAATGTTTAGGAATAAAAATCCACCCATCCAATACTGGCTACCCAGTGGACGGGCTCTATTATGATCATATTTTTGACTGGGCAAATCAAAATGCCATTTTAGTAGAAATACATTCTTACCCAAGAGCTCACATTTCAGATGATGTATGTTCTCCTGCCCGTATCCGAAATGTTATGAAAAAATATCCGAATTTGCGAGTTTCCATTGCACATCTCGGCGGATTTCAATATAAAGACCTGTATGGACTGGACGCCTACTTTAATATATCTGCTATTTTGCCAGACCTCGTAAAAAAATATGATATTACAAAAACGAATCAGATACTGCGCTCATTTGATTTAAACAAATTAGTATTTGCAACTGATTATCCAGACAGCCGCAGCTTAAAACCAGAAGAAATCTACGATACTTATTTTGAAATACTGAACCAAATGGATTTCACTCAGGAAGAAGCAGAAAAAATCTGCAAACAAAACGCAATGAAAATGATCTCAAAGAAAGGACTTTTTTAATATGGTAAAAATAATTTCAGACAGCACATGCGACCTCTCAGCAGAATTAGCTGCACAATACGATATTGATATTCTCCCGCTTCATATTCTTCTCGGAGATGAGGAATTTGAAGATGGAAAAACAATTACACCGGATGAGATTTACACATGGTCTGATGAGCATAAGACAACCCCAAAAACTTCCGCCCCGTCTCTGGCCGAAACAATTGAACTTTTTCGCCCTTATGTGGAAGAAGGACGTGAGATTGTCTGCTTTTCCATCTCAAACAGTATGTCAACATCCGGCAATGTCATGCGTCTTGCTGCCGATGAATTAGAAGCAGAAAACCGGATCACTGTGATTGATTCCGCAAATCTCTCCACCGGAATCGGACTTCTTGTGATAGAAGCTGCCATTATGGCAAAAAACGGACACTCTGCATCCGAAATTGCTTCTGTCATGGAAACTTTAAAACCAAATGTCAGAGCAAGCTTTGTCGTGGATACCCTCACCTACCTGTACCGTGGCGGACGTTGTAACGCTGTTGCTGCCATGGCCGGCGGTGTCTTAAAGCTGCATCCAAAAATCGTGGTAGAAAACGGTGCTATGGATGCGACAAAAAAATACCGCGGAAAGATCAATTCTGTTATCATGTCCTATGTAAAAGATATGGAAACTGATTTAAAAGCAGCCAGACCTGACCGCGTATTCATCACACATTCCGGCTGTGACGCTGCAACGGTGGAATCCGTCCGCTCGTATCTGGAAAGCCTCGGTGTTTTCCATGAGATATTAGAAACCAGAGCCGGTGGTGTCGTGTCAAGTCACTGCGGCCCCGGTACGCTTGGTGTTCTGTTTATTGCAAAATAATAGAGGTTCGGATGTTTTCTTCCAAACCTCTGTTTCTTTTACTTTTCTATCTCTGCATTAATCTCATCTTCCGTTTTCGTGTTCCTCTTTTCCTGCCAAAATCATATTCTCTCCGCAAGCAGTTCTACCCACGCAGGTTTAAATCCTGCGTTTGCAGCAACCCGTTGTGATGCAAGATTTGACATGCTGGTTCCATAGTAAGGAACTTTTCCCAATTTTTCGATGTCCTCTTTCAATATTTTCACTAACAGAGAAGCAATTCCTCTGCCTTCCGCCTCTTTCTCTGTGTTGATTCCGATCTGCCAGAATGTTGTACTGTCCGCGCTTGCACCAGCCATACCAATGATTTTTCCTTTGGAAATTGCTGCTACTGCCAGCATATCCGGCGAATTTTCATCAAAACAAAACGCCTCGTTAAACTGCTCATTGCCTTTAAATTGCTGTATCTCATCATGATTATATTTTTTTATCTCAAATGCACGGTTTTCTTTTCCTGACAAAGCATCCTGACAAGCGCTTTTCTGCCCATCCGATTGTCTATTTTCAGATTTCTCCGGTAAAAAGAAAGGATGCGCTGTTTTCAACTGATAACCATATGGTTTCAAAATTGTATCCAATTCTCTAAAACGTGCCACATCCATAAACCATACTCCGGAACAGGTTTCATATTTTTCTTTGCAAATGTTCACGATCTCTTTTTTCCCTGTAAAAATCAGTTTCTCATTCACTACAATAACTTTCAAAACGCAATCATCCTGTTCTTCAAATCTGCGTCTACCGTCCTTTTGCTCATATACATTAAAGTGATTCTTGTTACTCCGGTAATAATCGCGCGGCTGTAAAAATCATTCTGCTTAAATGCATTATGAAATATCTGTCTGCATGTGGCGATCATCTCATCCCAATACCCCTGCGTATACGCTTCGAGCAATGGTGTGTCATATTCATCCACAAGAATAATTGGCAGCACCTTGTGATGTCTGTATAAAAAGTAGCATAGCCGCTTGATTGCCTGCCAGTCATTCTCTCCACTGCTTGCAAAAAAAGATTCTTTTGCGTCAAGATAAGGATTTCTTTTTAAAATATCTTCAATACGCTCTTTCGGATTTTCCATAGACAGCTCCGTGTACCATACTTCTGCACATCCTGCAGGATATTATGCTTTATACGAATATACATTGCTATTATTTATAAAAAAGATTTCCTCTATTTCCTTTTTAAATCCCCCTGATCTCCACGATCCTGTCACAATCAATGCCCGTTCCGTCTTCCAGCACGATTGTCCTCTCATAGTCACGGAATTTCTGAAATACCCCTGTGGCAGTCACATATTCTCCTCCGGTCTTTTTGTCATCCGGCTTGAAATAAGTTACTGACACTGTCGGATGTTCTGTGGCGTACGCAATCAATGTCTGTAATTTTTCATTCAGTTCTTCCTGCTTATCTTCATCGAGTTCCACCTGTTCTTCTGTCAGTCTCGCTGTTTCTTTGATTGCAGACTCATGTCCGGTCAATGCAGCAAACGGAGAAAACTGCGCCGCCCTGTCATAAATCGACATCTGTGGATGAACTTTTGACTGATGATGAGGTAAATTCAGAATATCCCCATATTTTTCTTCGCTTTCCGTCATCCGCTTTCTCCTTTCCTTGACTCTCTACGGTCTGCGTTTCCTGTTTCAAACAAAAAATGTGCCTCTGAACGCATGGATCACTGTCTTGTTCGAAATTCTGCCTGCTTCTATACAAAAAAAAATTCAGGCACGATGCCCGCCGATCTGGTTGTTTCTGTCTATCATAGTTGCACCCTCCTGCAGATTGGTTCCTTTTAACATCGCATTTTTACCATACTTTTTCTTCACGGAGAGCATTACCTCCTGCAGTCTGCGCTCTTTTTCCATTCTCGCCTGCTCTGCCTTCTGTTTCTCTGCCAGTGCCTGATAATCGGTAAATAAATCCATCTGTGTAAACTCTGTCTCATTCGATACCATATGCTCATCCACAACACGGTTCGCTGTGACAGAAACACGCCGCACCAGAAGATTCTTATCCACAATGCGCTCATATAAATCTAAAACGGCGTCCATGATTTTTGCTGTAGAAGATGTTTTTGTATCCAGATTTGCTGTTCCGTGGGCATGCTTCGGAACGAATCTTCCATATCGGTCTGCTTTCACCTCGCCATGATACTTTTTCCGGATGTCCGGGTTCGTCAGATTTTCAATATCGTAACCAATATCGAGTACAATCTGGTCTGTCACAAGCTGTTTCTCTACAAGTTCTAACACCAGTGCATCCGTCATCTCGCGGACGATCAGCTTTGTCTTTTCAAAATCATAAGGACAGTGCAGCACCTGACCGGAACCGATACTGTTTGTCTCCGGCTTATATCCCCTGATATCCGCAATCGTGACCGGTTCATACCCCCATGCGTGGTCGATCAGAAGCTCTGCATTGATCCCAAACATTTTATAAAGCAGTTCTTCATTATAATAATCCCATTCTTCACCTATGGAACATCGTGCAATGTCTCCCATCGTGTAAAGTCCGGCCTCCTCTAACTTTTTCCGGTAGCCATGTCCTACCCGCCAGAAATCGGTCAGCGGTCTGTGGCTCCACAAAAGTTTCCGGTAAGTCATCTCGTCCAGTTCTGCAATGCGCACTCCATTTGCATCCGGTGCGACATGCTTCGCCACAATGTCCATCGCCACCTTGCACAGATAAAGATTGGTTCCAATCCCTGCTGTGGCGGTAATACCGGTCTCCTGCATCACATCAAGGATCATCCTTGACGCAAGCTCCTTTGCCGTCATATGATAGGTGTTCAGATAATGCGTCACATCCATAAAAACCTCATCGATGGAGTACACATGCATATCTTCCGGCGCAATATATCTCAGATAAATGTCGTAAATTTGTGTACTGTATTTCATATAGAGTGCCATTCGTGGCTTTGCTGTCACATAAGTGACGGAAAGCTCCGGGTGTTCCTTCAGTTCGTCCGAAAAACAAGAGCTTCCCTCAAACATTCTTTTCGGCAGCTTCTGCGATCTCTCCTGATTGACCTCTTTCACACGCTGTACGACTTCAAAAAGCCTCGCTCGTCCCGGAATCCCATATACTTTTAAAGAAGGGGAAACTGCCAGACAGATTGTTTTCTCTGTCCGCTCTGCATCCGCCACGACAAGATTCGTGGTCAGTGGATCAAGGTCTCTTTCCCGGCACTCAACAGAGGCATAGAACGACTTTAAATCAATTGCAATATAAATATGATTTTCATTTCCACTCACAAACGCACCTCCTTCTTCTGCTCTATTATAAGTCATTGACAATCAATTCACAATGGATGGGATCGATATAAATTATGGATGAAACAAATGCAATTTATTCGTTGATTTACTCACCAAAATATGAGATGATAACAGCATTATGAGTGAATATTATAAATTTTTCCAAAACAAAAAATGTGAATATTTTCCTTGCCATAAAGGAATTCCGGAGGAGGATTTTAATTGTCTGTTTTGTTATTGTCCTCTCTATACACTTGGGAAATCCTGTGGCGGCAACTGCGAATTTTTAGAAAATGGAGTCAAATCCTGCATGAAATGTGGTTTTCCGCATCAGCGCAGCAATTATGATAAGGTCATAAGCCGCTTTCAGGAGATCATTGCCGTTATGGCAGCTTCAGATAAGGGGGACATGCCTCATGAAATGTAAACTTACCCCACAATTGTCCTCCGATGACTGGAAGGATTTTTGCAGCCGTTTTCATTTTTCTCCGGCTGATCTTCCATATATAAAAGCGATTTATACCGCACTTCTCCCACTGGTGGAATCCTGTGCGTATTACTCCCTCGATCAGGATCTGGATGGGATTTTCCTCCCTCATTATGCCTATGGATTTGTGACACTTGGAAATGGTATCGATGAGCTGTCAGAATTATATCTGGATCATGAACAGATCCAGGAAGCCTATATCGTGGACTGCGTCAGTCTTTTGCTTTTGTCAAAAGCATACGCAGAATTTGCACAAGTGATAGAAGATCAAAGTGGTTTATCCCTTGCAGAATTATCTTTTCTCGGAGATACCTGTTCCCTTGATCTTCTTCCACAAATCTATGAACGCCTTGCGCCGGATGCAATCGGTCTTACCGAAGGTCAGATGCTTCTGCCCCTCAAAACAGCTACGCTTATCCTGCATCTGGATACAAATACACACGCAGCCCTCAGACAATTATGTAATACCTGCTCAACCTGTAAGAATCTTTCCTGTCCTTCCAGAAAATCTCCTCTGCAGGATCTGCCGCATACTTATGGTGCCATGCAGATATTCCATATAACATAGCGTTTTAGCAAAAGATCCATAATAACTGTGTAACTTTTTAATAATATGAGTTATTTATAGCCTGCTTAAACTGTTCTATATCCTGAGCAACAGGATGGGAAACAGCTAAAAGAGCTGCATTCTCCTTCTATTATCTACCGTCTGTCAGTTCATCGATCAGTGTGATCACTTCCTCGATCATGTTGTCACAATGTGGTTTTTTCTCACCACCCTTTGCTGCATTTGCACGCAAAAGATCTGCACAATCTGTCATACCGTCATGTTTTTTTGCAATACATTTCCGAAATTCATTCAATACAGCCGGCGACTCAATTCCCTTGGCACCTAATACCATGTATCCTGCTGCGATCGCTCCACAGGTTGCACCGCATCTCATTCCACCGCCAAAGTTACTGCCAATTGCTGCTGCCAGATCTTCATCCAACCCGATTTCCTTTGCATATACACGCATCACCGTCTGTGCACAGTTGCTGCTAACCGGCACTTCACTTCTTAATTCCCTTGCTCTTTCAGTGTGTTTACTCATTTTAAATACCTCTCTTTCGTTTTAAAATAATGTCAGTTGCTCATTCTTTCTTATTCTTTTTCATTTCCAGTAATTTTTTATTCATGCTCTGTGCATCTGCACGGTCACTCAGATAACAGATGATATTCACAACCGCATAGACTGCAATAATGAGAACTTCCATAAAAAGTACCATGCTAAAATTCTGGAAACTGAACCACTCGAATAATTTTCCAAGCCCTAAAACTGTAATGTTCACAAAAATGAAATATAATAGTTGTCGGACAAACATTCCTTTTTTTGACAGTTCCTTCGATGCATCTGAGTCAAACATAAGAACCGGAACTGAACACACCGCAGAAACTGCCAATATCTGCCAGAGTATTTTTACACTGATCTGTGCATCAACTCCCCCGAAAACAGAAATAAAAACTGCTGCCGCTATCAATACTCCAAACGTGATTTTACCAAATATATCCATCAACATTTTTAATTTCTCTGCCATCTCTTTTTACCTCTTTTACAATCCAAGACGTTCTTTTAAAACAGGCACATACTGTCTTGAAATAATCGTCTTTTCGCCATTGTCTAATACTGCCTCAAAACGTCCGCCAAAAGCTGGTGATAAACTTTTTACTTTGTTGAGATTTAAAATCGCAGACTTTGACGCCCGCATAAACGATTCGACCGGAAGCATGTCCTCAAGTATATACAATTTCTCTCTCACTTCGTAAACCTCTTTTTTGCAACAGGCAAACACTTTGTTGTCGACCGTTTCAAAATAGTAGATTTCATCAGGCTCCAGCAGATGAATACCATCCTCACTATGTCCTGCGATCTTGGTGTTTCCCTGTTTTAACTTCTGAAGCAGATTCTGTATATCCTCGCTTAAATTCTGGCATTTTATGATGATCTCATCCTCTTCACCGGGGATTGTATCCAGTATGGTGATTTTCATCGGAATTCTCCTTTTGATGCAATTACTTATAGATAATTGCGAAACTCCTCATAATCTTCTTTCAATTGTTCAATTTAGGTTTCTATGAGTTTCGCAATTGTTTACAATTACTAAATACAGAATACCAAGAATTACGATACTTGTCATCATAATAAATATCATCTGATCAATACTTACGACATGTCCCCCGAAAACCGGATTACAATCTAAGGAATCCCCGATTGCCGTCACAACCTCATCCGGAAAGCCATTCGCCGACATCTCCTCAAAGATTCCACGCAGCATATGATTTTTCAGCAAAGAAGTCCCGTAAGTCCCCGGCAGAATTGACAATACTTTCTGCAGTCCGGTGTCGAAATTGGAGATTGGCATATACGCACCGCATATAAATCCATAACCGGCACTCACGATCGTTCCGACTGCTGACATCTGCCCCTGTGTTTTCAGCGGATAACAGATGATACTTGAGAGTGCACAGCCAAATAATACCAGAAGGATCTCATCCAAAATCACCCAAAGCACATCCGTCACGCTCATATACCAGCCCATTTTGCACATATAGACAAGGCAGACGACCAGTGCCAGTCCGTTGACCATCAGGGAATTGAGTAATGTTGAAAGAAAGTATCCCAGAAAAATCACAGATTTTTTCACCGGGGACACATTAAAATCTTTTCTCGCACCGTTCGCAAGATCCTGCACCATCGTCAGGTTCACGCAGAATGTCACTGTGATACAGCTCACAGACAAAAGTGCCGCCGCAAGCTGTGCCGCCACCGTTCCGTTGATCAGTTTGTCAGAAATCTGTACGGTATCCGGCAATGCAGACAAAAAGGAATCTTTATATACATTTGCAAGGAATGTTGCATATAAAACTATCAAAATTACCGGTGTGATCAGGGAAGAAAGAAACATCCCCCTGTCCCGGAAGAAAAGTTTTCTGTTTCTGCTTATCAGAGCTGTCATCGTTCTCATTCGCGCCCACCTCCTAAGGTTTTGCCTGTCACTGCAAGAAAAACATCATCCATACCGCCTTTTACAACCTCATAATCCTGAAACAATTCCTGATGCTCCACGATCAGTTTCGTTGCCTCTGACGTATTATCTACTTTTATCCGGTAACCATCACGTACTTTCTTATAATCATAATGTAAAGACTTAATTTGTGCTTCAGATACACCATAAACAGAAATCGTGTCCTGCACATACCTGTTTTTTAACTCGTATGGTGTTCCTTCCGCCACAATACTGCCTTTGTCGAGAATCACCACATATGAGGCATTTGCAGCCTCCTCCATGTAGTGGGTAGTCAGAAAAACGGTCATCTGCTCCTCTATGCGGAGTTTTTCGATTACATTCCAGATCACCTGTCTCGTCTGCGGATCCAGCCCGGTAGTCGGCTCATCTAAAATAAGGATCTCCGGTCTGTGGAGCAATGCCCTCGCAATATCGATTCTTCTCCTCTGACCGCCCGATAATTTTCCGACTGGGCGGTTTAAATAGTCGCCAAAGTCCAATATATCCAGCAATTCCTGTAATCTTTTTTCAAACGCCTGACCTGTAATGCCATAGAGAGCGGCCCTGCTCTTTAAGTTTTCTTTTACAGTGAGTGGCTTATCAAGCACACTGTCCTGAAAAACCACACCAATCAGCCGTTTTGTCTGCTCTCCCGCTCTTTCGTTATCGATTCCTTTGATCTGTACCGTTCCGCTGTCCTTGGATAACTGTCCGCAGAGAATTGAGATCGTCGTGCTCTTTCCCGCACCGTTCACACCTAAAAATGCAAACAGTTCACCTTTTTTCACACGGAAACTTAAGTCATTGACTGCTTTTACATCACCGAAGGTTTTATTTAAATGATCGATGCGGATGATATCTGTGGATTCATGTTCATTCTGCATATTACACACCTCTTTTTTGTTATATCGTCCAACCGAATTTGCTGGTCAAAAGTAACTTTACTGCTTTTTCTCTCTGACTATGGTATAACATAATCTGTTTTGGAAATCTACAGGGGATGCGGTAAGCTGCGTTTTAGGGGTGGTAAGCTGCCGAAATACAGGTGCACATAATAATAATCATCAACCCTTGCACCACTCCCTGCAATACTTCATATGCAGTTTTCCCTTGAAAAAGCTGGCTGAAATCCACAGGCTTTATATTTGCATTTTTCTTGGACTGTTCTCTGAGAAACTGATACATTGCTTCCACAATTTCATCCTTGGATGAAAAATGCTTATAAAGCGATGGCTTTTTGATACCAATCTTATCAGCAATCATACTCATGGAAACTCCCGCAAGTCCTTTTCAATAGAGCGAATGTAAAATTTCTTTTACATAGCTTAATTGCGTTCTATTTAGCGTGTTTCTTGACTACTCAGGAAAAATATTTCTACCCTCGCCCCACCTGTATTTTCAGAATTTG
>OGYH01001262.1_pt1 | contig 24304 bp, 24 predicted proteins | sample 1576511 | NCBI WGS metagenome assembly OGYH01 (sample SAMEA3541522, study PRJEB24748) | human gut metagenome | biome: human gut; feature: human-associated habitat; material: faeces | place: China | collected 2012
CCCTATCATCTTCATATGCCATCTTATTTTTTAGAGACATTTACTGAATATCCCTGATTATTTAGACGCTGCTGCTAAACGGAAGCTAATATAGCAGTGACTTGTTCTAACAATTCCTCTATGGTATCTACCTTTATCGTCCTCCCGGCTACCGGGTGGATAATATATCCACTGGTAGTCATATCTCCCGTTTCAATATAAAAATCGGACTCAACACGCCGGCTTGCCAGAATACCATTCCGCTGCAAGGCTTTCCGTACCATCGCATACTTATTCCCATGTCCCACCAGACGGACTTCTTTTTCAAACTCATTGTCAATGCGGAACAGTCCGGTTTCCATATCAAAAACAATTCCCTTACGGGAGAAAAAATTACTCAGGCATCCGTCTATGGAAAGATCTTCAGGAGTTCCTATAGTCACTCCATTGGCTTTATCCATCAGCCAAATCTTATCAGCAATCTGCAAAGCTAACTCTAAATCATGGGTGGAAAGAAAAATCGTCTTGTTGGTAGAACGTGACAAATGATGAAGCAGTTGCATAATCTCCACTTTACTGGGGAAATCAAGAAAAGCAGTCGGCTCATCCAGAAAAATCACCGGGGTTTCCTGTGCCAACGCCTTTGCTATCATTACTTTCTGACGCTCACCGTCACTCAAAGTATGTACCATCCGGTATTTCAAATCCTCAATCCTTACCAGCGCAATGGCATCGTTTACTGTATTCTTGTCCTCCTTGCTTAAATTTCCCCAGAAACCGGTATAAGGACTGCGCCCCATACCCACCAGTTCTTCCACGGTCATGTTCCGCAGACTGCATTTTTCGGTCAATACCACTCCGATAACTGTCGCCAACTGTTTATCGGTGTAATCCGTCAGTTTCTTTCCCATTATTTCTATCTCTCCTCCTACAGGCGGCTGAAAGGCAGACAAAGTACGCAATAAAGTAGATTTCCCTACTCCATTCGCCCCCAAAAGACAAGTCAGTTCCCCACTGCGGATAGTAGCATCAATGTCCTTCGCTACAATCTTGGTTCCCCCCTTACCGGGATAACCGGTAGTCAGTTTCCGAATATGTATAGTTTCTTGATTCATCATTACTCATTCATTTCATTGCGACGTTTATTGAATAAAACCGACATCACTACCGGAGCACCTACCAAAGCCGTCACCGAATTTACCGGCAATGCACCTTCGAAACCGGGCATACGGGCAATCAGATTACATACCAATGCCAATGACGCACCTGCCAGTAAAGAAGCAGGCATCAGAATACGATGATCGGATGTGCGGAACATTCCCCTGCAAAGATGCGGAACGGCCAGCCCCAGAAAAATAATCGGACCGCAATATGCGGTAACAATAGCTACCAATACTCCCGAACAAGTAATGACAAGCAGACGGGCACGTTTTATATTCAATCCGAGATTCCGTGCGTATGCATCTCCCAGCAGCAAAAGATTCAATGTTTTGACAAGCAGGAAGGAAAGTGGCAACAATACCACCATGATACATATAAATAAAGTCATCTGATCTCCCGATACACGGGCAAAACTTCCCAACCCCCAAATGACATATGCACGAATATCCTCCTCCACACTGAAAAATTTCAGCACACCTATCACCGCATTGGCTATGTAACCAATCATCACACCGATAATCAGCAAAGTAACATTGCCCCTTACTTTTTGGGAAACGAAAACAATAAGTGCCATAATGGAAAGTGAACCTGCAATAGCTGCTATGGTAAGGGCTATTTCCCCCATAAAGCCTAGCTTGCTCAAAGCAACACCACCCAAACTGCCCGAAAGAAGCACCACAAAAGCAACTCCCATACTGGCTCCCGAACTGATGCCCAGTACCGACGGACCGGCCAAAGGATTGCGGAAAACAGTTTGCATCTGTAAACCGCTGACAGAGAGCCCCGCCCCCGCCACCAATGCGGTAAGCGCCTGTGGTACCCGTGATTTCCAAATAATATTTTGCCAGATAACAGACTCATTCCCTGTTCCCCAAAGGATATTCCACACAGCACGAAGCGGTATGGAAACAGAACCTAATACCAGATTCAGGAAGAAAAACAGAAAAATAGAAGCCATAATTAGCAGCATATAAAATGCAACAGGTCGTTTCATATACTATTTTCCTATTTAAGCAATTCATAATATCCCGGTTGGTGACCGGACAAAAGCTGCGGATGAAAGATTTGAATCAAATCTGCCAGAACAACTTCCGGTTCTGTAGGCATACTCTCATAAAAAGGTTTTTCACGCATGTTACAATAAATCACCCCTTTCTCTTTGTATGCTTTGAAATCAACATAACGGGCATCTTCCTCTTTCAACGTGTTATAAGAAAATTCTCCTTGATAGCTATTCACAATACGCCAATAATCGGCACCTGCCGCTTGGCTGTAAACTGTTTCAAAATCGAGGGTGACTCCTCCAGACTGTTCATCGTCTTTCAAAAAATAATCGGCACCGGCATCTTTAAACAATTGTGCGAGAAAACTCCTCCCTCCTACAGCATACCAATTGCCGCCCCGCAATTCTCCACTGAATACCACCGGGCGTTTTGTCACCCGACCGGTCAGTTCCTTCAGCTCGTTATATCTTTTCTTAATAGCGGCAAACTGCTCATTAGCTTTTTCTTCTTTTCCCAATAACAAGCCCACAAACTTTATCCATTCAGCCTGTCCCAAAGGAGTCATTTCCTTATATCCCAAATGCGGCATCAAAGGAATGCCTACCTCTTTCAAAGCATCGTACCCCCCTCGTTTAAAAGGAGAGATCAAAATCAAATCCGGGTTTACACTCATAATCACCTCATTATCGAAATTCCCTTCAATACCTATCTTATGAATGCTTCCATCTTTCAAACGATCATTTATTTTCTTGTTAAACAAATGACGTGTACTGGTGATACCCACCACTGCATCCAGCTCTTCCAACTTGATAAAATTGGAAAGTTGCAGGGAAGTCATGCAGATAACGCTTCGTATGGGAGTTTCAATAACCGTATAATCCGCAGGTATGTTTTCCGCTTCCACACCTCTTGGCACCAAAGCATAATGAAAAGACTGACTTTCTTTATTCTGAGGGTCCTGAATGTCAAGCAGACAAGCCTGATCCGTATAGGTTATTTTAAACCCTTGGGCATATTCCGGAATAATCTTCACAATAGAAGAATCTGTCAATGTCTTATGTTCCAGATTCCCGGAGCCCTGTTTGTGCTTATTTTGGCAGGCTGTAACAGTCAATAATAACAAAAGGCCCGAAGCCCATATTAGTTTTTTCATGTTCTTTTCTGTTTTTCAGCCAACAAAGGTAATCAATTCTCTTGCTTTATACGGAATTTTTCAGCACTTTTGCGTGCTTAAAAACTGTAAATACCTACAAAAGATGAGTCGTCCGATCTATTTTGTTTCTTTAGGACCCGGTGATGCCGAACTGATTACATTGAAATCATTGCATGCTTTACAGCAAGCAGACATAATATATTGTCCATCAACGGTTCGGGAGCCAGACAAAATCTTGTCACGTGCCGCCACCCTGTTACATAAGCTAGGCATCAAAGGAGATATACACCTATTCTCGCTCCCGATGAGCAAAGACAGAACAAAAGCAATCAAAGTCTATCGGCAACTTTTCGAAGAAATGAGGCTGGAACAAAAAGCAGGAAAACGGTTGGCGGTAGCAGTAGAAGGCGATGCGGGAATTTACGCCTCCGTTCACTATGTACTGGATCTCCTCGAAGAAAATGGAATCCCCGTAGAGCAACTTCCCGGTATTCCTTCATTCATCGCTGCGGAAGCGGCCGCAAAACTACATCTCATCAGCCAAAAAGAAAGACTGGTCATTATTCCGGGCAATATTACTTCGGACGAACTGGACATGTATCTGAGCCATCATCATGTGCCGGTTATCATGAAATTATCTCAATGTGCAGACATAGTACAGGATTACATGGAGTCCCACCCCCAATACAGTTATCATTATTTTGAAAATATATCGACAGCCGAAGAATATCATTCTTCCCATCAGGCGGAACTGAAAAGAAGAGTATTTCCTTATTTTTCCTTAATGATCATCTTTAACGAACAGACACGGAAGGATGATAGTGCAAAATAGCGTTCAGAATACCTTCAATATTTACATCATCTTTCTTGATAACTAAAAAATTGTGGTACATTCCTTCTTTCCGGTAACGGATCACAATCGACTTGAGTTTACCAGACTTTGTGTACTCCTTTTCTATCTCTGTGATGTTTTGCAAAGGAAAAACATGCCGAGGCTTCATCCCTCTTATAGCTAAGGTAAAAGAATCAGGAGTAATAGTATAAACAGACAATAACCTTACCCCCGTTATCAACAGAGGAGGAGTCAAGACCAGCAAAGATGCATATCTTCCATGCGCTATAAAAAGGCATGTACACGCCACCAACATAATAGCAATAACTGCCCAAATCCATAAAGGATAACCGGGTCTGAATTCTTGTTTTTCCATATGCCACATCTATCTTGTATAGATACAAAAATAGGGAGACTCAGTTTTATAACCAAATCTCCCTCAAGGAATTTATAAACTATTTCTAACAATTAATCTGATTAGAGAATACCCTTTACTGTTTCCAGCATACCCTTTTCTTGAATAGAGTCAAGATCAGCTTTTACTGCGGCGGTCAAACCCGGAATGTTGTTCAAGTTCTCACCCCAAATAGATTCTGCTGCCAACACGCCTTCCGCCACTTTCTGAGTGCAGCCTGTAGCCCAAAGTTCTTTCAGCAGATTCATGATTTCAGGAGCATCGTTCGGAACAATCTCAGCACCGTCAGCACGAACACCACCTTTATAATAAGTGATGATAGCCGCCAGTCCCAATACCAAGCCTTTAGGCAACTCACCCTTACGCTCCAGATAAACTTTCAAGCCCGGGAGGTCGCGAGTTTCATATTTAGGGAATGAATTCAGCATGATAGAAGTCACCTGGTGATCAACAAACGGATTGTTGAAACGCTCCAAAACATCTTCCGCAAACTTCTTCAATTCTTCTTTCGGCAGGTTCAGGGTTTCCATCAACTCATCGAACATAACTTTATGAATGTATTTACCTACCACTTCATGCTCGCAAGCCTCGCGCACAATGTTGATTCCAGACAGATAAGCTACCGGAGACAGCACTGTGTGAGGACCGTTCAGCAAAGTAACTTTTCTTTCGTGATAAGGAGCTTCAGACGGAACGAACAATACATTCAAACCGGCTTTGTCGGCAGGGAATTCCTTGGCGACTTCCTGCGGAGCTTCAATTACCCACAAATGGAAGATTTCTGCCTGTACCACCAGATTGTCATCATACTGCAATTTTTCTTTAATAGCAGCGATATCTTTGCGGGGGAATCCCGGCACAATACGGTCTACCAAAGTAGCATAGACACCACAAGCTTCCTCAAACCATTGCTTGAAGTCTTCACCCAAGTTCCACAAATCAATATATTGATAGATGGTTTCTTTCAGTTTATGGCCGTTCAGGAAAATCAATTCGCAAGGGAAAATTATCAAACCTTTGCTCTTGTCACCATTGAACGTTTTATAACGGTGATACAGCAACTGGGTCAGTTTGCCCGGATAAGATGAAGCAGGGGCATCATCCAGCTTGCAGGCAGGATCAAAAGCGATACCGGCCTCTGTCGTATTAGAGATAACGAAACGCATTTCCGGCTGTTCCGCCAATTTCATAAATTCATCATTCTGAGAATAAGGATTCAAGGCACGACTGATCACATCAATTTTTGTCAGGCTGTTTACCACCTGTCCTTTATCCAAACCCTGCAAGTTTACATGATACAGACAATCTTGTGCGTTCAACATGTCAACCATACCTTTTTCAATAGGTTGAACCACCACCACACTGCTGTTGAAATCAGTTTTTTCGTTCATGTTGTAGATAATCCAATCCACAAACGCACGCAGGAAGTTACCCTCACCAAATTGAATGATTCTTTCGGGACGTTGAGTCTTTGCTGCTGTCTCCTTGTTTAATGCTTTCATATTTTTAATTATATTATGTGTTTATCCATACCTGTACTTATTGAAGACGAATCAGATTTTATTGTGTACTCATAGTATTCATGCTTTCTTTTAAATGGTAATATATATTTAAGTTTTTATATATCATCATTGAACCAAGCATTTAAAATCTTTAAATCTTCGCCGCAAAGATACAAATAATTTTGTTATTCCAAATAAAATTTCTACTTTCGTGTTCGATAACGGTTAATAAATCTAAAGAGATGCTCTTTGACATCTTTTTTAGAATGAGTTTTTACTGAAAGTCAAAATAAACAACAATTATATAGATATAAAAAGACTACTTATGAAAAACTTTATGGATGAAAACTTCCTGCTTCAGACAGAAACTGCGCAGAAGTTGTATCATGAACATGCGGCTAAAATGCCTATTATCGATTACCACTGCCACCTGATTCCCCAGATGGTTGCTGATGACTATCAGTTTAAGTCACTGACAGAAATCTGGTTGGGTGGAGACCACTATAAATGGCGTGCCATGCGTACCAACGGTGTGGACGAACGTTATTGTACCGGTAAAGACACCACGGACTGGGAAAAATTTGAAAAATGGGCGGAAACAGTTCCTTATACCTTCCGCAACCCATTATACCATTGGACTCATTTGGAATTGAAAACCGCATTTGGAATCAATAAAGTATTGAATCCGAAAACTGCCCGCGAGATTTTTGATGAATGTAATGAAAAGCTTGCCAAACCGGAATACTCCGCACGAGGCATGATGCGTCGTTATCATGTGGAAACCGTTTGTACAACCGATGATCCGGTAGATTCATTGGAATATCACATCAAAACCCGTGAAAGCGGATTCGAAATTAAAATGCTTCCCACTTGGCGTCCGGACAAGGCGATGGCAGTAGAAGTTCCCGCTGATTTCCGTGCTTATATGGAAAAATTGTCTGCTGTAAGCGGTGTCACGATATCTTCTTTCGATGACATGGTGGCTGCTTTGCGGAAACGTCATGACTTCTTTGCTGAACAAGGTTGTAAATTGTCTGACCACGGAATTGAAGAGTTTTATGCTGAAGACTATACTGATGCTGAAATCAATGCTATATTTAATAAGGTATATGGTGGTACAGAACTGACCAAGGAAGAAATTCTGAAATTCAAATCAGCCATGCTGATCGTATTTGGGGAAATGGATTGGGAAAAAGGCTGGACCCAGCAGTTCCACTATGGAGCAATCCGCAACAACAACACCAAGATGTTCAAACTTCTGGGACCTGATACCGGTTTCGATTCAATCGGTGAGTTTACCACCGCCAAAGCGATGGCTAAATTCCTTGACCGCCTGAATACAGAAGGAAAACTGACCAAAACTATCCTTTACAACTTGAATCCTTGCGCCAATGAAGTAATTGCCACCATGTTAGGCAACTTCCAGGATGGCACAATTCCAGGCAAGATTCAATTCGGTTCCGGATGGTGGTTCCTCGATCAGAAAGACGGTATGGAAAAGCAGATGAATGCACTGTCATTGTTAGGCTTGTTGAGCCGCTTCGTAGGTATGCTGACAGACTCTCGTTCATTCCTGTCTTATCCGCGTCACGAATATTTCCGCCGTACTTTGTGCAACTTGCTGGGTAATGATGTGGAAAACGGCGAAATCCCTGCTTGCGAAATAGAACGCGTCAATCAGATGGTGGAAGATATCTGCTATAATAATGCCAAGAAGTTCTTCCAATTCTGACAACCGTCAGAATGCTGAATATAAATAAATGAGGATGGAACAAATGTGTCTGCAAAAGTTTTCACTTTTTGTTCCATCCTCATTCCAGTCATAGCAATTCTTCTATAGCCTCCGTTATTTCCTTGTCGGTTTTTCCCATGCCATATCCTCGGATGACTTTCCGTATAATCCGTTCTTTATCCAAAATAAAAAAGTACGGAGCCGCCCCACCCGTCCGGTAATCTTCTATCACTTTATCATCTCCATCCAAAAACATATAATTCAATTCCTTTCTCTTTGCATAATTCTGAAGTGAATGCATCCGGCTCCAACTTTCAATGGCTACCAATTCAAAATCTTCTTCTTGGTACTTTCTTTTCAGTTCTTTCAGAAAAGGGATAGAAGCCTGGCAAGCTCCACAGCCTATTCCTGTTATATTTACCAAGATGACCTTACTTTTCAAATCACTCAATGACACGGGACGCTCCTTTATATCATTCAATGTCCATTCTGGTGCTTTCTTACCCGTCAGATTAGCGGCCATATTCCTGGAAGGAGCGCCATAATCATATTTTTTTGTTTCATAACCTTGCGGAACATAATCGAAAACATCAAACCTGTCAATTGTTTCTTTGTTTATTTCCACATTACAGCAAGTTTCCACCGATATATTATGGGACATCGCTCTCCGTTTCTTATAAGGCAAACCATTCGACTTGTGAATCCACAGTTCATAAATAGAGGTCGGCTCTACATAAAAAGGAGGTGGAGGCATGTGATAAGCTTTACCAAAGAACTCCACTTGTGTATCTTCGTTTATGACAAGTTTAAAATGAAAATAATCCCCACAATCTTCCAATGTGGTAACTATGCTGTCTTCTGTTTCCAAAGCATACCTGACAATATTCTTGCAATAATTAAAGAAAGGTGGGGTCAACGGTCTGAAAGGTAACGGTCTGGTGGTAAAATTATCGATTTTTATTTCCTTGACAGCATGATTCACCAACACACGTACTTCACCATTATAACCGAATTGGAACTCTTTACCATCATCTGTTCCCAAATTCACAAAACTTGCCCCTATCGTAGAATCAGCCGGATCATCGAACTCTTTCACTATATATTTTCTAATACTGGAAGGAATTGTATCACCAGGATTCCAGACTTCGCTCTCTACTTTATACGTTGCTGACTTAATCTGCTCTAAATTATCCAACACCTTTTTCAAATACTCTCTCTTGTCATCTTGGCCATTCACCACATACACCGGCAATAACAAGAGAAAAAAATAAAACAGCTTTTGTTCTCATACGTTTCTTGCTTTTATTGATTCGCAAAATATTTTGCTGACGCAAAGAAGAAGAAAAGCCTGTATCTCTGCAAAATATTTATCTGAACTCTTTCTGAATTTTCTCCTTTTTCAGAAAAAGATCAGATAAAACACCTGTTTTTTCCTTAACGTTATTTACTTTTGCATTCAAAATTCATACGATGAAAAGGGCAAAAACACACATTATCTTATTTATGGCAGTCACCATCACCGTTCTATATACTGTTTATATCGCTTTTCATAATAGTGCCGAACGAGTGAATACCCAAATAGACCACGCTTTCAAATCCGCCATTACGGAAGATTACAATGAAAGACTTGCCTACATCAGAGCTATTATCATCCCGAACCTACAAACTGGGATATAAAAATGTATACTATCGCTCCCAGCCTACACCAAAAAGTAAAAAGCTACACCATAAGAACCAGACAAGGAAAAACAATCTATACTTTTAAAGACAGTCTGGACGAGCAGACCGCCAAACGTATGCTGAACCAATACATTCTATCCCAACTAAAACCCATAAAGCCCGATGAGTTAAATGCAACCTTTAGAAAAATATTATCCGATCATGGCATAACCGGCAGGACCGGAACTATTTATTATAACAAATCCATTTCCCAACACAGCGACCAAAGTTCTGCAATTCCCCGAACGGCATACAATACTCCCCGATACATAGTAGATATCACCCAGAACATCAAGGTACAAGCATGGGTAAACTATGACTTCAAAACTATTTTACGACACATAGACAACACACTCTTTTGGCTCATCGGACAATTGATGATTCTTATTTTCATACTCATTTTTCTTAAAAAGGAAAAGGATACTCAAACACTCCTTACCCGTATGAACATAGACATGGAGAAACAAGAGTTGTATATAGGAAACAAAAAGTGCAACATTCAGAAATTAGACCTCACCTTACTAAATATGCTTTATGAAAAAGCAGGAACTTGCGTAAGCCGTGAAGAAATAAAAAAGAGTTTCTGGCCTACGGATGATAATGCCAATGAAAAAATAGATGCACACATCAAATCAATCCGGAAAGTTTTAAAAGAATTCCAAGAATATAAATTAATAACAGTCAGAGGAAAGGGTTATTATCTACGTATTCCATAATCCAGATTCCAGGCATTCTTTTAAAACAATATCCGCTAAATCATCTTTCCGAAAAAGCCTGTTTCTATTTTATTTCCTCCTTTTTTTATGTATATTTGCGGCTCTTTTAACACAAAAAACGTGGGGATTCACTAGAATTGGGAGAGCAACAAAATGAAAATCAAATTTATAAGTCTCGCAAGCGGAAGTAGCGGCAACTGCTATTTTCTCGGAACAGACAGATATGGCATATTGGTGGATGCAGGCATTGGCATCCGTACAATAAAAAAAACATTAAAAGAACTTGGAATCGGACTGGATATCATCCGGGCAGTATTCATAACACACGATCATGCCGACCACATCAAAGCAGTAGGGCATTTAGGAGAGAAATTTGGAATTCCTGTTTACTCCACTCCGGAAGTACATGCAGGAATCAACAAAAGTTATTGCATGACCGAGAAATTATCGACCTGCGTACACTATCTGCACAAAGGTGAGACAATGGAATTGGAAGATTTCGCAATTACTGCCTTTGAAGTGCCTCACGACGGAACTGACAATGTAGGCTATTGCATGAATATAGACGGTAAAATATTTTCTTTCCTTACTGACTTGGGGCATATCACCCCCACTGCCGCCGAATATATATGTAAAGCAAACTATTTGGTATTGGAAGCAAATTACGATGAAGAGATGTTGAAAATGGGACCTTATCCCCAATATTTAAAAGAACGTATTGCCGGGCCTAATGGACATATGAGTAACCGCGAAACCGCCGATTTTTTGGCAGAAAATATCAATGAAAGTCTTAAATACATTTGGCTTTGTCATCTTAGCAAAGACAATAACCACCCCGAACTGGCATACAAGACAGTAGAACTCTCACTACGAAACAAAGGGGTTATCGTCGGCAAAGATGTGCAAGTCATTGCTTTAAAGCGGAATACACCTTCAGATGTTTATGAGTTTGAATAAATTTCGATGAAAAGGTAAAAAAATGGTGCAAAATGTTGGATGTTTAAAAGAAAACAATGTGGTAATTCTTGATTTTATTGGAAACTATAATAATAACTTTATGATCCCGATTGCATTATCAGGAGATAGAACTTACAATAAAGACAATATCCGTAGATACATCATGGAAGGTGGAAGAGTGATTCCGGGGGCATCTACAGTGCACTTTGATGAGATTAGCAGAAAGAGAATTTTTGTATCTGTAGATAAAGCGAATTTTAGCGATATAAAGCTTATAAGAGAGAATTACACGAATCTGAAGAATAAACTTGGACATATTCCTAGATTACTCGATTTTGATGATTACGGAGAGATGGATGTTATCAGAATTTTTGATAATAACAGTCTTGGATCATATTACAAATTTTTAGTGAAGTATGAGAAAGAATACAAAATTCGTTTATCAGAAAATGAGGAGAAAGTAATCGAATTTGTTTCGAAAAAGTTAGCAAATGGGAAAAGAATCCAGGAACTTAGAATGTTAAAGAGGATGCTTGCATATGCAAGAGGAAGTTCAAAACTTGGTTTGTTTGCGGGTCTTTCTGAAGATATGAAGGAATATGGGAAAATTGTTAGTCAGAATCAGAAGGAAAACATAGTGAATGTTATGACGAATGAATTTCCTGCTGGTTCAGGAAAGAAGACATATTCTCAGTGTGTATTTATTGAAGATGATGGAACTGATTATAAGCCAACAAAAACCTTTATGCAGATGCTGTTAAATGATAAGTTTTATGAAATGCTTCAGGAACTTGTTGAGTTTGGTATTCGTCGTTATGAAAGAAATTATAAAAATACATATAAGCAGACGGATTTGGTTTTATATCAAAAATATACGTATGAGGATGTCTGCCGCCTTTTAAATTGGGAACAGAATGAAGTGCCATTAAATATTGGTGGCTATAAGTTTGATAAAAAAACGAAAACATTTCCGGTATTTATCAATTATGATAAATCAGAAAATATCAGTGACACTACTAAATACGAAGATCATTTTATACCGGGATCTAGAGATCGGCTGATTGCTATTTCAAAGTCAGGAAGAACTTTGAAATCAGAGGATGTGCAGAACTTTTTGAAGGCAAAGGAACGTGGCATTCAGGTAGAACTCTTTGTGAGAAAAAATAAAGATGATAAGATTTCAAAAGAGTTCTATTACCTTGGACATATGACAGCAAGTGGAAATACTAAGGAATTTACTATGGTAAATACAGAGAAGACTGCAGTAGAAATCGAGTGGATTCTAGATGTTCCAGTGCGAGAGGATATCTATGAGTATATTGTAAATTCGTAAATGGAGGAAATTATGAAAACAATAAGAGTGGTTGCAGCTGTTATAAAAGCTGTTAATAAAGACGGAGAACCAATTATTTTTGCTACACAACGAGGATATGGTGCGTTAAAAGACGGCTGGGAATTTCCTGGAGGGAAGATTGAAGTTGGCGAAACACCACAGGAAGCATTAAAGCGTGAAATTATGGAAGAGCTTGATACAGAGATAGAAGTTGGAGAATTAATAGATACGATTGAGTATGATTATCCAGAATTTCATCTTTCTATGAATTGCTTCTGGTGTGAAGTAATAAACGGAGATTTGGTGCTGAAGGAACATGAGGCTGCAAAATGGCTAACTATGGCTCAGCTAAATGATGTAGAGTGGTTGCCTGCTGATATTACATTAATAGAAAAGATAAGAAGTGTTTTGACGTAGATGAATCAAAAATAAAAAAGTGAGGTGGTGAGTATGGAAAAAGGTATTTACAAACACGCCGGAAAGATCAGAGATTATAACATAACCAAAAAAGAGTGGGTGCTTGATGGAGCAACTGTTATATATGGAAGTGCTTCAGAATTGAGAGCAACCCTTGAATATGATTTTTCACAGGAGAAAAATTTTAGTTATAAATATCTTTCGATGGACGAGATTATTCATCATCTTGCGGTATTTATTTCAAATTTATGGCAGATCCATATTTTTGGAGAAGGCAATACGAGAACAACGGCAGTGTTTTTCATCAAATATTTGAGAATACTTGGTTTCTCTGCAACCAATGATATTTTTGCGGAAAATGCATGGTATTTTAGAAATGCGCTTGTCCGTGCAAATTACACGAATCTGCAGAAAGGTATTCATGAAACAACAGAATATCTTGAAGTATTCCTCCGAAATCTACTTTTAAATGAGAAGAATGAGCTCCATAATCGCAATCTTCACATAAGTGGACTTTTAAATGAAGAAAAAGTGGACATTGGAAATGTAAAAGTGGACATTCAAAGTGCAAAAGTGGACATTGGAAATGTACTTTTCACAAAAAACAACGGTTTTTCAGCAAAAACGATTGCCCATATCCATAGACTCTTTGTAGAGTTTGGTTTTGATGAAGCATTTGGAAGAAGTGCAGTTATGGAACTTCTTGCGTTGAAAGGCTCAGGTGCTTCCAAACTTCTTTCTAATTTAGTGCAGGCGGATATTATTAGACCGGTACCTGGTTATGGAAAAGGAAAGTATAAATTTAAAAAAGTAATTTAAACGAAGTTTTAAAGGATATGATCATAAGACATTATTCGCAAGATATCCTGGGGACTTAATATTTTGCCGCAATATATCCAAACAAAATTGATATATTGCGGTAAAATGTTTATAATTTGCGGATATTGAAAGGGATATTGCAGTCGGCAGGATGATCTGCAATTAAAATACAAAAGGATGGGGCACACACAATGAACACAGCAAGCAAAACAAGAATGACAGAAGGAAGCATCTCCCAAAAGATCATCTTTTTTGCCATTCCACTGCTTTTAGGAAACCTGTTTCAGCAGCTGTATAATACGGCGGATTCACTGATCGTGGGGAATTTTCTTGGAAGTAATGCACTGGCGGCGGTCAGCTCATCCAGCAATCTGATCTTTTTAATGGTTGGATTTATTAATGGTATTGCAATGGGAGCCGGTGTTGTCATTGCAAGGTATTATGGGGCGAAAAACAGTGACAACCTGCACAAGGCGATCCATACCACAGTGGCTTTTGGTTTTGTGGCAGGAAGTGTGCTGACTGTAGTGGGTATGTATTTTGCGCCGAAGATCCTGGTTTTGATGGGAACGCCGGCAGAGGTGCTTCCTGAGTCAGTGGCATATTTTCGCACGTATTTTGCAGGCTCCCTTGGAGTTGTTATGTACAATATTTTTGTAGGAATTTTGCAGTCTGTAGGTGACAGCCGTCATCCGCTGATCTATCTGATCTGTTCTTCCTGCATCAACGTTGTGCTGGATATATTTTTTATTGCAGGTCTTGGCAAAGGTGTTGGGTCAGCGGCCCTTGCGACAGCTATTTCCCAGTTTACAAGTGCGATCCTTTGTATGATCCATTTGATACGGACAAAAGAAGAGTACCAGCTGCAGGTTGGTAAGATCCGTTTTGATGGACCGAGTTTGAGCCAGATCATTCAGAATGGTGTACCTTCCGGCTTCCAGAACTCTGTGATCGCTCTTGCAAACGTGTTTGTACAGTCAAATATCAACGCATTTGGAAAAATGGCAATGGCAGGCTGTGGCTCATATTCTAAAATCGAGGGATTTGTATTTCTGCCTGTAACCTGTTTTAATATGGCACTGACCACTTTTGTCAGTCAGAATTTAGGTGCGAAGCAGTATGACCGTGCAAAAAAAGGGGCATGGTTTGGTATCCTTTGTTCTATGTCCATTGCGGAACTGATCGGCTTTGCAATTTACGCAGTATCTCCGGTTCTGATCGCAGCTTTTAACAGCGACCCGGAGGTAGTCCATTATGGCGTTATGCAGGCAAAAACCATTTCGCTGTTTTATTGTGTGCTGGCTTTTTCACATTGTATTGCAGCTGTGCTCCGCGGTTCAGGAAATGCTTCTGTTCCTATGGTAGTTATGCTTTGCGTATGGTGTTTATTCCGTGTAAGTTATATTACAGTGGCAGTCCATTTTATCCCGGATATCCGTATGGTATTCTGGGCGTATCCTCTGACCTGGAGCATCAGTTCTGTTATTTTCCTGTATTTGTTTCTCCGTGGAAAATGGATCTATGGTTTTGAAAAAAATGCAAAGACCTGAATATCTGGATATAAGATATGAATGAAATTTATAAATAAGTATGTTATACTAACAGACAGGTTCAATATTCTATGAAACAGGATGCATGAAACGCGAATATATATAATAAAGGAAACAACAATACATGAGCAACCAAAGAAATATAATCGTCATCGGAGGCGGTGCCGCAGGTATGATCGCGGCTATTGCAGCAGCAAAGGAAGGCTGTGCGGTAAGCCTCTATGAAAAAAATGAAAAGCTGGGCAAAAAGATCTTTATTACAGGAAAAGGCCGCTGCAATGTGACAAATGCCGGTGATATGGACGAGCTGTTTGCAGCTGTGATCACCAATAAGAAATTTATGTTCAGCAGCTTTTACGGCTTTACCAATGAAGATATGATGCAGTTTCTGGAAGATGCAGGACTGCGCCTGAAAACAGAGAGAGGAAAGAGGGTATTCCCTTTATCGGATCATTCTTCCGATGTGATCGCAGCCTTAGATCGCACATTAAAGAAAGAAAATGTAAAAGTATATCTTCGCAAGGAAGTAAAAGGTTTAAACTTTATAACAGAAGAAGATAAGACCATCTGCAAAGGCATTTTCCTGGAAGAAAATGGAAAAAAGACAGCTGTGGATGCGGATTGCGTCATCGTAGCAACCGGCGGAATGTCTTATCCATCTACAGGATCCACAGGAGATGGTTATCAGTGGGCCCAGGCTGCAGGACTTAAGGTAACAGCCCTTTCACCAGCCTTAGTGCCATTTGAGACAGCAGAGCTTGAGATTGTAAAATCCCTTCAGGGCCTTTCTCTTAAAAATGTGGAAGCTACTGTATCTAACGGCAAAAAGGAACTGTACCGTGACTTTGGGGAAATGCTGTTTACACATTTTGGAGTCAGCGGCCCTCTTATGTTAAGCGCCAGTTCTTTCTGTGCCAAGGCCATTGCCAAGAACCTGTTAAAGCTGTCTATCGACTTAAAACCGGCTCTTACAGAGGAACAACTGGATGAGCGCATTTTAAGGGATTTTGCAGAGGCAAAGAATAAACAGTTTAAAAACAGCTTAAACCATTTATATCCTGCCAAATTGGTCCCTGTGATCATAGAGCGCAGTGGCATTGACCCGGATAAGCAGGTAAATGAGATCACCAAAGAAGAACGCCGCCGCCTGGTAGAAACTACCAAAGCGCTGACGTTCACACTGACAGGGCTTCGGCCGTTTAAAGAGGCTATTATTACACAGGGCGGCGTAGATGTAAAGGGGATCAATCCGTCTACTATGGAAGCGAAAAAGGCAGAAAATCTGTACTTTGCAGGAGAAGTCCTGGATGTGGATGCAGTGACCGGCGGATTTAATCTGCAGATCGCCTGGTCTACCGGCTGGGCAGCGGGAAAGGCGGCAGCGGAGAAGATACAGGAAAGCTAAACAAAATTAAATAAAACAGACAGATCGCCAGACAGGCGGTATTGCTATATGAAAGTTAAAGGAGAACACCCAGATGAACCATTTTAATATTGCAGTAGACGGACCTGCAGGAGCAGGAAAAAGCACCATTGCAAAGCTGGTGGCAAAGGAACTTGGCTTTGTATACGTAGATACAGGGGCAATGTATCGCGCTATGGCCCTTTATTTCTTAAGAAAGGGCGTAGATCCAAAGGCAGCAGAAGAGATCGAGCGCTCATGCCCGGAAGTAGATGTGACTATCCGTTACCAGGACGGTGTGCAGCAGGTACTTTTAAATGGTGAAGATGTTTCCGGCTTGATCCGTACAGAAGAAGTAGGAAACATGGCATCTGCAGTATCCGGCTATATGCCTGTAAGAGAAAAACTGGTAGAGCTTCAGAAACAGCTGGCAGCAAAGGAAAATGTGATCATGGACGGAAGGGATATTGGTACCTGTGTTCTTCCAGATGCACCTGCAAAGATCTATCTTACAGCTTCTGTAGAGGTAAGAGCAGCCCGCCGTTATAAGGAATTGTTAGAAAAGGGAATGAAAGCAGATTTAAAAGAGATCGAAAAGGACATTGAAGACAGAGATTACAGGGATATGCACAGAGAACATTCTCCGTTAAAGCAGGCAGAGGATGCAGTGTTGTTAGATACTTCTTCTATGACTCTGGCCCAGGTAGTAGAAGAGATTTTAAAGATCGTCCGTGAAAAGGGATACAAAGCAGACGGAGGACAGGCATAATGGAGCGCCAGGTCATTGTTGCTAAAAGTGCAGGTTTTTGCTTTGGAGTAGAACGGGCAGTAGCCCGGGTCTATGAGCAGATCCAGGCTGTAAAAGAGGGAAAAGCCCAGGGTCCCATCTATACCTATGGTCCCATCATCCACAATGAGGAAGTAGTCCGTGATCTGGAAGAAAAGGACGTCCAGGTATTAGATACGGAAGAAGACCTTGAAAACCTGCCGGAAGGTCAGGGAACCGTGATCATCCGTTCTCACGGAGTCAGCCGTCATGTTTACGATATCTTAAATTCCCGTGGGGTAAATGTGGTAGATGCCACCTGCCCTTTTGTAAAAAAGATCCATAAGATCGTAGATGAACATTCGCGGGCCGGAGAGGCTGTTATCATCATTGGAAGCCCGGTGCATCCGGAGGTGGAAGGTATCCGGGGCTGGGGCAATGGTGACACTGTTGTTGTGGAAAATGAGGCTGATGCAGAAGATTATAACCTTCCAGAGGGCAAAAAGCTATGTATCGTATCCCAGACGACATTTAATTACAACAAATTTCAAGAATTAGTTGAAAAAATTTCAAAAAAGGGTTATGATAGTAGTGTTTTAAATACGATTTGCAATGCAACACAGGAAAGACAAGTGGAGGCAGCCCGGATAGCATCTTCGGTGGAGGCTATGATCGTCATTGGTGGCAGACATTCTTCCAACACCCAGAAGCTTTACGAGATTTGTCTCAAGGAATGTAAAAATACATTTTACATTCAGACACTCGGCGATTTAGATCCTGACAGTGTATCTTCTGTGCGCAGCGTAGGTATTACAGCTGGGGCATCCACCCCAAAAAAGATTATTGAGGAGGTTCATACCAGAATGGCAGAGCAGAGTTTTGCAGAGTTATTAAAGGAAGAGGAAGAATCCACCAAACCAATACGTACAGGAGAGATAGTTACCGGTCAGGTCATCGAAGTTAATAAAGATGAGATTATTCTGAGCATTGCGGGCAACAAGTCTGAGGGTGTTATCACCCGTGACGAGTACAGCAATGACAATAGTGTAGATTTAACTACCAAGGTACAGGTTGGTGAAGAAATGGAAGCTAAGGTTATCAAGCTGAACGATGGTGTTGGCATGGTATCCTTATCTTACAAGCGTATGGCAGCTGACAGAGGCAACAAGCGTCTGGAAGAAGCATTTGAAAATCAGGAAGTTCTGACTGCGAAAGTAGCTCAGGTATTAGACGGCGGTTTAAGCGTTGAAGTAGAAGGCTCCAGAGTATTTATCCCAGCAAGCCTTGTATCTGATACTTATGAGAAGGATCTTTCCAAGTACGCAGGACAGGAAATCCAGTTCGTAATCACTGAGTTCAATCCTAAGAGAAGAAGAATCATTGGCGACAGAAAGCAGTTGTTAGTTACTGAAAAGGCTAAACTGAAAGAAGAACTGTTCTCCAAGATCCAGGTTGGTGATAAGGTAGAAGGAACTGTTAAGAACGTAACAGACTTCGGCGCATTCATCGATTTAGGCGGAGCTGATGGTCTCCTTCACATCTCTGAGATGAGCTGGGGCCGTGTTGAAAATCCTAAGAAGGTATTCAAGTCCGGCGATAAGGTAACCGTTCTGATCAAAGATATCCAGGGCGAGAAGATTGCATTAAGCTTAAAGTTCCCAGAGGCTAATCCATGGGCACATGCAGCTGAGAAGTATGCAGCAGGCAGCGTAGTAACCGGTCGTGTTGCTCGTATGACTGACTTTGGCGCTTTCGTAGAGTTAGAGCCAGGCGTTGATGCACTGCTTCATGTATCCCAGATCTCCAGAGAGCACATCGAGAAACCAGCTGATGTATTAAAGATCGGCCAGGAAATCGAAGCTAAGGTTGTAGATTTCAACGAAGATGATCACAAGATCAGCTTAAGCGTAAAGGCTCTTCAGGCAGCTCCTCAGAACGAAGATGTTGCTGACGTAGATATCGATTCTTACGCAAAGTAATAACTGAATGTAAATGATGAAAGGGCAGTTCCTTGCGGGGCTGCTCTTTTTGTTTTGCATTTTGGAAAAACAGCCGACAGCAGGTGCCGTCTCAGTGTTTCCTGAATGATTTCCTGTAAAAAGGGCATACTTCTTATAACAGACCAATGAAAATACATCACGTATTAAGGAGTATAGACCTATGGGAAAGTCAAAAAAGAAAAAAGAATTTGATGTCCATAATATGACACCGGATGAACAGTTAAAATTTGAGATCGCCCAGGAACTGGGATTAGATGAAAAAGTATTGCAGAAAGGCTGGAAAAGCCTTACTTCCAAGGAAAGCGGCCGCATTGGAGGGATGATCACCGGCCGGAAACGGCAATTAAAAGAGGAAGCATTGAAAGAAAGCTGAAAATCCAGTATACTGATACCAGAATGTAGGAAAAGCTGGTGATCAGAATGAAACTATATGTTCTGATCCGGATTTGATCCAAGAAGGTACAGGTAGCAGGATGAAATATGCAGTGATCTGTTTTACAGAACGAGGCGCCTGGGTTTGCAGGCGTCTTTTTCATAAATTAAAGGAAACGGGCGAAGAATGTGAAGCGATTATTCCCAAGCGTTTCTTAAGGGAAGAGTGGAAAAAAGAAGGACTGAAAGAACGGGAAGAAGAGTCTTTATCCCAATGGACAGGCAAGATGTTTGCAGAAAAGCGTGCAATGATCTTTGTAAGCGCCACAGGTATTGCAGTGCGGGCTATTGCGCCATGGATCAGGGATAAGATGACTGATCCGCCGGTAGTTACAGTGGATGAAGGAGCGCAGTTTGTGATCCCCTTGCTATCAGGGCATGTAGGCGGGGCCAATGAACTTGCAAGGCACATTGCAGACTGGCTGGAGGCAGTGCCTGTGATCACGACAGCAACGGATGTAAATGGGAAGTTTGCGGTAGATCTGTTTGCATCTGCCTATCATATGACGATCACAGACCGGAAAGAAGCGAAGAACATATCAGCAGCAGTATTAGAAGGAAAGCAGATCGGTGTTTTCAGTGATCTTCCAATAAAAAAATTGCCAGACGGCTTTGTGATGGATAGATGGTGTGAAGAAAATATTTGTATCACAGTAAAGGATCCTTCTTTTCCGGAAAAAAAAGCTTCTTATTTGCGTCTTGTTCCCAGGGCGGTTGTCCTTGGTGTTGGGTGCCGCAGGGGAACAGATCCGGAATTTATGAAAGAAAAAGTTTTTGTCTTATTAAAAGAACATGGGATCGATCCGGCCGCTGTGAAAGCTATTGCTTCTGTAGATGTAAAACAGGATGAACCTGCGGTATTAGGTTTAAAGCAGGTATTTGACGGAGAATGTTTACATCAACCCTGTGAGCAGCGTTTCTATACGCCAGAACAGTTAAATCAGGTTCCAGGCGATTTTAAAGAGTCTGCCTTTGTAAAAAAACAGATCGGGGTAGGAAATGTATGTGAACGGTCGGCCTGCGCAGCAGGTGGGAAATTGTTGGTTGAAAAACAGGCAGGCGATGGGATCACTTTAGCTGCTGCACTGGAATGGCAGGGTGAACTTGATTTTTCAAAAGGGTTTGGAACGACTGTGCGGGGGAAGGAATGTTTATGGGACCGAAATACTCAGTTTTATATTTTAAAGAAAATTTAATGCAAAGAAAGAACCAGATGAATGACAGGCTGCAGAAAATGTTGTTGAAGAAGTATGCTTTGACCAAAAATCAACGTTATCTTGCCTGGTTAGAGCAGCAGTCCCAGATGCATATTTCCACCATAGACAGTCTGGCATATGATCTGTTTAAACAGTTTGGAACCGATGTTGGTTTTGGAAGAGATCTGAGCATTAAAAATCTGGAAAGGGATAGAAAGTAAGTGAATACAAAGTATGAAAGACCGGAAGAGCTGTGAATGGGAGTCACAGCTCTTCCGGTTCTTATATTGTTATGCAGATAAAAAGATATTAATTCGACAATATCAACGTCCTAAGCCCATCCGTACTTGACGGCCCGTTAAACATATATAATGTATAAGATCCGCCGGTCTTTAACGCTGCTGAAGCTGCTGCAATGGCATTATTGTTGTTAAATGCATTGGTGCGGAATACGTAGATGGAATACCAGCCGGATGCGAAACTGGAGAACGGGGTTACTTCCTGGAAGCGGACGTTGGTGAAGGTGCGGTAGGAATTGCCGCGGTTTTCTAAAGCTACATCAAAAGGCCCAAGGTCCGGGGAAAGGTTGCAGGCACGGATGCAGGCAGTGCCGGATGGTCCGTTGCAGGAAAGGTCGGATATTTCCATCAGATCCAGCCCGGTGCTGGTATTGATGATCGCAACGGTAGAGGCAGAACCGGCACGGATGGTGATCATTTTCTGGATATAGATATAACCGTTAGTGCCGGATACTGTAACCGTCTGGAAGCCGGAGGCTGCCTGTACATAGCTGGTGAGATCCCCGTTATCCAACTGCTCTCCAATGCGCCAGTTTCCTAAAGATACGTTAAATGCCGGATAACCGGAAGAAGCATTTAAAATGCGTACCCGGCCAAGGCTTGAGGAGGTAGTGCAGTTGTAACAGGGGAAACTGATACCTGGGAGAACGGTAATGGAGCCATTAGACGGGAAGACAGGACGGTATACCGGTATCTGGGAATTCCCCGGCTGTCCCATACCGCCAGATGGACGGTTGTAATTAGGACCATTGTATACAGGTCCGCCCTCTCCTGGATTTGGCAGGGGGATAACAGGAACAGAACTCAGATCATCGCCGAACGAGCCGTTTCCGCCGGAGCCATTATCCATGGGATCATTATTCATGGAACCATCATATACAGGTCCGCCTTCTCCAGGGTCCGGCAGAGGAGTTACAGGAATATCTTCTTCATTTGTCTGAGCTGCTTTTACCATGGAAATGGCTTCAGAAGCAGGATTTAACTTAGAATTAGTCATAAGAACCTCACAATCATTCTTTCCCTATTAGTGTATTCTTAAAAGAAAAAATGGGTGCAGAAAGCCGTAAACAGCCAAACTGGCATTTCAGGGCCGGGGATGTCATATAATAAAAGGAAAAGGCTCCGGGAGAAACGGTATGAGAGAGGACAGAAAACGGGCAGCAGTGGAAGCTCTTGGTCTTCCAAGAGATGTAATACTGGGGGATGTTCTGCTCCATTTTACAGGTCCTTATGAAGTAGTAGCGGAAAATTTCAGGAGCCTTCTTATATACACGGATACCTGTATAAAAATAAAGGCAGCAGGCTGTATGGTAGTGTTTAAAGGGCTTCATCTGGAGATAGAGACTTATACGGAAGATGCTTTAAAGATCAAGGGACAGATACGATCGGTAGAGTTTGATGATCTGTTATCAGAAAGGAGGGTGGAGGGATGATCCGGTATTTTTTTCGCCTTTTAAAAGGTTATGTAAGAATACAGATCAAAAGCATCAGCCCGGAATATTTTCTGGAACGGTGCAGGATAAACGGGATATTTTTCTGGGAACCCGGGAGTGCCAGGGCTATGTGGAACCCTGCGAATTTGGAGAGGGAGTAGGATATTACGACGGAACGCCTTTATCTCCTCCGAAGGAAATCGCGTTTGGTTTCATGTATCACGGCATTACCTATGCAGATGAAGCAGAACTGGAGGAAGATCGGGGCAGGATGACGGTACGTTTCTGGCGTCCGGTAATGCGAGGTGGATATGTGCGTTTCTACACGCCGGAAGAATGTACGGAGAAAAGACATCTGCATGAGATGGAAATCAAACGGTTTCCGGAAAAGCATTTCAGCGGTCTGCGTGAGTTTGAGAAGGAAGGAGGGAGGGAATGAACTGGATCGGGGAATTGTATGATCTGTATGATAAAAACGAAAGATTTGCCGGGAAGATGGAGCCGGGACAGCCGGTGCTGCTTCCGTTGTATCACACCACAGTGGCGGCGCAGATTACAGTAACCATCGATGAAAAGGGGAATTTCCTATATGCGGAAACCGTACCGGAAGAAGAAAAAAGCACGATTATTCCTGTGACGGATAAATCTTCCAGCAGAACGGCGGGCGTGGAGCCGCATCCCCTCTGCGATAATCTGAAATATCTGGCGGGAGACTATGCGGATTATGTATCCGGAAAAGATTGCAGCAAAAATCATATGTTGTATATGGAGCAGTTAAGGAAATGGGCGGAGTCTCCTGATTCCCATCCCAAGGTGGAAGCGATCTATCATTATCTTTGTAAAAACACCTTAGTGCATGACTTGGTGGAAAGCGGAATCCTTACAATAAAAGAAGACGGTATGGTTGATGAAAAACGAAAGTTGCAGATTGTATCTCAGGCAGATGCGTTTGTACGTTTTCGTGTGGAATCGGACGAACTTCTTGACGATGATGTATGGACAGATCAGACGGGAAGGTTCTCTCCGGAGTGCTGGAAAGACCGCACATTGCAGCAAAGCTACATCAATTTCTGCCGTTTTCAGAGTGGAGGAGAAGGCTTATCCTATCTGACCGGAGAATACGGCAGAGTTTCCTATCTTCAGCCAAAGAAAATCCGTAATGAAGGGGATGGGGCGAAACTGATCTCCTCCAATGATGAAGCAAATTTTACCTTTAAAGGGCGTTTCCTGACGAAGGAGGAAGCTTTTGCCATTGGTTATGAGGATTCCCAGAAGGTTCACAATGCCCTGAAATGGATTTTACGGAAACAGGGAACCAACTATGACAGCATGTATTTTGTTACCTGGGAATCCGATTCCGGCCAGATCCCGGACTGGCTGTCAGATAGTGATGAAATCTGTCGTCTGGCTGAAGAGCATGGAATGTGCGGAGAGGAAAAGGCAGAGCAGAAAAAAGCGGGAAAACAGGATGCAGAGGAAGCTGATGA